>WNGJ01008535.1_pt1 | contig 14050 bp, 10 predicted proteins | sample 5400611 | NCBI WGS metagenome assembly WNGJ01 (sample SAMN13153375, study PRJNA577476) | soil metagenome | isolation source: 40 cm soil or saprolite under Garry oak tree replicate 1 | place: USA:California | collected 2016-06-15 | reverse complement strand
CCGCTATGGAGGTATTTACGTCACTCATATGCGCTCGGAGGGAGACCGTCTGCTGGAGGCAATTGACGAGGCGGTGGAGGTCGGCAGGCGGGCAAACCTGCCTGTCGAGATCTATCATCTGAAGGCGGCAGGGAGACACAATTGGCCTAAAATGTCCGAGGCTATTGACCGCATCCAGGCGGCGCGCGATGCTGGCGTGGATGTGACCGCCGACATGTATCCCTACGCGGGCTCCGGTACCGGACTGGATTCTGTGCTGCCGCCATGGGTGGCAGAGGGAGGCACGTATTTCGAGACGCTGGCCGATCCGGCTGTGCAAAAGCGCATCCACACCGAGGTGCTCGAGCCATCGGGCGAGTGGGAGGCGCTGGCGCACGGCATTGGGCCAGAAGGCGTGATGCCCGTGGGGTTCCAGAAGCCAGAGAACCTGCAATACACAGGCAAGCGACTATCAGAGATTGCGACCATGCGCGGCCAGCACTGGCTCGATGCCGTGATCGAGCTGCTCCTTTCCGAGAGGCAGCGTATCTTCACCATTTACTTTGGCATGGACGAGGTGAATGTCGCACTGGGGTTGCGCCAGCCGTGGGTGAAAATCTCGACGGACGCGGGCGGCGTGGACCCCGCATGGGCAAAAGATCTGGGGCCGACGCACCCGCGCCAGTATGGCACATACCCACGCGTGCTGGCAAAATATGTCCGTGAGGAGAAGCTGCTGGCGCTGGAAGATGCGATCCGCAAGATGAGCGGCTCCGTCGCAGCACGGCTTGGACTAAGTGACCGTGGCATCCTCCATCCCGGTTGTTATGCCGATGTGGTGATCTTCGATGCCGAGACTGTCAGCGACCAGGCCACGTTCGAAGACGCGCACCAACTCTCGACGGGCATCCGCGATGTCTGGGTGAACGGGACGCGAGTGGTCAGGGACGGGCAGCACACGGGCGCGACCCCTGGCCGGGTGGTGACAGGCTCTTCCTTTGAGTCTGTCTGATTGCCATCACGATTGCTTGCTCGCGCCTGCGGCGCTCGCCTGATGTATTACGTTGTGTGGAACATGCGCTTCGCGCATGTTCCACACAACGTAATACATCATTTGCGCGGCGAAGCCGCGCGAGAGAGGGTGAAGACTCTGAGAATCAGACACGCTCAAAGGGCTGGTCGGGTTATGGAAGCGGCGGGAATCAAGCACGGGATAGGGCCCGTACACTGGGACTTACATACAAGCAGATCAAGATCAGAGCGGCTATAATCATGCGAGCCAGCGGTACCCCTCTGTTGATGTCGGGTTCTATGAGTTCAAACGCCCCTAGAGCCAGGCTGATAATCTCGAGGAGCACGGTCCTCTGGTATGCCCAGGGCTTCCACATCCATAGCCCCCACGCTATGACGAACGAGGCAAGAGCCACGACCAGGGAGACGCCACCTGCAGGGCCAGCGAAAATAGCTCTACCGCTCACGATCACGGGACGACCTGGCGCTAGAAGTCCTGCGAGCAGGAGTAGGCTGAAAAGCAGCCCAAGTACGCCCTGGATACTCAGGAGAACTACAGTGACTATGCTCCCCAGGGAATGCCCGCGCTGCATCATGCCTTGCATCTTATACTCCTTAATTTTGCAATCCTCGCTACATTGTAGATAGCAGATCGATGCCCTTCATGCCGGCTTCCTCGCGTCAGGCTCCGTGGACCGCCACAGAGTGGGTCGCCGCTTTCTTTGCCTGCCTTCTCTGTAACAGATTCGTTGTCCATTGATACAAGACGATGAACAACACCAGCCAGAGCGCACCGGAGAGATAGCCAGCCAGGATATCGCCGATCCAGTGTTCGCCCTCGTACACCCGTGAAAAACCGACCAGAAGAATATTGAGCACAGCAAAAATCTGCAAAGGGAGCAATGTCCAGCGGTAGCGCCAGGTGCGTACAGGCTCCGTGAAGCTCAAGTATAGCAGAAAGCCGTAAAAGAGTATGACATGGCAGCAATGGCCCGAAGGAAAGCTATTATATTTGAGAGAAACGTCGACATGAACAAGACCTGGTGAAGGACGCGGGCGAACAACATAATCACCGATAAGCGCATCAACGCCGTTGCCGATACCGACAGTCAACGCCAAAAAGATAGCCTGCCGGTACCAGCCCAGGAGGAGTATCGCAGTGAAGACGATGCCCAGGACGACCCCTGTAGGCGTAGGATTGTTGAATGTGCCGAAAAAGTCGAACAAAGGGGGGACCCACGACCAGTAGGACAGGTGCTGAACGGTTCGACTGAATGCCAGTTCGAAAGGCCAGGGACCGGGATGATTATGAGTGACTACCGAGGCCACGGCGAGCGTAAGCAAGCCGATTACCCACAGCGTAATGGCGATACCTCTACTTGCTCCGCTCCTATGATCTGTCTCCCTCGCGTGGACCTGTGTACCTGCATCCGGCAGAGAAGTTACTTTTTCCATACCGTCCTCTCCTTCGATTGTTTCTGCTTACTTCAGAGAGTCTGTCTGCTTGCCATCACGCTCGCTTGCTCGCGCCTGCGGCGCCTGCCTGTTTTAGTATGTTTGCGCGGCAAAGCCGCGCGAGCCCCCCGGCGAGAGAGGGCGAAGACTCTGAGCATCAGACACGCTCAGAGGAGTCGCGTTGTTTCGAGGATAATCACACTATCATACACGCGCGTGGTAATAGATATGGTGTCAAGTGCCATCTGAGCGGATCAAAGAGCAATGTCACAGCTGTGAGGGCTTTTCTGTATGACACCCACTACACCCACTACACCCACTACACCTACTACTCTCCAGGATCAAAGAGCAGTGTCACGGCTGTGAGATTCTTCTGTATGAAAAGCTAGTGCAGTTCTTCTAAGCCTCGCGTCTCACCCATGCCTCTTCCGGCATCAGCGCTTTATGGCCGGCCGGCCGGATTTTGCGATAGACCTGTGCTGGAGGTTGCAATGTTCCATTGAAGGTGAGCAAACGGTTCAGAGGAATGCCAAAGAGGGTCTCATTCTCCTGGAGATAGGGATGAATGAGGTCCCAATCCTGGACACTGAGCTCGGTAAACTCACCACCGTTGAGCTGGTCATCCGTTACCTCATACCGGGGGTCTCGGATGTAGATGGCCCCCCCTGAGGCGAGGGAGAAAAGGTTCCCGCCGGGATAGGGAGTATCCAGATCATGGATGGTGCCATCATCGTTGCGACGGATGCCGTTTACAATGACGAACCCTCCGCCATTTAGCGGGTCGCCAGCCATGAACGACTCTGCCAGGTAATCCAGGCATGTGCCGTTGATGACGACGCGCGGCCGTCCAACAGCGTTGATCAAAGGTCGTCCGGCGGCATTGCCCATGATGAAGGCATCGCCTCCCTTTGCAGCATACATGAAGGTCTGACCAACATCACCGTACACGATCAGCTTGCCTCCCTTCATGATCTGGGCGAGCTGATCCTGTGCGGAGCCGTGGACGATCACTCTGGCGCCATCGATGCCAGATGCCAGGTAATCACCTGAAGACCCGTATACATCTACCTGTAAGCCATCTGTACTGGACCCAAGACCACAACCGATGAAGCGTTGACCACGGGTATTGGCAATAATGAAGCGATGAAAGCCTCGCTCATACAATGTGACAATCGCACGTGCCAGGGATTCATTTCCCTCCGGGGGATAACCACAGGCATCAAGCACGAGAGTGGCGCCGGTATCCCGTGGTGCCGGCAAAGGACTACCGAAGCCAGCCCAGGCGTAACGCCGGGAAGAAGTTTTATGTATGCTATCGACCAGTTGGGCAAAGCTTTGATCTACTAGAGCAAGCAGACGACTTCGTATCATCGTCCCCACCGGGTAGCGGCGATCCATGAGCAAGTTCAGCACAGTGATCGCACGGGAACGGTCATCATCGTTGCCGGCCATTCGTTGTAGGCCCTCCAGGAAAGCGCTAACATCGCCATAGTCCCACGCCGGCAACTGTTGGCATACCTGGTCGAACAGGTTCAACGCTGAGAAGTCGCCTCGAATGAGTGTCTGGGGGTTTATCCCGCGCTTGCCGCACGAGTTGTGATGGATCGGTGAGCACTTTGCTGGTACGGGCGCAATCTCTCGGCCGAACTTATCTATACACTTCAATGTAGCCTGGCCAGGTTGATCAGTATGCACATCGAAGATGAAGGCCCCGCCATCGGTATGGCTGCCGCCGCGCGCATTCCAATAGAGATCTGCTCGCGACCAGAAGCGAGGATCTTCCTGCGCAAGGCTCTCCAGAGCCGCGTCAATCGCCTGCTTTTCAGAGGCAGCAAAGCCGACCGTCGCCGCTCCCTGTTGCAAGGCAAATACCTGGGGCCGCAGCATCGATGTGTCAGTGATACCAATCAAGCGATAGATGTGCTTCTGAACGTCCGACTGGGCAAGCAGGAAGAACCATGGCCCATCAGGGGAGCCATGCAAGTGAACCGCCTGCAGGAGCCGGTATAGTCGCTGCTTTTCCGGCGTTAATAAAGTGAAATCGCGTTCGGTTGTCGGCGCCATGGCCTCAATGACGTATTCTAGTGGATAGCCATAGACCCGGTGGAGCAGATCAAACTCGAGAACTGCCACCTCGGTATCGGTCAAGAACAGGGGATAGATGTTGCGCTGCGCCAGGTAGGTGCTGATGGATGCATAATTGGCAAAATCACCATTATGGACCAGTGCCTCGTGCATCCCGATGAACGGGTGAGCACCGCCGGGATGCCACACTTTGCCTTTGGTTGGATAGCGATGATGTCCGATCCAAATGTGGGCATGGAGGTCTTCCAACCAGTAGTGGCGAATCACATCATCGCCATAGCCGACCATCTTGAGCACGAGCAGGTTTTTCCCATGCGATAGGACGAAAGCTCTTTTATCGCCGGCCGAGGCGTAGAACATACGATTGAGCCGGTAAGAGTTCTGGTAGACAATTTCGTCCTCGATGGTCATCCCGCGTTCGCCGGCGATCTTGTGCTGCTGCTGGAAAAGCGTAAGCACATCTGGACGCACTCTGACGAAGTAGCACCAGACATCCGGCGGTCGAACCTCCAGGCCTGGAATTGAGCGAAATTCCGGCAGCGCGGGTACCTGGAATATCCCATCGACGACGAAAGTAGGTTCGACGAAGGTTGATTCCACTTGTGAGCACACCGCACCATCCAGGTAAGCAATAGCTAGTAGATAATCGTTCTCCAGGATGGCTGGTTGGACTCCAAAGAAGTCCGGGTCCAATCCGGCAGCGGCGATCCCACCGCCTTTACCGTTACCTCGATTACGCATCTGTCGCAGTGCCTGGAGCAGGTGTCGCCCGGGGACCTGCACACTGGAAGCCATGCCGATAACGCCGCAGCCGCCTTCGGCCTCAGCCTGGCCAGGCTGAAGCGAAGCCGCCCCTCCCAGAGAACGCCGCGAGGCAATCAAGGCTTCGACGAGTTGCTCTCTATTCATATACAACCTCCTCTTCCATGATAGCTCAGCAAATCTATGCGGCCCCGAAGTTCCCGCACGCTGCAAAGTCCCAGGCGGCGCAGAATATCACACAGCTGCATCTGAAAAGATGTATAGAGTAGGCTGATGCGCTCGGCGCCCCAATCGGGGTCGACCAGCCGGGAGAGCTCCGGATCGGTCGTGGTCAGGCCAAAGGGGCACCCGCGTCCCCGTTCACAATTGCTGCAGCGCGTACAGCCGAGCGCAACCAGCTCGGTCGTGCCGAGGATGCACCCATCGGCGCCCAGCGCAATTACCTTGGCAATGTCAGCAGCCGTGCGGATTCCGCCGCTGGCCATCAAAACCACCTCGTCCCGGATGCCCTCCTGGACGAGGAAGCGATGCACCTTTGGAATCGCCAGTTCAACTGGCATCGCAATATTCTTCTTGGCAATTTCGGGCGCTGCACCCGTACCTCCATACGAGCCATCGATCTGGATGATATGCGCCCCGGCGTAGTAGCTCCCCACCGCTACCATGTCAACATCCGTCGGCGTGGATACCTTGACCGAGACAAGAGCCCCGGGATGAATGGTTTTGATCCAGTCGATATGCTTCTTGTGATCTTCAACCGAATAGACGCTGTGAAAGGGGAACGGTGAGAACAGGCTGACCCACGGCACGCTCTCGCGCATTTTCGCGACGGCAGTCGTCGCCTTATCCCCCAGCAGGTGGCCACCAAGCCCGGGCTTCGCTCCCTGAGCATACTTGAACTCGACTATCGGCGCCCATAAGATCGTCTCTTCGCGCACACCGAACATACCTGTAGCAACCTGGGTGATTACGTGCTCCCGGTAGGGAACCAGCGATTCTGGGTAGCCGCCTTCGCCGGTGGATGTGAAGGTGTTCCACTGCCTGGCCGCTTTCGCCCGGGCCAGCATGATTTGTTCGCTGATCGAGCCATAGGACATGCCAGCACCGTACCAGGGAATTGGAAGCTGAATTTGCTTATCATATGGCCGCCGATTTAAGGGGATTGATGTATCGACGGGCTCATGCGCGGGAACCCAGTGTTCTTCTGGAAGGAACTTGAACGCCAGGGCATCGAAACCGCCACCCGACTGCCCCACCTGGTATTCCAGCCCGTTATCGGGAGGACAGCCCGTTTCGGCCTGCATCCAGGTTGCCAGAATGAGATCTGCTGTCCAGCGCGCGTCTCCCAACGCTGGGGGTCGATCGAAGGCCAAGCTTGGCCAGGTCCGAAAACCCCGTTGAAGAGCTTCCTGGTGCTTTGCAACGACGCGTTCCTCAGCCGTTTTATCATTCAGCTTCATGTTGTGCCTCCTTGCTCGCCGAAGACTTCCCGCTCCAAATCTACCTGGAACATGCAGCGCCCGGTTTCACCACGCAGCCGGCGCACTTCCCGCAGCCCCATTGCTCCGAGGATTTCCAGCAACTGGTCCTGCCAGGAGGCGATAAGGTTTTTCAAGCGCTGCACGCCCCAGGCTGTGTTTAAACGCGGGAAGGATAAAGAGGCGGTTTCCCGATCGATACAATCCCCGTTAAAACGAGCCTGAAGCGCCACGGCGAGAGCAACGTCCAGGGAAACTGCGTCCAGGCCGCAGATGATCGCTTTCGGCACATGTTCGGCCAGGACAAGGCCACCACCACCGATGAGCGTGATTTCTTCCCGTACACCGGCATCCACCAGACGCCGGTGAGCCTGGAGGATCAAATCCATCACAAACTGATCGTCAACATACCCGTGGTAATTGGCAGTGAGGTGAAACACCCGTGGGCCATACTGCACCAGTTCCAGGAGATCTGTATCCATTGGAACGCGGACACAGATAATGCTGCCGGGGAAGCGGCGTCGTAGAGTCTCGTAACGTTCCCTGTCCCAGCCTTCCAGCACGAGCATGCGCGGTGACCACGAAAGCCGGTCCAACCAGATCCAGGCCGCCGGCGCTATTAGAGGGACGATATGTTGCCCTTTCAGAGAGAATTGGATTACTGATGTAATGGGTACTATCGCCAGCGTTTCGATCTGCCGGGCCGCTGCGGTGAGGATCTGTAACAGCGGTTCCGACGAGGTAGTATAGGCTGGTACATCAAAGAAGAAGGGCACCTGTGTCGTGATCATCTTTGGCACAGGGCCAACGACCTCGCCACGATCGTCAAAATGCAGAAAGGCGGGTTTTTCACCGATGTCAACTGTCGTCGAAATGTATTCCCGGCCGTGAATGCCGTCGCGCGTTGGGCGCACAATCTCGGACATATCGGTCCAGAGGCCATCCCAACCCTCGCCGCCAAAGGAACCCCGGTAGCCCGCGCCGCGCACCGGCACTCTTCCAGTGCGCGCCTCATACAGGATGGTATCGATGTACTCGGGCTTGATAAAAGAATCTCCAAGCTGCTGCCGTTGCGGATTCGGATGAATCTGCACTATCCCGGGATACTGGACTGTGCAGCGCAGGCAGCCAACGCAGAGTTCTTCACGTGGAGCCAAACCTCCAACCGGCCTTGAGAAGACGCCATAGACGCAGGGGCGGCTGAGCGCGACCTGCAAGTCACCCTTGACTTCGAAGAGTTCCTTCAGCACCATAGCAATCAGGCGATGCTTTTTTACCTTGACCCGGAATCTGGAAGGAAGGGGCACAATGTCTGGCGCTGTTTGAGTCTCGATATGATAGCGGTGATAGGCGTCTGGCGGCGGCACAAGTGGTCCTGATGGGGAATGTTCAGGTATGCTACCAACAGGCTGAGCAGGCGAAGAAGCGGATTTGGCTACTTGCACTCCTGCATCCGGCACATGCTTGAAAGTGCCTCCAGCAAACAATGGAAGCGGGTTGGACATTGTCATTGTCCTCCTTTGGAGCTTCGTTGCCCCTATCAAAGGCGTATCTTAACCTTGTCTCCTGTCAGCATAATGACACACATCCCACTATACTATAGGCAATTTAACCGGAAATCATAGAGCTATTTTGTGCAATTTGCATAGGGATAGTAGTCCAATATCAATCCTCGTTGAAGCGTAGCGCCTGGCTGAGCGACGGGCGAGAGACGATACGAGTGCGCAGGCACAAGCATTGCAGAAGAAGCGGGAAAAGGGCTATACTTTACTCTAACCATTCGCCAGGAGTAAATTTATATTGAACGTCAATCGTCAATCACCGAAGTTTACCGATGCCTGCCGCATTGCTTTTGAACTGTACGGCCTTAGCGCGTCAGCGCGCTCATTGCCTGGAGAGCGTGACTACAACTTTCACCTGAAGACAGATAGCGGGCGAGAGTTCGTGTTGAAGATTGCACAGGCAGAAGAGCAGCGGGACACACTTGATATGCAGAATAAGGCTCTGGAGCACCTGGCCGTGTACGACCCTTCTCTCTTGTTGCCTCAGATATGCCCCACATCTACAGGCGAGAGCACCGCGCAGGTAATAACCGGGGACGGTATGGCCCATCTCGCGCGGCTGCTCACCTACGTACCTGGAAAACTTTTCGCGGAAACGCGCCCCCACACTCCCGAATTGCTTACCAGCCTGGGCACCCTGATGGGCCGGACGGATCGTGCACTGCAAGGCTTCTCTCATCCCGCTGCGCACCGCAGGTTGAAGTGGGACTTACGGTACGCGGGGTGGATCCGCAATTATCTCCAACACATCGTCCAATCTGAACGACGCGCTATTGTCGAGCGCTTTCTCTCGGCCTTTGAAGCGGAGGTTCTGCCCGCGCTGCTTGCCCTGCGCATGAGTGTCATTCACAACGATGCCAACAATTACAATGTCCTGGTCGGCGATTCCACCGGCATGGATTTCAGGCAAGTCGCCAGCGTGATTGACTTCGGGGATATGGTACACACGTATACAATATGCGAACTTGCCATCGCTGCAGCTTATGCGATGATGGGGAAGGCTGATCCGCTCTCGGCCGCCGCGCATGTTGTTGCTGGTTACCACGAAGTGTTTCCACTCACCGAAGCAGAACTGGCAGTGCTCTACCCGTTGATATGCATGCGGCTGTGCATCAGCGTGGTCAACTCGGCGTACCAGCAGAAGCTAGAGCCGCACAACGATTATCTGACCATCAGCGAGCAACCTGCGTGGGTACTGCTCGGAAAACTTGCGAACACTCACCCACGGCTGGCCCACTATACATTTCGCCATGCCTGCCACCTGCCAGCTTGCCCAAACACCAACGCGGTCGTGCGCTGGCTGGAAAGCAACAAGGATAAAATCGGGCGCGTGGTTGAACCCGATCTGCGCACCGCTAACAAGGTTATCCTTGACTTGAGCGTTGGCAGTCGCGAATTGGGCAACCTGGCGGACGTTACCAACATTGAACTGTTCAGCCGTCACATTTTCGACCGCATCAGAGCTGCGCATAGCACGGTGGGCATCGGCAGGTACAACGAAGCCCGCCCGATTTACACAAGCGATGCCTACAAGATGGAAGGCAACGATGGTCCTGAATGGCGCACGGTCCATCTTGGCCTCGACATTTTCATGGAAGCTGGCTCGCCAGTCCTGGCGCCACTGGATGGAGTCGTTCACAGCTGCGGAAACAATGCCGTTCCGCTCGACTACGGGCCAACCATCATCCTGCAACATACAGATGCTGGCAAACAACTGACTTTCTTCACCTTGTATGGCCACTTGAGTGTAGATTCACTCGACGGTCTCTATAGAGGGATGCCAGTTGCTCAAGGGACGCGCTTCGGTAAAATCGGCAGCTATCCGGTCAATGGCGGGTGGCCACCGCATCTCCATTTCCAAATCATCTGCGATATGCTTGACAAGACGAGCGAGTTTCCCGGCGTGGCACGCCCCAGCCAACGAGATATCTGGTTGAGCCTGAGCCCCGATCCAAACCTGGTTACACGCGTCCCCACCAATTGTTTCCCCTCCCAGACCCTGAACGCCCAGGAGATCCGTGAGGCACGTGTGCAGCACACCGGTCAATCATTGAGTATCTCATACCAGAAGCCGCTCCACATTGTGCGCGGCTGGATGCAATACCTGTACGACGAGAACGGGCGCGCCTACCTGGACGCGGTCAACAACGTTGCTCACGTTGGTCATTGCCACCCGCGCGTGGTCAAAGCAGCACAGGAGCAAATGGCGATACTCAACACCAACACGCGCTACCTGCACGAGAAGGGCGATACAAGAGGACTGATCCACAGGTGGGCGAGAAATACGCTTGCTATGTTGAGCAGGCTATCCAGCAGCGCAAGGGCAACGTGGCGGCGTTCATCTGCGAGTCACTGATGGGCTGTGGCGGCCAACTCGTGCCGCCCGGTAACTATCTTAAAGAAGTATACCGTTCTGTGCGAAACGTGGGGGGAGAGTGCATAGCCGACGAAGTACAGGTTGGCTTCGGGCGGGTTGGCACACACTTCTGGGGATTCGAGACGCAGGACGTTGTGCCCGACATTGTCACAATGGGCAAACCAATCGGCAATGGACATCCACTAGCCGCGGTCGTGACATCGCCCGAGATTGCTGCTTCGTTCAATAACGGCATGGAGTATTTCAATACGTTCGGCGGCAACCCGGTTTCGTGCGCTATCGGACTGGCGGTACTCGACGTGATCGCTGAAGAACAACTACAGGCAAACGCGCTGCATGTCGGGACACATTTGATGGACAGCTTGCGTGACCTGGCGGAAAGGCACGCGTTGATTGGCGACGTAAGGGGATTGGGACTCTTCGTGGGCATCGAGCTGGTGCTGGATCGTGAGACATTAGAGCCAGCGCCTTCACAGGCATCTTATATCGCTAATCGCATGCGAGAGCGCGGCATTCTATTGAGCACTGATGGTCCATTCCACAATGTGTTGAAAATCAAGCCGCCGCTGGTGTTCACGAAAGAGAACGCGGATTTGCTGGTCGCAACGCTGGACGAGATTCTGGCGGAAGATTTTTTGAAGGACTGAGGAGGAAGCCAGAGATGTCGACAGGCTCGCAAAAACGTGTTACTGATCAGTTCCCCCTCCTTGAAACTGACACTCAGCGACATCAGGTACCGCTGCTGGAGCCAAAATTCCATGCCCCCCGCCTGCACGCTACCCTCGTTGAGCGGAAACGCTTGCTTGAAAAGTTAGACGCCGCACTGGAGGACAAGCTCACGCTGCTCTGCGCTCCTGCTGGCTTCGGCAAAACTACATTGATCAGCCAGTGGATGGAAAATAGCAGAGTTCGTGGGCAAGGGCTGCCTGTAGCCTGGGTTTCGCTGGAGAGCAGCGACAATGATCCGGTGCGCTTCTGGCGTTATGTCATTACTGCCTGCCAGTCCTTTCATGCTGACCTTGGTCAAGCCTCACTTGCGCAGCTCTCGGCAGATCTGCCACTTTTCGAAATACCTTCACTAGAAATGGTTCTCACACTTCTACTCAACAACATAGCCCGGTTTGCAGGCAGCGGATTACTCATTCTGGAAGACTACCACCTTATCACAGAGTCCCACATTCACGAGACAATGACTTTTTTTCTTGATCATCTTCCCGCGCAGCTGCACGTGGTGATACTGACCCGCAGTGAACCGCCACTTCCCCTGGTTCGCTGGCGTGCCAGGGGCGAGCTCTACGAAATGCATGCCGCTGACCTGCGCTTTTTGCAGGAGGAGATGGCGAACTTCTTTCAACAGGTCCTGGCATTTTCTCCATCCATACTCCCGGCTGAGGCACTCAGTCAGCTCGAAACCCGCCTGGAAGGCTGGGCTGCCGGGCTGCGTCTCCTGGCGCTCGCACTCCAAGGAAGCGCGAATCAACAGAGAGTTGAGCATATTCTCGCGACCTTCGCGGGCGAGCAGCGATCGCTCCAGGGCTATTTTGTCACTGAAGTGCTCAGCACCCAGCCAGTGGCCCTGCAAGACTTTCTTCTTCGCACAAGTATCCTCAGCCGCCTGACGGGGTCTCTCTGTGATGCGATCGCGGAGAGGCATGACAGCGATCGCCTCCTGGAAGACATAGAACGGGCTGGCATCTTCCTGGAGGCGCTCGATATGTCTGGGGAGTGGTATCGTTATCACGCGCTCTTCGCCGAAGCAATGCAAGCGGAAGCACGCCGTCGCCTGGGAGTAGATGCCCTGCACGCACTCTCTCTCAAAGCAAGCCGATGGTATGAACAACAAGGGATGTTCGCGGAGGCAGTTGAGGCAGCCTTTCAGGCTCAGGATACTACCCGCGCGGCGGAATTGATTGAACACATCCTCGGAAAGGTAAAACACTTCATCCTGGGTCCCCAGGTCTTTCAGGAATTCAATGGGTTTCACACGCTGCGCCGCTGGCTGGAGCAGTTGCCAGAAACGACGTTTCGAGGGCGTCCGCTACTCTCTCTGGGCTACGCGACAGCTCTGCTCTTCGTTTTCGTCGTGGACCAGCTTCCACCCTCCCAGGCGCTCATGACGAAAATTGAGGAAGCGCTGCAGATGGCCGGAGAGGAGTTTCGCTCAGCAGGTGATATGCCCAAACTCGGTGGAGTGTTTGCCTTTCAGGTTAGGTATGCCTGAGATTGAGATTGAGATTAAGAGCATCCTCCCCTGGGAATCCGCGGTGCGCGTCGTCGATGGTTTCCAGCAGGGACGCGTCTTTCTAGCGGGAGATGTTGCACACCAGATGCCACCCTGGGGTGGTCAGGGAGCGAATACCGGCGTTCAGGATGTCCATAACCTGGCCTGGAAGCTCGCGGCCGTCCTGAAGAGCCAGGCCTCTCCCGAACTGCTAACCACCTATGATATCGAACGTCGCCCGGTTGGAAGCGTTGCTGCTGAGGAGTCAGGGCGCCGGGCTGATGAACTTGGCCTCCTTCTCCCTGACAAACGATAAATCCCAGGCTTCTGAGAATACTTAGCAACAAATTTGTGAGCAAACTCACCAGTAGATTTGCTGGGCAACAGTTTTTCAAGCTGCTCGGCTATGGCTACCAGGTCATCATTCCGGAGAAGCGGAAGACCAGGCCGGGAAGTCTCGACGGAAGACCAGGAACACGCGCACCGCATGCCTGGGTCGAATACCAGGGGAAGCGCATCTCCACGCTTGACCTCTTCGGCACCAGCTTTGTACTGCTGGCTGGCTCTGAGGGGACTGCCTGGTGCGAGGCGGCACGGGCGACCGCGGCTCGCCAGAATATTGATCTCGTTGCCTATAGCGCCGGTCCCAAGGGAGACCTGCGCGACCCAGAGAGCCGCTGGCAGGCTAAAGCCGGTATCTCCGCGAATGGCGCACTGCTGGTGCGTCCCGATGGTTTTGTAGCCTGGCGAGCCAGCGAGCAGGCCGGTAATCTTCAGCAAAAGCTGGAGCAAGTACTGAAGCGTGCGCTGGGCCAGGTCCCAGCTGGCGCTTGAGGTAATATTCGCGCTTGCTAGAACAAGCGGAGGCGGATCTCCAGCCTGAGATTCAAGCAGGCCGCCATAACCATCCCGTTCAGTTTTAGCCTGCCGGGATGGTCACCCTCCCCTGGGCCGTCGGCGGCATATTTGGACCACTGCCCACCCAGCGGACTGCCGTTCCCATGGCAGTCACTTCCATCCACTCACCATTATGCATAAATTCAACCTTGATATCGACACCGATTACGCCATCTGCCCCAAGCTGGTCTGCCTCGAACTGCATGCGGCTCAAAGCCAGCTC
>WNGJ01007504.1_pt1 | contig 14050 bp, 11 predicted proteins | sample 5400611 | NCBI WGS metagenome assembly WNGJ01 (sample SAMN13153375, study PRJNA577476) | soil metagenome | isolation source: 40 cm soil or saprolite under Garry oak tree replicate 1 | place: USA:California | collected 2016-06-15 | reverse complement strand
TTGCGACCGGGCGATATGTCCACGTTGCCGCGGCCGACATTGATGACCGCGGTGCGGCCGGAAATCTGCACGTTGACATCGGCGTCGCGGATTGCCGGCAGGCCTTCGATCGGCCGGATCTCGGCGCCGTGGCCGGTAATCTGAACCAACAAGCCGTCATCGGGAATCGGCGGGCCGCTCGATTTGAGCGTGGACCACGGCGCGTTGGTCGAAACGTCCAACCGCTCGACCGTGCCAGCCTGAACGTGATCGAGCACCCAGGCGCGCACCTTCGACGCCACGGTGACCGGCCAAATTCGCTTCATGGCCGCGACCGACATGCGCGTGCTCGCGATTCCAAGCGTCAGGCGCGGATCTTCGCTCGAAAAATCGAGGCTGCCGTTGAGCGCAACGCCGAGATCGGTGTTGCCCAACTCGCTCGGCTCGAGATCGATGCGCTGCTTGTTGGGATTGATCCGCAGCTTCAGCAGGACGCGGTTGAGCACGAGCGCATTGGGATCGGCCGGCGCAGAGGCCAGCATCAGGCTGCCGCCGGAAACGTCCAGCCCCCAAACGCCGCTGCCGTCGCGCGGCGCGTTGAATTGCGCGAGCAGGGTGATGCGGCTGCCGCCGGACAACACCTGGAAAGGCACCATCAGCGCCTGGCGAGTCTTATCCCAATCAAGACTGATCTCGGCGCGGTCGATCGGAACGCGCACGAGCGGGTCGTCGAGATCGACCACGACGCCCTTCTCCACGGCCATCCGGCCGTCGAGCATGTGCGGAATGCCATCGGGACCGATATCGGCGCGGATGCGCCCGGTCAGCGGCAGATCGATCTCGTATTGATCATCGCCCCACCGCATGGCGAGCATCGCGTCTTTGGTCGAGACTTTTTGCATCTCGATGTCGATGATGCGGTGGCCGTGTTGGCCCGGCGTCATCGCCGCGCGCATGCGCCACGGGCGTTCGACCGCTTGCGAGCCGAGCGCAACCGCGATGCCGCCGCCCTTGGGACGCGTCACGCTGAGATCGATATCGGTGAACGTCCACTGCTTGCCATTGCGTTGGTCGTCGACCGTGAGGTTGCCATCCTGCAGGCCGATCTCGGTGAGATCGCGCCCGTCCAAGCCGCCGGCGTCGAGACTCTCGATCCAAGTCAGCAGCGCGGCGAGGTCGGGAACGCCGTTGCGCGCGGTCGAGCCCGCGCCCGCGGCCGCAGCGGCTGGAGGGGGTGGGGTGCCCGGCGCAGCTGCGGCGGCCCGTTCAGCCTTTGCCGGCGGTGACGCCTGCGCAGGGACGACCGGTGGCAGCATGGCCGAAGCGGTGACGAACGGGCGCTTGTTGCTGCCGGCAAAGATCGTGACCTTGCTGTCCGACTCGATGCGCACCGCCATCTCGGCGCCGACCAAGCTCAGCCGCTCGGCGCGGATGCGACCGGCGAGCAGGCCCGCACCGGAAATGCCGACTTCCGCCTTGGGCGCGCTCGCTACGATGGTGCCGTCCGCGTCGCGCACCACGATGTCGCGAATGCGCAGCGACGTGCGTCGCTTGTTGGCGTCGCGCTCGATCTGGGTGCCGCCGATCTCGACCTCGTGGCCGGGCCCGAAATTTTCCTTGATCGCCGCGGTCAGCCATGGCGTGGCGATATCGAGCTCGATCGGACCGCTGGACAGGCGCCACCAAAGCGCGACCATCGCGAGGAAGACAAGGCCGCCGAGCGTCCCGCCGACAATGGCGAATTTGCGCAGCTGCGGACACCACGCGCGGACGAATTTGCGCAGCCGCATCCACCCCTCGCCCAGGCGCGACCTCGAGGAGAGCGGCGAGCACGCGCGGACGCGGCGAAGCTCATCGCCCTCCTGCGGCGATGCCTCGTGCCCGCACAAATGCTCCTTGAGGCTCGCCTCCAGCTTCAGGAGAGCCTCGAGAGTCGGATAAGGTTGTCCAGCCGCCATGCCCCGACGTGGCGTCCCCTCGACCACCGATTCCGCCCGCGTCACAACCGACGTCTACGGCGAACCGGCCCCCTTTTGCCGCGGTCGACAAGTCCCCGGCACTTATGTCGACCCAGCGGCACTTTTCCGCGCGTGTTCAACCCCTCATTGAGACCCCGCAAAAGGGACGAAAGGAAGGCACATGGAGGTCCACGCACGGGCGAAAACCCGCGCGTTTAAAGGGGCGGCGTGATGGCGGCGGTTTCATGTCCCCCGCCGTTTTCAAGGCGCGCAAGCTCCATTTTCCTTACCAAAACCGACGCCCGGGCCGCACCCGGCAAGCCATTGATTTTTCATGGCTTCGCGCCCGAATGCCCAGAAAGCCAGCACGGGCTGGCGCCGGTGCACATCATTTCCTGAAAATTAACCGTGTTGGCGCGAATCGGCGCGAGTTAGCGCGGAGGTAATATCGGCCGACGTAGGGAACCGGCGGGGAAGCGTGAATGCCTCGACGGTTGTCTTCACAGTACCATCATCGCGATGATTCCTGCCGGCCGCAGGATGCGCGGCGGGCGGGCCTGAGCCTCGTCCATGCCGGCCGTCAGGTGCGCCTCGGGCCGATCGCCTTCTGGGTGGTTGTCGGCACGCTGGTGGTCATGGCGCTGTGGACCATCAGCACCGCCACCTATTTCGCCTTCCGCGAGGACGTGCTCACCCGGCTGGTCGCGCGCCAGGCGGAGATGCAATTCGGCTACGAGGATCGCATCGCCGAATTGCGCGCCCGGGTCGACCGCTTTTCGAGCCGTCAGTTGCTCGACCAGGAGCAATACGAGCAAAAGCTCGATCAGATTCTGCGCCGGCAAACGGCGCTGGAGTCGCGTGCCAGCGCGCTTAACGGCCTCGGCGACATGACCGGCGCGCTCAGGCCGCCGGCGCGCGGGAGTTGGGCCGGCGAGCCGCGGGCAACGCCGGCGAAAGCATCCCGCGACAAGGGCGCCTTCGTCGTCCCGTTCGATCGCACCACGATCGATCCTCGCGCCGGCATTCTCGCCAAAGGCGCGGGCGGCATCGGCGGCGTCATTGCCCGCCTGCAGGCCTCGCTCGATCGCCTCGAGCAGCGGCAGGCGGCGACGGTCGACTCGATCGCGGACAATTACGATTCGAAGGCGCGGCGCATGCGCGGCGTGCTGATCGAACTCGGCCTCGACATCAACAAGCCCGCAACCCGCGACGGTGCCGGCGCGCTCGGCGGTCCATTCATCCCGGCGCAGCTGCCCAAAGATGCGATGAGCTTCGAGCGCCAGCTTCATCGCATCCAGGTCACGCGCGCGCAGATCTCCCGCCTCACGCGCACGCTGGGCGCCGTTCCCGTGCGCAAGCCGATCGACGGCGAGCTCGATCTGCAATCGGGCTTCGGCGTCCGCATCGACCCGTTCCTGGGCCGGCCGGCCATGCACACCGGGCTCGATCTCCATGGCGAGACCGGCGACGTGGTGCGCGCCACCGCCGACGGCACGGTGACCGCCGCAGGCTGGAGTGGCGGCTATGGCCGCGCGGTCGACATCGATCACGGCAACGGATTGTCGACCCGCTACGGTCACCTGTCGTCGATCGACGTTCGCGTCGGCCAGTCAATCAAGACCGGACAGATCATCGGCAAGGTCGGTTCGACCGGACGCTCGACCGGACCGCACCTGCACTACGAAACGCGGCTGCGCGGCGAGGCGATCGACCCGCAGAAATTCTTGCGCGCGGGGCAAAGGCTTGCCGGCAGCCTGTGAGGCGGCCTAATCCACGTCCTCCACGTCCTTCGGCGCGGTGCCGAAGGCTTTCTGCGCGAGCGCGGCCTCCATGAACTGGTCGAGGTCGCCGTCGAGCACCGCGGCGGTGTTCGAGGTCTGCACGCCGGTGCGCAGGTCCTTGACCATCTGGTAGGGCTGCAGCACGTAGGAGCGGATCTGGTGGCCCCAGCCGATGTCGGTCTTGGCGGCCTGCTCGGCGGCGGCTTTTTCCTCGCGCAGTTTCAATTCGCGCTCATAGAGGCGCGCCCGCAGCATCTGCCAGGCTTGTGCCCGGTTGCGATGCTGCGAGCGGTCGTTCTGGCACACCACCGCGATGTTGGTCGGGATGTGGGTGAGACGTACCGCCGACTCCGTCTTGTTGACGTGCTGGCCGCCGGCGCCGCCGGCGCGCATGGTGTCGACCCTGACGTCGGCCTCCTTGATGTCGATGTTGATGCGGTCGTCCACCACCGGATAGATGTTGACGCTGGCGAACGAGGTGTGCCGGCGCGCGTTGGCGTCGAAGGGCGAGATGCGCACCAGCCGATGCACCCCGTTCTCGGTCTTGAGCCAGCCGAAGGCATTGCGGCCCTTGATCTGGACGGTTGCCGACTTGATGCCGGCCGCTTCGCCTTCGGTCTCTTCGAGCCAGTCGATCTTGTAGCCGTGCTGCTCGGCCCAGCGCGTATACATGCGAAGCAGCATGCTGGCCCAGTCCTGGCTCTCGGTGCCGCCCGCGCCGGCATGGACCTCGACATAGGAGTCGTTGGCGTCGGCTTCGCCCGACAGCAACGCCTCCAACTCGCGCCGCGCCACCTCTGTCTTAAGCTTGTGCAGCGCCGTTTCGGCGTCGGCGACGGCCTTGTGGTCCTTCTCGGCCTCGCCGAGTTCGATCATGGTGATTTGGTCGTCGAGTTCCTGCTCGATGCGGCCGATGGCTGTGAGCTGGTCCTCGAGCGCGGTGCGCTCCTGCATCACGCGTTGCGCGCGCTGCTGGTCGTTCCAGAGCGTGGGGTCTTCGGCCTGCTTGTTGAGCTCCGCCAGGCGCGCGCGCGCCTTGTCGAAGTCAAAGATGCCTCCTCAGCAGCCCGACCGACTGCTTGATCTCGTCGACGATATTTTCGACTTCCGCGCGCATGGTCTCCCCGCGAGGCGTGCTCCGCTCGCGGGATTTAGCCACTGCGCGCGATCGACGCAATGGGCGCCGAACGTCGGGCCAACGAAGATACCGTTCGATGCGAAGCGGCTCCGCCCGGGCTCGGCCCGAAGCCATAGATGATGAATTGGCCGCAGCGCCGAGCCCCAAATTTCGTTGCAGATAACGCACGTTTTGATTAGCCTGCCTCAGTTTTTCTCATGATTTCGGTTGGCCCATGCCGCGCCGCTTGCCGCCGCTCAATGCGCTCAAGGCTTTCGAAGCCGCGGCCCGCCATGAGAGCTTCACGCGCGCCGCCGAGGAACTCTGCGTCACCCAGGGCGCCGTCAGCCATCAGGTGAAGGCACTCGAGGCCGAACTCGGGTTGAAGCTGTTCAATCGCGAACGACAGCGGCTGGTGATCACCGAGGCAGGCCGCGCCTATCTCGTGGTGGTGCGCGATGCTTTCGACCGCATCGGCGATGGAACCGAGCGATTGCTGCAACGCCAGCGCGGCGGCGCGCTGACCGTGAGCACCTCGCCGAATTTCGCAGCGAAGTGGCTCGTCCACCGGCTCAGCCGCTTCGCCGAGACCCATCCCGAGATTGATCTGAGGGTCAGCGCGTCGCTGCATCACGTCGACTTCGCGCGCGAGGACATCGATCTTGCCATTCGCCACGGCGACGGAACCGACTCCGGCCTGCACGTGACCCGTCTCTGCACGGAGGAGCTCTTTCCGGTCTGCAGTCCCAAGCTTGTCAACGGCCGCAACCGCCTGCGCACGCCCTCCGATCTCAACCGATTCGCGCTTTTGCACGTCAACGACCGGCAAGGGTGGCGCCAATGGCTCGACTTTGCCGACGTTGGCGACGTCGACGCCGCCCGCGGCCCCATTCTCAATCAAGCCAGCATGGCGATCGATGCAGCGGTCGACGGCCAGGGAGTGGCGCTCGCTCGTACGGCGCTCGCGGCCTGGGATCTGATCGGCGGCCGACTCGTGCGGCCGTTCGATATCGCCATGCCGGTGTCCTTTGCGTATTGGATCGTCTGCTCAAAAGCGGTCTCCAAGCTGCCGAAAATCGTGGCGTTCAACGATTGGCTTCTGGCTCAAGCCGCCGAGGATGCGCGGCAGCTCGACGCACTGAAATCGAGGCAACCTGCGCGAGCTTCGCGCTAATTTCTCTGTTAGCCTCACCGGCTGCTCGATGGCGGCATGCGCTCGCGGTTTGTGCCGCGATTTGCACTCGCCAATTGGGTTAAATGCACGGGCCTCGGTCGGCGCTCATGCCCTTCCGGCAAAATACAATGGCGTGACCGTTTCCCGCGGCAGCCGCGAGCAGCCGAGGCCGAGCGCTTCCCGCAGCGCCCGTTCGTGCGTAATGCCTCGCGACCGCAGCGCCTCGTACTCGCGGTGCGCGGCAAGACCTTCGCAAAACGCCGCACCCATCATCCGCACGGCGGCAACAGCCGGCCACGCGGAAACGGCGGGCGGCGGCGGGGACCAACCGGTGGGATTCCGGTGCCGATGGATCGTCTCCAAACCGAGTGTATCGTCAAAGTTCCGTAACATTTTTCATGCTCCCGATAGGTGGACAGGACCCATGTCCCGTCCTGGTGCCATGCAAATAAGGCATCCGACGCCGGGCCACAAAGCATCGTTTCTCGCGCCTGCCATAGAATTTCTCATGATATGATACATATGTTGCATAATCATCCATGATAGTGATACATCTCTACCAGATGAAGGCCGCGCGTCGCAAGGTTTTTAAGTTAGCCGGTCTAGGGGGTCGGGAATTTTGGGGGCGGACATGTCCGGCTTTGCGATTGAAGTGGCGGGCCAGGATGCCCCCGTTTCCCCGACTCAGCCAACGATCGAGCGGTTGGCGCAGCGTGGGCTTGCGCGGCTACGATCCCGAGCGCGCCTGGCGTTCGGCATTCACTCAAAGTTCGGTTCGACATCGGCGCGTCCCGCGCTGCTCGGCATCGCGCTCGGTGCGTCACTCGGGCAAGCGTGGCGGCAGCTGCGCAGGTGGCTCGCGCGGAGCCGGCAGCGCCCCGCGCTGGCCGAGCTCGACGATCGGTTCTTGCGTGACATCGGCGTGGTCCGCGACCGCGACATCGGCGTCAGCCGCGAAGAGGCGCGTCGCGAGATCGAGCTGTTCTGGCAGATCTGTCTCGCGACTTCGTCTCCGGGTTTCCGGACAACCACCGAGTCAAACGCCCGCTGAAGGAGATAGGAGCCATGGACGAGTTCATCATCCTGTCACGGCAAGACCTGCGCGCGGCGATGCGCTTCGGCGACTACGTCGAGGCGGTCGCCGACGGCTTCCGGCTGCTCGCGGAAGGCCGCTGCGCGTCGCCGGTGCCGACGCAGATCGACGTCGCGCACGGCGCCTTTCACCTCAAGCCGGCGAGCCTGCCGCGCGGCCCGGGCTACGTTGCCGTCAAGATCAACGGCAACTTCCCGGACAACCGCGCGCGCAACGGCCTGCCGACCATCCAGGGCGCGGTGCTGCTCGCCGACGCGAGCAACGGCCAGCCCCTGGCGCTGCTCGACTCGGCGGAGATCACCCTGCAGCGCACCGGCGCCGCGACCGCGGTCGCCGCGCGCCATCTGGCGCGAGCGGATGCACGCACCGCGACGATCTGCGGCTGCGGCGCGCAGGCGCCGCTGCAGCTCGCCGCGTTGCGTCACGTGCTCGATGTCCGTCGCGTCTTCGCATGGGACATCGATCCGGCGGCCGCGCACGCCTTCGCCGCGCGCATGGCCGGCGAGATCGGTCTGGTCGTCGAGCCGGTCGCGGGGTTGCGCGAGGCGACGCGCGTCAGCGATGCCATCGTAACCTGCACGCCTGCGCGCGTGCCGTTCCTTGGCCTTGACGACGTGCCCGCCGGCGGTTTCGTTGCGGCGGTTGGCGCCGACAACCCGGCGAAGAGCGAGATCAAGCCGGAGCTGATGGCGCGCGCGATTGTGGTCGTCGACGTGGTCGATCAGGCGGTCGTCATGGGCGATCTGCACCACGCGGTCGCGGCGGGCGCGATGCGCGCGGAGGATGTCCATGCCGAGCTTGGGCAGGTGATCGCCGGCACGCGTCCGGGCCGCCGGGACGACGACGCGATCATCGTGTTCGACAGCAGCGGCACCGGCATCCAGGACGCTGCCGCGGCGGCGGTTGCCTACGAGGTCGCGCGCCAGCGCGGCCTAGGCATGCGCTGCAGCTTGACGTGAGAGGGTGGTCAAACATGCACAGTCAGTGAATCAAGAACTCGTCATGCTCGGCCTTGTGCCGAGCATCCACGCCTTCGTTTCAGCCGCACTCGCAGCCGCCACATGAGGACTAAGAAGATGACCTCATTCGACTGGAAATTCCCCTACCACTCCCAGCGCATGCCGGTGCTGGCGCGCAACGTCGTGGCGACCTCCCAGCCGCTCGCGGCGCAAGCGGGCCTTTCCATGCTGATGAAAGGCGGCAACGCGGTGGACGCGGCACTGGCGACGGCGATCACGCTTACGGTGGTCGAGCCGACCGGCAACGGCATCGGCAGTGACGCGTTCACGATCCTCTGGGATGGCGGTGAGCTGCACGGGCTGAACGCTTCCGGCCGCTCTCCGGCCGCCTGGACGCCCGAGCGATTCAAGGGCAGAACGACAATGCCTGCCACGGGGTGGGATTCCGTGACGGTTCCGGGGGCCGTATCCGCATGGGTGGCACTCTCGGAACGTTTCGGCAAGCTGCCGTTCGCCGATCTCTTCGAGCCGGCGATCCGTTACGCGTCCGACGGCTTCATGGTGTCGCCCGTCATCGCGCGGTTATGGGCAAGACAGGCACCCTCGCTCGAGAAAGTCCCCGGCTTTGCCGAGCACCTGATGGTGAGCGGCCGAGCGCCTGCGGCTGGAGAGCGATTTACGGCGCCGGCGCACGCGCGAGCGCTCAAGCGGATCGCGGAGACGAAGGGGCAGGCTTTCTACACCGGCGACTTGGCGGAGAGCATGGCGGCCCACGCCCGCAAGCATGGCGGCGCGCTGACGGTGGCCGATCTCGCGGAGCACAAGGCCGATTGGGTCGAGCCACTCGCGCAGGACTATCGCGGCTACACGTTGCACGAGATTCCCCCCAACGGCCAGGGCATCGCGGCGCAAATGGCGCTGGGCATCCTGGAGGGGTTTGATCTCGCGGCGCTGGCGGTCGATTCCGCCGACAGCCTGCATCTGCAGATCGAAGCGATGAAACTCGCGTTTGCCGACGTCTACGAGCACGTTTCCGATGCGGACACCATGCGCGTCAGAAGCGCGGATCTCCTCGACAAGGAATACCTGCGGGGCCGCGGCCGCCTGATCGACATGAAGAAGGCGAAGACGCCGCAGCACGGCGTGCCCGGACGCGGCGGCACCGTCTACCTCACGGCCGCGGACGCTTCCGGCATGATGATTTCGTACATCCAGTCCAACTACCAGGGGCTGGGTTCGGGCATCGTCGTCGACGGGATCAGCATGCAGAACCGTGGCTATAACTTCGTCCTGCGTGGCGATCACCCCAACGTTGTGGCACCGCGCAAGCGGCCATTTCACACGATCATTCCTGCCTTCATCACAAAAAATGGGCAGCCGGTGATGAGCTTTGGCGTGATGGGCGGCTCCATGCAGGCCCAGGGGCACACGCAAATCATGACCCGGTTCGTGGACTATCATCAGAATCCGCAGGCCGCCTCCGACGCGCCGCGCTGGCGCATTGATGAGGGCCTCACCGTTAAAATGGAGGAAGGCGTGCCCGCCGATGTCGTCGAGGAGCTCCAGAGGCGGGGACACCTGATCGGGATAGCCGATCGCACCGCCACCGACTTCGGGCGCGCGCAACTGATCTATTGCATGGGAGACGGCTACCTGGGCGCCTCCGAACGGCGCACGGATGGGCAGGCCGTCGGGTTCTAACTGCCGCCGTTTCGGACGCACTCTCCTCGCTGTCACGTCACACGAAAAATTGAGATGATACATATGTTGCGCCTTTATTTTTGCCTTGATACAGTATTTATCTCATGAATGTCGGCGCACCCAGGACGCTGGCGCACAGCTGGCTTCTGCTCATCCATCAATTGCCGGCAAAGCCTGCATATCTGCGGGTCAAGATCTGGCGCCGGCTGCAGGATCTCGGCGCCGTCGCGGTCAAGAACGCCGTGCACGCGCTGCCGATGAACGAGGAGACGCAAGAAGACTTCGAGTGGCTGCTGCGCGAGATCCAGGAGGGCGGCGGAGAAGCGTTTCTCTGCGAGGCCCGCCTGATCGACGGCCTTTCCGACGAGGAGGTGCGCGCGCTGTTCGATCGCGCGCGCGACGCTGATTACGCCGAGGTGGTCAAGGACGCGCGCGCATTGGCGAAATCGCTGCGCCCGAATGCAAAGTCCGAGGCGCTCGCCGAGTTTCGCGTGCAGGTGGCGCGCCTGCGCAAACGTCTCGCCGAGGTGGTTTCGGTCGATTTCTTCGGCGCCATCGGCCGCGAAACCGCGGAAGGCGTGATCAAAAATCTAGAGGCGCGATTGAACGAGGGCGAGGCGGTGACGGAGAAAGCGACGGTCGATTCCGGGACGAGCACGTTTGGGACGCTGCGCAACAGGACCTGGGTCACGCGACAAGGCGTATACGTCGATCGCATCGCCAGCGCTTGGCTGATACGGCGTTTCATCGACCCCGAGGCGCACTTCAAATTCGTGTCCGGCAAGGGCTATCGCCCCAACGAAGGCGAGCTGCGCTTCGACATGTTCGAGGCCGAGTTCACGCACGAGGGCGACAAATGCACGTTCGAAGTGCTGCTGGAGCGGAGCGCGCTGAAGGACCCGGCGCTGCGCGCCATCGCGGAAATCATCCATGACATCGATCTCAAGGACAGCAAGTTCGGCCGCACCGAAGTCGCCGGCATCAGGACGCTGATCGAAGGCATCAGTATCGCGACCAAGGACGATTCGGAGCGCATTGCGCGCGGCACCGAGGTCTTCAACGACCTCTACGAATATTTCAAGAAAAAGCGCCGGTAGCGGAGATCGATAGGCGAACTGGTGGCGGCTGCACAGGAAGCGACATTTGCGCATCAACGTCGTCGAGACAATCGAGGTGGTGTCATGGAGCAAACTCTTTCTTCAATCTCGCCGGCCGAGCTTTATGGTCGGCTCGGAACTGCCGGGGCGCCGACCGTCGTCGACGTTCGGCGCCCCGCCGATTTTGCCACCGCGGGCGAGCTCATCGTCTCGGCCTACCATCGTGACCCGGACAAGGTGGAGCAGTGGCGAAGAGACTTGCCTAACGGCCGCCAGGTGGTCGTGCACTGCGTTCACGGACACGAGGTCAGCCAAAGCGTGGCAACGGCGCTCCGCGCGGCGGGCGTCGATGCAGTCTATCTCCAGGACGGCATCGCCGGCTGGACTGCAAAGGGTCTGCCGACGCACCGAACCATAGGCACGACGCCGAAGGCGAGCGCTGCTCCTTCGATACCATCGTGCGCATCTACGGCATCAAGGATCCGGCCCTCGACCATCTCGCTGAAATCGTGCGAGGCGCCGATACCTCGCGCCACGATCTGACCCCGCAGTGCGGCGGCCTATTCGCCATCTCGTTGGGCCTATCCGCGAACTTTCCGGACGATCACGAAATGCTCGGCCACGGCATGGTGATGTACGACGCGCTCTATACCTGGTGTCGCAGCCTGCAGGCGGAAACGCACAATTGGCCCGCTACCGCCGTCAAGCAGGCGCGCCGTGGCTGAGCTCTCCGTCGTCGGACAAGACCGTTCGGAGCTTGGCCACACAGTATCGCTGCGCGAGGCGTTCTGGACCTGGCTCCGGGTCGCGGGCCTGAGCTTCGGAGGCCCCGCCGGCCAGATCGCGGTGATGCATCGCATTCTGGTCGAGGAGAAGCGCTGGGTTTCGGAAGAGCGGTTTCTACACGCTCTCAACTATTGCATGCTGCTGCCGGGCCCCGAGGCGCAACAGCTTGCGACCTATATCGGCTGGCTGATGCATCGCACGCTCGGCGGCATCATCGCCGGCGGGCTGTTTGTCGTTCCCGGCATCATCGCCATCATGGCGCTGAGCTACGTCTACGCCGCCTGGGGCAACGTCCCGGTCATCGTCGCGCTGTTCTTCGGGCTCAAAGCGGCCGTTCTGGCGATCGTACTGGAAGCCGGCTTTCGGATTGGGAGACGCGCGCTCAAGAACCGCGTCATGATTGGGCTCGCAGCGCTCGCCTTCATCGGCATATTTTTCTTCAACGTCCCGTTCCCCATCATCGTTTTCGGCGCAGCTTGCATCGGCTTCGTCGGCGGTGTGCTCGGCCTTGCCGCTTTTCAAGCCAGCAACGGGCATGGCCCGGGCGGCACAGGCAGGCCGGCTGTCGTCGACGCCATGCTCGGCGAGGAGATACCAGAACACGCCCGTCCCACCGTCGCGCGCGCGTTGGCCGTTTCGGCTATTTGGCTCGCACTCTGGCTCGTTCCGGTCACCGCGCTGCTCGTCACACTCGGCAGCGCCAACGTCTTCAGCCAGATCGCGGTGTTCTTCAGCAAGATGGCGGTGGTGACGTTCGGCGGCGCCTATGCGGTGCTCGCCTATGTCGCGCAGCAGGCGGTCGAAAATTACCACTGGCTCAAACCCGGTGAGATGCTCGACGGTCTCGGAATGGCCGAGACCACTCCGGGGCCGCTGATCATGGTGCTGCAATTCGTGGGCTTCATGGCGGCGTACCGTGATCCAGGTCCGCTCGCGCCGATGATGGCCGGAACGCTCGGCGGCTTGCTCGCAACCTGGGTCACGTTCACCCCCTGCTTTCTCTGGATTTTCCTCGGGGCGCCGTTCATCGAGAAGATGCGCGGCAACAAGGCGCTCAACGCCGCGCTCTCCGCCATCACCGCGGCGGTGGTCGGCGTGGTTTTGAACCTCGCCATCTGGTTCGCGATCCACAGCGTGTTCCGCGAGACCGTGCCGGTGCGTGCATTCCCGTTGTCGTTCGACGCGCCGAATTTCCTCACCGTCGATCCGTGGGCTCTCGCTCTCTCCGTCGCGGCCGCCATCGCGATCTTTCGGTTCAAGGTCGGCATGATCCCAACGCTCGCGGCGTGCTGCATTGCGGGGATCGTTCTTTATGTCGTGGGAGCGATCGCATGAGCGGCCGAGCGATAGCGCTTCGGGCGATTTCAGCCGCAATGCTCGCCGCATGCGTGGTGGCTCCGGCGTTCGCCGTCGACGGCAAGGCGAGCGTCGGCCTGGGGGGGAACAGGATCGGCGTGCCGCCCGAGGACTTCGATTTCGGGATCACGGGCCAGGGCCAACCCGGACAATGGAGCGTGGTTCGTGACGTGACGGCGATCCACGGCGTTGCAATCGAGCAGTCCAACACGGATCCCACCGAGGATCGGTTTCCTCTCGCGATCTACAAGCCATTATCCCTCAAGAATCTCGCGGCGAACATTCGGTTGAAACTAATCAACGGAACGATGCAGACCGCCGGCATCGCCTTCCGTTTTGTGAACGCGGATAATTACTACGTGGTCAGTGCGAGTGCGCTGGAGGAACGTATCGACCTCTTTCGCGTCCTGGCTGGCAAGATGGAGCGGATCGGGGGAACCGAGGCAGAGGTCGCGCTCAATCATTGGCACAAGCTTGGCCTCGTCGCCCAAGGCGATCAATTCACGGTTTCACTCGACAATAAATGGCTCTTCACGGTTTGGGACCGCACTTTTTTGACCGATGGCCGTATCGGCCTTTGGACGGCAGAAGACAACGTCACGCGGTTCGATCAGTTAGAAATCAGGGCCCTGCCATGGTCGGAGGAGCGTTGATGACGTATCGAATAAAGCCACTGTCCTGCGACCCGGCCAAGATCAAAGGCATGTCCGAGCGGCTGATCGTCAGCCACTACGAGAACAATTACGGCGGGGCGGTGAAACGCCTCAACCTGATCGACGAGCAGCTCGCCGAGCTCGATTACACGAAGGCCGCCGGCTTTCTCATCAACGGGCTCAAACGCGAGCAGCTCGTCGCGATGAACTCGATGATCCTGCACGAGCTGTTCTTCGACGGCCTCGGCGACCAAAGCGAACCTGGTCCGGCGCTGCGCGACGCGCTGGCGCGCGATTTCGGATCGTTGGAGCGCTGGCGATCCGAGTTCGTGGCGATGGGCAAAGCGCTCGGCGGCGGCTCCGGATGGGTGTTGCTGTCGTGGTCGCCGCGCGACC
>WNGJ01004868.1_pt1 | contig 14050 bp, 16 predicted proteins | sample 5400611 | NCBI WGS metagenome assembly WNGJ01 (sample SAMN13153375, study PRJNA577476) | soil metagenome | isolation source: 40 cm soil or saprolite under Garry oak tree replicate 1 | place: USA:California | collected 2016-06-15 | reverse complement strand
GGGACCGCGCGGCGGGATGATTCTCTGCAAGGCCGAGCACGCGAAGGCCGTTGATAAGCAGGTTTTCCCTGGGACCCAGGGTGGGCCGCTCGAGCATGTGATTGCGGCGAAGGCTGTCGCACTACTTGAGGCGTCGCAGCCGGACTTCAAGCAGTACGCGAAGGCCGTGCTGGTGAACGCGCAGGCGCTCGCCAACCGGCTGATCACGCTCGGCTATGCGATCGTATCGGGTGGGACGGACAGCCATCTGATGTTGGTCGATCTGCGCAAGAAGACCATAACCGGGAAGGACGCTGAGCTGCTGCTCGACCGCGCGGCGATCACGGTGAACAAGAACACGATTCCGGGCGATCCGCAGTCGCCGTTTGTGACGAGCGGGATTCGCCTGGGCACGCCGGCGCTGACGACGCGGGGCTTTGGGGTCGAAGAGATGGAGCGGGTGGCCGAGCTGATCGATGAGGTGCTGACGAAGCGGGATGAAGCGACGGTGGAGCGGGTGAAGAGTCAGGTGCGGGAGATGGCGGAGGAGTTTCCGTTGTATGCGAAGGGGGTGGGGGTATCCGGGTAATATCTCTGAAACAATGATCATCGCGATTCGTGGCTGACCTCAAAGATTTCCTACCGCCCATCGTTTTCGAAATCATTCGTAATCATTTGCGCGAGCTGGGCAACAGTGCGCACGTCGACTGGGAGGCTGGGGAAGCAGACGAGGACACACTTACCGGTTATTTGGGCAAGCACCTAGAGCGTCCCTGGGTCGATGTGCGAATACCGCCGGATACAAAGTGGCGGTGGCGTGTCACGCATAAGAAGTTTCGTGGTCGGGGGAAGGGAGCATTCGAAAAACTATATGGCGCGGACGGAATCTTTCAGGTTGAGACATTCGACGGATCGTCAGAGCCCCAAGCCACGAAGGGGGTTTTATACCAAGCCAAGAAGAACGACTACCGCGCCGACAGGAATCTCAAAGACCAACTCGATAAGATGGAGAAACTGGCACCCGGCAGCTCGGCTGTCATCGGTTACGACGCGGAAGGTTACGTCGGGGTGGGCAGCGTTTCTTACCTGCGTGAGAACGCGCGTCGACTCATCTTCTCTCGTGGGGATCAGCTGCGTCTCGGCAATTTCCTCGCCGACAAGTTCATGCCTTGTGAAGCTGGGAGGATGGGTGTCTACTATGATGCAGAGCGTCGCATCCTGGTGGTCCCCGATTCCGGAGTGGGCACGCGGCAAATCCCCCTAGAGCTTGGACACCGTGTCCGCGTTCAGGCAAGAAGAATTCGGTAGCCATCAATGCAGCAAATTCGCCCTATGATGCCGCAAAAACGCCCTAACGCATGCCACCTATGCTTCGCATTCTGGCTACCGAGCCAACTCATCCGTCCGCGGGAGGGCTTTTCTTGCCTTCCCTGAGCGTCCCCGGGGGTGCGGTGACTAACGAGCCGAGGGGGTCTGAGTGGAGGAAATGGGACCTCCATGTTCATACACCGTTTTCGGCTCTCAACAATGGCTTTGGTAGGGATTTAAAGAAGTACGCCAAGGTGCTAATCGAACAAGCAGTCTCCAAAAGAATCGCCGCTGTCGGAGTAACCGACTACTTCTCCATTGAGGGTTACAAGCAACTGAAGGCGTTCGTCGAAAGCGAGCCCCTGCGCAAGAAACTAGTAGGATCTGATTTCGCAGCGCAATCAGCAACGATTCTTTTCCTTCCAAATATCGAATTCAGATCGTCAATAATCGTTGCAAGACCCGACGGTTCGGACAGCCGCGTGAATTTTCACGTGATCTTCTCCGATGAAGTCGATGCGGAATTCATCGAGGAGCACTTTCTTCGTGAACTAGAGTTCACCGCTGAGTCGAATCCCGATAGCGCAGATGAACGGTGGTCTCTTACCATTCCCAATCTGAAAGAACTCGGGAAAAAACTAAAAGGTCAGCATTCACCCTTTCGCAAGTACGACGATCTCTTCGTTGGAATGATGAACGCAGTCGTAGCACATGAGGACGTGACAAATGTTCTGTCAAGACAGGCCTCTCGTTTCAAAAACCGGTACCTATTAGCGGTTGCAGCGGATGAAGACCTTTCCGCTTGCAGCTGGAACGGACAGGGTCACCTATCTCGCAAGCTGTTCATTCGGAAATCACACATGCTGTTCTCATCAAATCCGGGAACGATTCAGTTTGCGTTGGGCAAGAAGCATGAATCGGTCGACGACTTCATCAGGGAGTTCGGCAAGGTAAAGCCGTGCATACATGGGTCAGATGCGCATGACTACGGTACCCTGTTCGAGCCGGCTCAGCACCGATACATGTGGATTAAGGCGGACCCGACTTTTCAAGGGCTTCGCCAACTTCTTTACGAGCCTGAGAGTCGAGCGTACGTCGGAGAGGAACCTCCATCCCTCATCAGAGTTCGTGACAACGCCACCAGGTACATGAACGAGGTTCGGTTTGCGAGGACCGAGTTTGCGCAGGATAACGATAAATGGTTCTCCGGTATCGTCCCGCTGAATCAGGGTCTGGTAGCAATAATTGGGAATAAGGGGAGCGGAAAGAGCGCGCTCGCTGACATCTTGGCTCTGTTAGGTAATACGTCCGCGTCGGCCAGCTTCTCCTTTCTGACGCAGGACCGATTCTTGACACCAAAGACAGGGTTCGGAAGCATGTTTCGTGGCGATCTGATTTGGCGTTCGGGGAAGTCAAGCAGTCACCAACTCGATGAACCGGTCGACAGGTCAGCTCCGGAACTCGTAAAGTACATTCCCCAAAACTACCTCGAAGCGATTTGTGGCGAGCTAAAAGAGTCAAGCAACACGGCTTTCGATCTCGAATTGATGGGGGTCATCTACTCTCACGTAGGCAGAGCCGAACGTCTTGGGACAGACACTCTCGCTGAGCTAATCGATCACTTAACCAGTGAGCGACAGGCGACGGTTTCTCTATTGACCAAAGAGTTGGAGGTTGTGAACAAAGACTTGGTCACTCTAGAGGCTCAACTCACGGATGAGTACAAGAAGAGTTTAGAAGGGCAAGTGACCCAGCGTAAATCTGAGCTCGATGCGCACCACGCGGCACGCCCGCCAGAAATCAAGGAGCCTGACAAGGATCCTGAGGCGCAGGAGGCAGCGAAAAGCGTTGCTGACGAAATTGCTGAATTGCAGACGAGGGCGGCCGCACTTGATTCGGCGCTTGGAGCTGAACAAGACAAGCTTGAGCGGTCCGCCATGCAGATTGCGGCCTCTAATCGACTCCTCAGTAGATTAGACAATCTCGAACGGATGCTGGCTTCGTTCGACTCCGACAGCGAAGCAGATTGCCAGGTTCTTGGAGTCAATATCCGTCAAATTGTGCAACTGCAAATAACACGAGAACCCGTAACGACAGTAAAAGCCGCCGCAGAAACCAAAAATGACACCGCGAAGCGTGCTCTCGATCAAAAAATGGAAGGATCATTTGCGTACGAACGACAAGTGATCCAAGAGGACATCGGCATGAAACGGCTCGCGCTAGATGAGCCAACTCGCCGTTACCAAGAGTACCTGCAGGAGATGCGCGACTGGGAGTTGAGGCATGCCGAGATTGATGGCGCTTCAGACAAGCCACTATCTGTGAAGGGACTGGAGGCCAAGATAATTGCATTGCAGGCGCTGCCGGCACGAATCGCTGAGCAGCGACGCATCCGAATGAATGTCGTTAAAGAAATCTTCGGAGCCAAGAGGCAGCTCCTCGAGGACTATCGGCGGCTTTATCGGCCCGTGCAAGAGTTCATCAACGAGCACCCAGTCTCGAAACAGCAAGGAGCATTGCAGTTCTCAGCCTCAATGGCGGTGGATGGACTCGTAGAGGGTCTGCTTGAGAAGGTGCATCAAGGCCGACGCGGAAGCTTTCAACATGAGGTCGAGGGACGCGAACGACTAAAACAGCTTGTACGCAGTGCTGATTTTACCACTGAGTTAGGCGTCGAGGCATTCTTGGGAATACTTCAGGAGCACTTCGAGAAGGACAAGGGAGATCCTGAGGAGAAGCCCGTACGGTTGCAGGAACAATTGCGACAGGCAGTGTCTGTACAAGAGGTTTACGATTTCACCTACAGCTTGAGTTTCCTTAAGCCTCGTTTCGAACTTCGTTGGCAAGGAAAGCCGTTGGACAAGCTATCTCCGGGGGAACGGGGTACCCTCTTGCTGATTTTCTACCTCCTCATCGACAAGCGAGAGATGCCCCTCATCATCGACCAACCAGAAGAGAACCTCGACAACCAAACTATTGCGACCATGCTTGTGCCAGCCATTCGATTTGCCAAAGACCGTAGGCAAATCATTATCGTCACGCACAACCCCAATCTCGCAGTAGTATGCGACGCCGAGCAAATAATTCATGCTCGCATTGACAAAGCAGATGGCAACCAGATGATCTATGCCGCTGGATCAATCGAAAACGCTTCAATTACGCAATTGATCGTTGACGTGCTAGAGGGTACCATGCCTGCTTTCGATCTCCGAGACGCTCGATATGAAGTCCTTGAGCGATTGTCGTAGAAACTCTTGGAGCTCTGCTCGAACAGCTCCTTCTGCGAGGACGAAGTGAAAGACTACAAAGTCATGACTCAAAAGGATCGTTGGTTTGGCGGCAAGTTCGATCCGGATCAACTGGAGAAGGCGCTCAACGCCTATGCGCAAGAAGGCTGGGAATGCAGAGCAATTGCTACAGCGTCCATTCCCGGGGCGTTTGGTAATCGTGAGGAACTAATTTTCATTCTGGAGCCAGAGGCACCGTAGATGGAGGAACGTCATGGGGTGAAGGGTACACTCTGTGATGGCGTGTTCTTCACCGAATCGTCGATTCCACAAGCAAGGGTCATCAAGCACCTCCATGTGGAGATCTCGCGACAGAACTCCACTCTTGCTGAGGTGAAAGCTCGTCTTGCCAACGATGTGAGGAGTTGCGGGGGAACGGCGTTAGCGCAGTTTCGTTACGGCCAAAAGAAGCATCACTGGACTGAGCTCCTATCGCTTAAGTGGGATACCGAATCGTGGCATGGAGAAGGTGGTGCTGTCGCGATCTGACATCGAAGCGTGAAAAAGCCGGACCCCAGTAGAGTCCGGCTTTCACAGCCCTGAGCAAGCGAACTACCCAGCAGCAACCTTCCGGCGAGTCCAGGGGATCGGACCGCGTTCACCATTGCGCTGACCACCCTGCAGGACAATCGGGCGTCGCGGCCGCGGATCAGGCTTAATCGACAAATGCACCTGTCCGCCCAGGGCGGTCGCGATCCGCACGAGCATACGGATTCCAATGTTTTGAGCTTTGCCGGCTTCAAGCCTGCCGATCACCGGCTGCTTTACGCCCAACATCTGCGCCAGTTGCGCCTGTGTGACACCACGCAACTCGCGGAGCGCGGCGACGTCTTGCTCGATCCGCATCGCCATGAGCGTCTCTTCCACTTCCCGGCGGAACTCAGGGTCGCGCGCGAGCTCGCGGTCCATCCACTCCTGCACGCTCGTCGGCTGCCTCTCCTGCTGAGCCGCCCCGGTCGGCTTCTTCATCTCTTCCTCCTTCTAACGGACTCCAGTAACCCAGTGAACAGCGTGGGCCTACTCGTTGTTTACGACCCGCCGGCCGCTTTTCGCTCCGCATCCTCGAGAGCCTGACGATAGGCTCGCACGCGCCTCAAGACGTGCAGCAGGATCTCGTCTTGCTTCTTGACCGTGCCGTCGAGCAAAACGATGCGCTGCCCGGGTCGATACGTGTAGAAGATGCGAACCTGATGCCCGCGCAATTCGAAGATGCCCGTTTCGACCACCTTCGATTGGGGTTCTCGCAGCGTGTTGCCGCGTTCCGCGAGCAGCTGAAGCAACGCAATCGCCTGGCGCTTGTGCTTCCCCTTGAGACCCAGAAGAAAAGTGAGCACCGGCTTTTCGCCATTCGGCGCCGTGTACTCATCGATCTTCCAGCCTCGCTTTTCTTCTCTGCCCTTCATGAATCCTCCAACGTTGAAGCGGGTCGGGCCCAAGGGTGCGTCGAATGATAATAACATATAGGTTATTATCAAGACGGGTGAGGATACCGGCTTTCGCACCGTTCTTCAATCGGCGCTTGAGCACGGATCACATGCTCGGCTCGAACTTCCGCTCCGTCACCGCCGCCACCACCCGCACCCCCGCATCGCGCGCGGTGATCACGGCGCTCTCAACCACGCGAAAGAAGCGCCACGTCAATCCCCGATCGTGAGAATCCGTGCCCTAAAGGGCCGGCTCGGCTACTACGCCCCGTCCTGAAGGACGGGTGAGCCCTTCAAGGGTCGCGTCTTCGCCGAGCCGGCGCTTCAGCGCATGGCATCAATTCGTCTTGCTCGTGCCCATGATGAGATCCTCATCAATGTAACGCTCGATGTCCGCAATCCGGCGTCTGTTCGTTGAGGCGTCGACAATCGCTCGCCGCAGGACCTGTCTGACTGCCTCTGTCAGCTCAGCAATGAACTCATGCAAAGGCAATTTGGAGAAATCGCCGCGCGGCGTCGGCGCCTGATGCCCTCCGTGAACGATCGCCGACCGCATGCCGTACGCGGCATCCACCAGTTTGCCTAAACGAAGCCGTTTCTCGCGATCACGCGAGATGAAGATCGGCAGCCGCATGCGGAGTTGATGACGCGAGCCCGATCCCGAAGTCACCAGCAACGACTCGAGCGCAATCACGAGGTCTACCACGCTCTCTTCTAGCCGGGGCACGTCGAAGGACCGATGAAAACGCTCTAAGGGAAGCAGCACTTTTGCTCTGTCATCAGGCCCCAACCCACGAATTGCATCAAATACCCTCATCGTTGATTCCGCTGCTCTCTCGTCGAGCACGTACCGCGTGTACTCCGTCTTTGAGGCGTACGCGAGCGGCACGTAGCCCGACCCCGTTGCGTACCAGCGCGTCAGTGCACTCCTGACGTAACATCCTGTAGCGGAAAACGCTCCTGATGACGCGAGCCTAAGCGAGGTTATCGCGTCATAGGCCGGATCCCAAGTGCGGGAATCCATGCGCGTTCCGTGGAAAGGAATTCTCCACCGGCCGTCTAACGCTGCGTCGGTCAGTCCGATCAGGGTGGCCGCGCCCAGCTCGTTTGTTCCTGATCCAACTCCGAAGGTTCCTCTATTGATGATTGCCTCACGATCGGCGTCCGTGAGTCTGCGTATCGCCAGATCATCCTGCAGCACGAGGTTGTCCTTCTTGAGTGCCCATTGAAGTTGTGCAAGCGGAATCAACGCCTCTTCGCGGACGGTGTGCGAACGAAGCACTTCCGCGAACTCTGCGAAGACTCGCTCGAATGCCTCACGGTTGTAGCCTGAGTCATTTGCCACATCCACGTACCGGCGAAAAAAGGGGGCGACCAGATGGTCCCGGAGGTAGAGCATCTCGTCGAACCCTGTTTGGCGGTTCTCAACTGAAGGCAGGAGTTCGCGCCATCCTGGGAGTTTTTGGATCTCTTCGAGAACCGCGGTCGTCGAGGAGAGCGATGTCAGCGCGTGTTCGGCCGGTGTGGTAAGCAGGGCTCGCTGGACAGCCTCCGTCGGCAAGGACCAGGATCCAGATTGTGGCCCACCGCTGCGGACGATGCGGATCTTCCTGTCGTTAACCGTCGCATAGAAATGTGGGTTGCCAGCGACAAGACTCCCCGCTTCGCGTACGAACCGGTCGAGCGAAATTCGGAGAGGGTCCTGCTTATTTGAGATACGCGTCATTGCCAAAGGATAGCGTTGTCCGAGTCGCGCGAGGAGTCGTTTTCTGCGTACATGCCAGCAAGGCTAGCCGTACGGGCGCGGCGGCTTAAGGGGCAGGCATCAAATCACCGCAGCTCCATCCTTCCCTCTAGCGAGCCCCTCATTTCCAATGCAGCATCAACCATCGCGAAGCGACCGGGGCTCGATGTCACTCCTTAATCGCTTACTGTTCGCCGTTCTCGCATTTTCTGTCCTCACGGCGCCGCTCGCCGCACAACGGGGCAAGGTGCACGTGCGTGGCTACACGCGGCACGATGGAACGTATGTCGCTCCCCATACCCGCTCCGCTCCACGCAGCTATGCTGCGCCCACCCCGCGCCTACGTAGCTACTCGTCTCGACCCCGCAGCTACACAGTCCCTCGCACGTACGCCGCGCCCAAAGCACAACGGACGCCCAGCGCACGACCCTATCGCGCCCCCTCCGCGCGCTCACGGTCATACGTCTCGCCGGATGGTCGAAGCCGAACTCACCGGAGTCGATCGGCGAGAGATGACTTCATGCGCCGCACTGGTCATCCCCGAGGCCGGCCGGGATATGTGGTGGACCACCTCGTTCCGCTCTGTGCGGGCGGGGCGGACGCACCGGGGAACATGCAGTGGCAAACGGTCCAGGACGCGAAAGTGAAAGACCGCCAGGAGCGCGCCGAGTGCGCCGGGCGTCGACACTAAAGGCGGCGACAAACGTCCACGAGTGATCCGCCGTCCACCCTGAAGATTCACAATCGCGCCGTTGCAGCAGTCCGTGCACTCGTCGCCACGCTCTCTCAGGGTGCGCTCGCATCTCCCAGACGATCGACAGTGCCTCTCTTCGAATACTGGCGGAATCCTGAGACCCGGTTTCCGGAGTGGTCTGATAGACTCGGCGTGCCAATCACTAGTCCAACAGAGCTTGCATTCGAGTTTGCCGTCCGACCGTCCGCCGGGCGGGGCAAGGCATCATATACAGACCTGATGTTGACGACAGCGAACGCGGCCCTCGCAATCGAAGCAAAGTATCTCGAACCACCGTACGGGACGGTCGACGCATGGCTGGGGCCGAATCCCACTGAGAACCGGCGGCAGGTTCTCCAAGGTTGGTTCGATGTGCTCGAGCGCAGCATCGGTTGCGCTCTGGACGCGCGCTCAGCGGCAGAGATCCCTTATCAACTCATTCACCGGATGGCTTCCGTCTGCAGCGTGTCGCGCCCACGTCGCTTTGTGATTTATCAAGTCTTCGATCGAAGCAAGCGAGCCTATTATGAGACCGAACTACGCCGGTGTCGCGAAGCGTTGGGCAGCTCAGGAATAGTCTTGGCACTGGCGCTCACATCCGCAACGCCGATGTCTCCGTACAGTCCGTTACTCCAGCGATGGGATGCTGGAGAACGTGACTTATCGGCGGAGGTCAAGGCGCTCTTGGTGGCTGGCTCGACGTTCTCGTTCGATCCGCTCGAGATGATCGTCGTCGATTGACTCAGAAAGGAAACGCAGGTGAAGACCGTCCCGCCGGATAGGAAACAGATTCTGAAGGTGCTGTTAGAGGTGAAGCGCCTGGCCAAAACATACTACGGGCTTACCGGTCGGCCTCTGGGAGCCACCGGAGAGATCGCGGAATACGAAGCCGCGCGGCTTCTGGATCTGACTATCGCCCCCGTCAGACAGGCCGGTTACGATGCCATCGGCAAGATCGTAAAACGCAAGGAGCGATTTCAGATCAAGGGCAGGTGCATCATTGGGAGACTGAAGCCTGGGTCACGGCTTGGACGGATCGATTTGAGCAAAAAATGGGACGCCGTTCTGCTGGTGCTACTTGATGACTGCTTCGAGGCCACTCATATCTACCGAGCCGACCGGACCGCCGTGAAAGCGGCGTTGACTGCACCGGGATCCAGGGCGCGGAACGAACGCGGCGCGTTGGCTATCAGCAAGTTCAAGTCGATCGGGCAGCAGGTATGGCCGCGTCCCTCTTGATTCACGCAATCATCCCTTCAGGGCTCGCGTCCTCGCCGAGCCGGCAGTTCGGTGCGCCGGTTCCTACCTTATCTGTCGCAAATCCGCCCTAACGTGCAGCAAAAACACCCTAACGCACTCGGCGTCCTCGGTCCAGTGTGAAGTCGGGCATGCCCAAACGGCGCCTTACAGGAGGCAATATGCGAGTAAATATCACGGGCGAAAAAGATTTGGTGCTTTCACTCCTGCCTGCCTTTGATAAGGTCGAGAAGCAGGAGTCCAGGACGGATCAGACGGATTTGAAGTTTGGAATCGTAGAGGTTGCGACCATTGTGGGAATCGTCAATGGCGTAACGAAACTAGTCGAATTCCTGCAAGCTCGAAAAGCAAAAACGGAAACGGGAACGCAGCGCGTCCAAGTGACCACCGCGCTGGGAGTGGTAAGTATTGAGCTCCGAAAGGACATTACCGCAGACGAACTAAAGAAGCACCTGGCGAAGATCTTCAAATAGACGTGAACCCCGAGCTCGTGCAGTGGGACTTTGGTGGATTCAATCCGCGATTCCTGGGAGTCTCTATGCATCTCAGGTCCCCAGAGGCATTTGCAGCGTTCCAAGAATTCTTTTCCGTGGAAAAGCCCACCACATCGGCAGGTAAGCACTCTGCGATCAGCGAAATCGCAATCGGTTCGGTACTGGATCACGAAGTGCGTCACTACCACGACTCGCTGATCAGCCCATACGGCGCGCACGCTTTCCGGGCCCGAATCGCCGCAGTGCTGAATGGAGTGCAGGCGCTTCGCCTTGCAGGGGACGTGGAGGGTACTTGTGTTCCCGCTCCGTTAATGCGTTGGGTTATGATGGACGAGCCAGGGCGTGCGGGGCAGATCCAAGACTGGAATGCATGCTCGCCGCCGACTCGAGGCGCCTCATGGGTGCCTGTGTCGATTCCGAACAGATCATTGCACGATTTTGCGAAGCTCACACCAGGAACCGTTCGTGTCACGCACTTGTCCGAACAAGAGCAATTCGAACTATTCATCGACGGCGCAATGCGAGGGTACTTCGAATTGGCCGTTCTCTCTGCAGGAAGTCGGCAATACAAGGATGCGACGGGGATCCTACCCGCGATGTTCTTCGAGGTTACGGCACTTACGACACAAATACAGTCGATCTTTCAAGGGCAGGGACTGATTCCGGCCATTCAATTTGTCGGCTTTCTGTTTGATTCTCCGCTGCCATATGCAAAGCTCTGGAGCAGCTTCTTGCAGCTCGCACTCTTGCTCGAGAAGCAAAGGCGACCTGATGTGGGTGAGGAAGAGCTGATCTTCGTCGCGCTGCCGACGCTCATGACGCTCGCCGTATGGTGTCTCCTCGGCAGCTACGAGCTGGAAGAACTCCACGCAGCACCCGCGGCTCGTTTCGGGGCGCTCGCCACATATCTCTTGGAGCAGCACACAGATTCCCAAAACCATTCGGAGGATGTGGCATCACTCTGGGACCACTGGGATGACAAGACGAGCGTCGTGGGTTGGAGAGCGGCATCGGCATCGGTCCTGGAATACGGGAAACGAGGATTGGAACGCTTCACATCCGCGCGCGGCAAATGGGAGGGCGACGAGACTGTACCCGCGCTTTGTGAGTCGATCCTGCGCTCCTATCTGCAAGAACAGGAGCTAATGGTGCGGAAGCTCACCCAACATCCTGAAGACCTGGTCTTGCCGCAGGTCTACGCCAACTCGGTCGAGGATTTACCCTGGCCCCTACTTCGAATAACACTCGACGGTTTTGCAATTCCAATCGATGATATAGCACTGCCTGTCCTCAAATGCGTTCGAGAGTACCGCAAAGACGGCATAAGATTGTCGGATGACTTCGTTTTGAGTATTGAAGTCGCTGCCGGAAAGAAACCTCGCTCCTATATCGATGACGTGATCGAATTCGAAAAGATCATAATTTGGTGTGACGTCGCGATGTCGGACCACTCGGTCCCGTGGGGAGATTTGGAAACCGCGCAACGAGGGGTGGAGGGAATAACGCGAAAACGCCTATTCCGAATCGTTGAGTAGCCGATGAGCGACCAGGTCCTGTACTTCCCCTACATGAGCGTGCCACGGTCCGCGTGGCTGACGCAGGTTTTGCTGTATTGGGATCAATTGGGGAGCATCGTGCCGTACGAGTATGTCGACCAACCCGAGGCACTGGGCCCATACATGCAGCAGTTGCTCCTGGAAGAACTCGTTGTGCAAGTCCAGCCGGGCGCACACCTGCACAGTCTTCCCCGATTCGCGGAAGCGTTTACACACTATATCGAGCAGCTCGGACCAGAGTTGGATGTCAGACGACGCGCCTTCGCCGCCGGACGCGGAGACAAGATCCACTCCGAGAAGTTGGGTAAAGACCAACCGATTGCGCGCGTGCACATCGAAAAGTTGGACCAAGTCTCGTATGCGTTGGAGCAGGCCGGCCTTGCCAGGGTCGCGGAATATCCGTGGTTCGATGTCGAACTCGAAACAGCAGATGATTTCATGTGTTATCTCGCCACCTGCCTCGGGCAGCTCAAGGAGGTCGGTGCGCTACCGATCACCGATACGTCGAGTGCGCTCGATAGGCTCGTGTCTGCGGGGATTGCAAAGCCGGATCTAGATGCGCAGGCGCAACCGCTCCGCGTGCAGGTTCTGGAAACGATTCTACCAGTACCGCTCGAGAGCATCGAACCGGCAGCGATTCGACGATTCAAGGACAAGCACCGGGAGGCCCTTGGTCACTTTCGGCGGCGCGTCGAAGAAGAGCTCAACAGGCTCGCCGACATGCAGGACGACAGCCGAAGAGAACGCGCCATCGCACAGTTCATCGACCGGGCGCGCGCAGAGACTCAGGAGATCCTCAGCTGGATGAGAGAAGCGCGATGGAAGGGCGGCGTGGCGAATGTCGGTGGGATCCTTTCGGCGCTACCGAACGCAAACCCGGTGCTTGGCCTGCTGAACGCCATTCGAGAAGCTCTCTTCGGGGGGGCGCCACTACCTCCGCCGCGAGACTTTGCGTACGCCGCTCACCTGCAGGCGACTGCAGCGGGCGGGAGGGGATAGACCCTTCAGAGCTCGCGCCCTCGCCGAGCCGGCGCCCTTCGCTGCGCTCAGGGCAGGCTTTCAGCGCACGGATTACACACCCTCCCCATGGAAAAATGGATGCTCACCAGCGACTCGAGGTCCTTATTTGTAGGGAGAGGCTCGCTCAGCGGATGAAAAGGCTCGCGCACTAAGGGAAAGTGCTCGCTCCTTGAGGGAAAATGCTCCGTCACTGAGTGAAAATGCTCGCTCACTGGAGCCCAATGCTCGCTCACTGGAGCCCAATGCTCGCTCACTGGAGCCCACTGCTCGTTCACTGGAGCCCAATCCTCGGTCACTCGAGCCCAATGCTCGCTCACCGGAGCCCAATCCTCGGTCACCGGAGGAAAAGACTCTCTCATCCGACAGTTGAGGACGCTCTTTGTGGGACAATGGACGCTCACCTGCCACTTAGGGACGTTCATCGGGGAAAAATGGACGGTGATTGGTCCTCGAAGGACACGCATCGGCCATCGGAGGAGGCGTATCGGCCCTCGAAGAACACGCATCGGGCATCGAAGGACGGGCATCGACCCTCGAAGAACGCGCATCGGCCATCCGAAGGCGCTAATTGGCCATCGGAGAACCCTGATCGGCGCAAAAAGGACGCGGCTCGGCCTGGGACGCGGCCTATCTGACTATCAAGACGCGCTCAACTAGCCATCAAGCGAACCGCGCGGTAGCCTAGAGCAGGGAGGGCTCCTGGCATGCGCACGCTCACCACCGTTGTCCTGGCACTGCAGTTCGCCGCGATCCCACTCGCCGCACAAACACAGCTCGCCAATACCACTGCCTATACGACGGCCGCAGTTACCGTCCGCGCCCGACCCGACGCGCGCGCGAAATCGCTCGCACGCCTCGCCGCGGAGTCGCCGGTGGAGGTCTCCGCTTGCGGGAACGGCTGGTGTCAAATTGCGGTCAACGGGATCACCGGTTATCTGCCTCGGCTTTCCCTGTCGCAACAGCCCAACGGTTCGTTCAGAGAGGGCTCCGGCTACACAAACTCGAAAGGCAACCGCGTGCGCTCGCCGACCCGCACATCGGACAACCAACCGCCGGCTGGCGCGACTGCCCAATGCAGGGACGGGACGTACAGCTTCAGCCAGTCTCGGCGCGGGACGTGTTCGCACCATGGGGGCGTGGCGAAATGGCTGTGACGCGCTGAACCACCAACACTGGAGTGACTATGCGTTATCCACGCGTGCCAGGCTTCACCGCGCTGCTTCTCCTGCTTAGCACCGCTCCCCTGTT
>WNGJ01004867.1_pt1 | contig 14050 bp, 13 predicted proteins | sample 5400611 | NCBI WGS metagenome assembly WNGJ01 (sample SAMN13153375, study PRJNA577476) | soil metagenome | isolation source: 40 cm soil or saprolite under Garry oak tree replicate 1 | place: USA:California | collected 2016-06-15 | reverse complement strand
TGGTGGACTTCGACGATCTGATCATGAAGGCCGAGGCGCTGGTGCGCACCAGCGGCGAGATTGCCGACAGCATCGCCGCGCGCTGGGACTACCTCCTCGTCGATGAGTTTCAGGACGTCAATGCGGTGCAATATGATCTTCTGAAACGGCTCGCCGCGCCGCACGGCAACTTCTACGCAGTGGGCGACGACGAGCAGTCGATTTTCGCGTGGACGGGTGCCGATCCGTATGTGCTCGAGCGGTTCCGGCGCGACTACGAGGTCGAGCCGATCATTCTCGACAAGAACTGCCGCTGCTCGCGCCAGATCTTCGAGACGGCGCGGCGAGTGCTGGCCCAGAATCCGAGGCTATTCCAGAAGCAGCTCACCGCTGACCTCGAGTCACCACACGAAGTCGGCGTGCACGCGTTCCGCGACGAGCACGAGGAAGCCACGTGGCTCATCGCCAATCTCGCAAACGAGCCGGACGCTGCAATTCTCTACCGCAAGCATCGTCTGGGGGAGTACCTCGAAGGGCGGTTGCTACGCGCCGGAATTCCGTGTCGCCTCGCCCCCGGCCGCTCGCTGATCGAGGACACAGTGATCCGCTACGTCATCGCGGCGCTGCGCATCGTACGCCAGCCCGACGATCCGGCGGCGTTACATGCGTTCGCACAGGTCGTACTCTCGGAGCACTTCCTCCAGGAAGTCGAGGCGGCGCTCGATGAGACCAAGCCCTTCATGACGTCATTGCGGGCCCTCGCTGAACGGCGTGCCAAAAAGCATCCCGACACCCAAAAGCTGTGGCGACTGATCTTCCAGGTCGAGAATTTGCGGACGCTGCCGCGGGCGCACGGCACGTTGGCCGCGGTGATCGATGAGATCTTGTCACAGACAGTAGGCCCGTATCGCAACAAGCTCGAGGAGCGCCACGACGAAATCTCCGATCCCGCCGCGTGGCCCGAAGCGATCGAGCTGGCCGAGCGACTGAAGAGCGCGCTCGAACGCGCGCAGCGTATCGCGATCGCCCGGCGTGGCGGTGCAGAGATTGCGATCCGGGGCATGCTCGCTGCGACGGGACTGCACCGTGTGCCAAAAGGCGTTGAGGGTGACGTGGTCATCGATGCCGATGCCCTCACAGTGTTCAAGGCATTGCAGCTGCTGAACGCGTCTGACATCGACACCACGCTCGCGCGGTACGTGACGTTCGACTTCGAGACGACGGACGACGACGTGCAAACCTGCGGTGTCGTGGAGGTAGGGGCCGCGCGCGTCGTGAATGGCGAGATCGTCGAACGGTTCCATTCGTTAGTGAACCCATTCCAACCAATCACGGAAAAGGCTACTCAGATTCACGGCTACACCGACGCTGACGTCGCGTCCGCCCCGCCGTTTAGCGCCGTGTTCGCGCAGTTTCACGCCTTTGTCGGTTCGGACGTTCTCATCGCCCACAATGGCCAGCACTTCGACATCCCGGTGCTCAAACGGCTGGCCGCCGGCCACGATGGCGTCGACAATCTCGCGTTCTACGACACGCTGCTGTTGGCGCGGTCGCTCTCACGAGACCGCGCTACGCAGGAAGATCTCGCGCACCGCTTCGGGATCGACTGCGGTCGCGCCCACCATGCGCTCGATGACGCCGTGACATTGGCACACGTGTATCGCGAGCTCGAAAAACAACGGGCGATCAGGGCGCGCAAGGCTGTGCTGGCAAACGTGCTCGATTATCTGGCGTTGGCACTCGGTCTGGAGGGAGCGGAGAGCGGGGAGCGGAAGCTGCTATTCGATATCGGCCGCTACCGCACGCTTGGTCCCTACAGCGATGCGCTCGAGTTCTACGCTGCTTCGCGAACGGATAACGACCCGCCGCTCGACCGCGTCATCGAGCTGCTGGGCGGGCACAAGGCCATGGTTCGGCTGCGCGCGCACAAGGATCCAGCTCAGCGGTATGCGGCGGCAGTCGCGCGGTTACGGGCCTTAATGGCAGATGAGGGTCCGCTGGATGCAGCGATTGACCAGCTTCTGGAGCGCATCGCGTTGTCATCGTCGGACGATGACAGCGCTGAGGGGCGTGTGAACCTCCTCACGTTGCACTCGACCAAAGGCCTCGAGTTCTCACGCGTCTACATCGTCGGCGTCGAAGACTATGAGATCCCGGGGTTCCAGGCCACGACGAACAACATCAAAGACGAGATCGAAGAGGCGAGGCGTCTTCTTTATGTAGGCATGACGCGGGCGCGCGAACGGCTGGTTCTCACGCGGGTCGAGCGCCGGTTTGGGCGCGATGCCGGAGGCAGCGCCTTTCTCGAGGAGATGCAACTCATCCCTGATGCAGCCGCCGCACCATCTCGATAGTGTCGGCCTCTTCCGGCTTCTTGTCCTGCCGATAGCGGACCACGCGCGCGAACCGCAGCGCGAGCCCACCCGGATAGACTGAGCTTTCCTGCAGACCGTTGAACGCGACTTCGACCACCAACTCAGGACGTACGAACACGACGATCCCTTCGCGACGCGTCTCGAGCTCCTGCAGCTTCTTCGTCTGCCACTCGAGCAGCTCGTCGGTCATGCCCTTGAATGTCTTGCCAAGCATCACGAACCCACCGGCGGGATCGCGGGCACCGAGATGCAGGTTCGACAGCCAGCCCTTCCTCCGGCCGTGGCCCCACTCGGCGGCCAGGACCACGAGGTCGAGCGTGTTCGCCTTTTTGACCTTGATCCAATCCCACGTTCGCCCACCGGCTTCGTACCGCGCGTCCAGTCGTTTCACCATCAAGCCTTCGTGGCCGGCCTTGATCGCATCGTCAAAGAAACTTTGTGCTTCTTGCTTGTCGGCGGTCACGAGACGAGGTGGGCGTTGAGACACGTACTGAGAGAGCACCTTGAAGCGAGTGGAGTACGGCTGGTCCATCAGCGATTCGCCCTCGAGATACAGGACATCAAAGAAGAAAGGCACGAGCGGCAACTCACCCTGCAATGTTTCGACATCGAGCTTGCGACCGAAGCGACGCATCGTGGTCTGGAATGGCAGTGGTCTGTTGTCCGTTGTCAGTGCGATCGCCTCGCCGTCCAGGATGACTTCTTTTACCTCAATCTTTCGAGCCGCATCTACTACCTCCGGAACAGCCACTGTTACGTCGTTCATCAAACGCGAAAACACCCTCACTTCGTCGCCTTGCTTGTGAACCTGAATCCGCGCGCCGTCGAATTTGTATTCGAACGCCGCGGGACTGGAACGCTCGAGCGCTTGCGCCACGTCAGTCGCGGTCTGCGCCAGCATCGGCTTGATGGGCCGAAAGAGGCGCACCCTGAACTGCGCAAGGCCACGCGTGCCGGCCTTCGCCACGGCGCCGAGATCGCCGGAAAGCATCGCTGCTCGACGTACATCCGCCGCGGGGAGCTCCAGAGCTTGGGCGACGGCCTCGATCATGATCAATTCGAGTGCGCCCTGGCGCAGCTCACCGGTGAGCAGCCGAAAGAGAAAGTCCTGCTCTTGTTGTGTTGCCCGCCCGAAGAGATCGCGCAGCAACTTCGTCTTCGTCGCCGCAGATCCCTTCCCCGTCGTGTTGGCGACGAGGTCGAGCGTACTATGCAGATCTTTGATGGTGATTGTCGATTGAGTAGCGGGGTGATCCTTCGCTGCCTCAAGCGTCGCCCAGCCGACGCCGAGTTTCGCCTGCCGAATCGTGCCCGACAGATAGGCGATGACCGTTTCGATCTCGTCAGGAGCCGCCTGCTTCAGGAGCTCCGCGAGGAGCTTGATCTTCGCGAGACGGCCGGACGTCGAGGCGACTGTGTCAGAGGTCTGTACGAGTTCGTTGAGGAGCACGGACCTAAAGTACCTTGTGGAGGTCGGTAACGGACTCCATCGTCATCCCTTCCTCCAAAGACGCCGGTGCTCCATGCGTGCAGCTCCGCTGCTAGCGAGTCTCGTCGCACTGCTTCCGATTACCGCAGCCGCGCAAACAAACGGTCCGCCGCAGACTCCGGTCCGCGTCGTCACCGACACGGTCGCCGGCACGATCGTCCAGGATCCCTACCGCTGGCTCGAGAATGTGCAGGACAGCGCCGTGCTTCGATGGCTGCACGCGCAAGACGACTACACCCGGCATTTGCTCAATGCCATTCCGGGTCGAGCCGCGCTCGCCGCGCGCATCCATGCGCTGTCCAATGCGAGCGCCAATGTCGGCGGCGCGCAGCTGACGACGTCGCGGGTCTTCTATTTCAAGCGTCTCCCTGGCGAAGAGGTGGCCAAGCTGTACGTCCGGGACAGCCTCGGTGCGACCGAGCGTCCGCTCGTGGATCCTGAAAGGCTGCGCCAACCGGGCGGGCCCCACTGGTCACTCGATTATTTCTCGCCTTCATGGGACGGCCGCTACGTCGCGTACGGTGTCTCGCCGGCCGGCTCGGAGAACAGCATTCTGCGTGTGCTCGAGGTGTCGAGCGGCCAGGTGCTCCCCGATTCGATCGATCGCGCGCAATTCGGCGCCGCCTCGTGGCGGCCGGATGGCCGCTCCTTCTTCTATAATCGGCTGCAGAAACTCGGGCCCGGCGCGCCAGCAACCGATCACTACCGCAAGAGCCGCGCGTATCTCCACACCCTCGGTCAGCCCGACTCCGCCGACGTGCCCGTCCTCGGGATCGGCGTGTCGAGCCGCGTGCCCCTGGGCGAAGACGATTTTCCCTTTGTCTTCGTCGCCGCCGGCGCTCCCACCTGGGCATTCGCCGGCATCGCGCACGGAGTGCAGAACGAGCAAGTCCTATATGTGGCACCGCTCGCCGAGGTGCGCCATTCAGCAGCACCCTGGCGGCAGCTTCTCGCGGTGACCGACAGCGTGACCAACATGGATGTGCACGGCGACGACGTGTATCTGCTGTCGCACGATCATGCGCCGCGCTTCAAGGTGCTGCGCACCAGCCTGCGCAACCCCGACGTCGCCCACGCGACGGTGCTGGTCCACGAGTCGGAGTCGGTGGTTCGGTACTTCGGCGCGGCGCGCGACGCGCTGTACATCCAAACGCTCGACGGCGGGCTCGGCCGCATTCAGCGGATTCCGTATGATGCGACGCTGTCGAAGCCGGTGACCCTGCCCTATGACGGCTCGATCGGCGGGTTCGTAACGACACTGCTCCGCGATGGCTTGCTGTTCTCGGAAGAGTCGTGGACGCACCCGCAGCTGTGGTACGGCTATGACAACGGCACGGGACGCGTGACCGACACAGGCCTGCGCCCGCTGTCGCCCGTCGATTTCTCCGCAATCACGTCGGAAGAAGTGCGCGTCAGGGCGACCGATGGTACGATGGTCCCGCTCTCGATCGTCCACCGCCGCGACGCCAAACGTGACGGCAGCAATCCAACCTTCCTCGACGGCTACGGCTCATACGGGTTCAGCTATGACCCGTCCTTCGATCCGCGGCAGCTTGCCTGGTTTGAGCACGGCGGCGTCTACGCGGTGTGTCACGTGCGCGGCGGTGGCGAGTTCGGCGAGGGGTGGCATCAAGCGGCGCGCCAGGCGACCAAGTTCAATACGTGGCGCGACTTCATCGCCTGCGGTGAGTATCTGGTCGCGCAGAAGTGGACGTCGCCCGCGCGGCTCTCGGGCAGCGGCACGAGCGCCGGCGGCATCGAAATCGGCATGGCGGTGACCGAGCGGCCCGATCTGTTTCGCGCCGCCGTGCCGCGCGTCGGCACGCTCAATCCGTTGCGCGAGATGCTGGTCGGCGTGAGCGGTCCCGCCAACCGCCCCGAGTTCGGCGATCCAACGACACCGCAAGGCGCGAAGGACCTGCTCGCGATGGATACCTATCATCATGTGAAGCCGGGCACGGCCTACCCCGCCCTGCTGTTCACGAGTGGCATGAACGATCCGCGCGTCGACACTTGGATTCCCGCGAAGACCGCGGCTCGTTTCCAGGCGGCGAGCACGAGCGGCCGCCCGGTTCTGCTGCGGGTCGAATTCCAGGCCGGTCATGGACTCGGCTCCAGCACGTCGCAGCGCGAGGCCGAGCTCGCGGATGCATGGTCGTTTTTGCTGTGGCAGTTTGGGGTGGCGGGATTTCAGCCGGCGGTGCCGTAAGCGAACTCGCCAGGTGTGTTAACCCCGGGCTGCCAGCACGTAACTCACGCGGGTTGGTTAACCCCGGGCTGGCAGCCCGGGGTTAACACACACGCTTCACGACCCCACCCGAATCCTTAAAGGCACCACCACCGTCCCCCATTGCAGCCGCAGCTGCGCCGAGTCCGCGTCGACCATTGGGAAGTACCAGGTGAGCGTCTCGATGTGCGGGCCGGTCTCGGTGGCGACCTTGAGGCGCAGCGCGTCCTGCGACTCGCCGGGATAGTTCGTGTGCCAGCCGCCGACGCCGCGATTGAAGATCACGGTCCACTGCTCGGGCGGCTTGGCGGTGATGGTCCAGAGTGAGTAGCGACCCGCCGGCAGCGCATGTCCTTCAACGGCGATCTCCTTATTGAAGGAAATCGTGGTGACGGAGTCGGCGCCGGGGTGCCAGAGGCGGCCCCAGTGCACGACGCCATCGTCGCCGAAGAGCGTGCGCCCGCGCGCGACTGGGCGGTTGTAGGAGATCGTGATGTCAGTCGTCCCGACGCGTTGCGTGACGGTGCCATGCTGGCTGCGCGGTACTTGGGCGAGGAGTCCTACCAGAGACAGCAGCGTGAGGCGTTTCAGCATCCGCAGAAAAAGATGACGAACGTGGGCCACTCGAGGTAGAACGCGATGTCGGCAGGCACGGCGAAGAGGGCGGTTGCCGCTCTAAACTCCGCGCTGGTCAGACGCCGGCCGTTCGGACCGGTGGCCGTGATGCCGGTGGCACTGCGGTCGACGGTCGCGAACAACGCTCCGCCAATGCGGATCTCCGTCGAACCGTCGAGCCTGCCCGCGTGGGCGCGGAGCAAGCCGGACGTCACCGTGATCGAATCGCCGCCTGAGACAAACGCGAGATTCGCAGTAGCGGTCGACACGCCGGGGCCTGGCAACGTCGCGAAGTGATGGAATCCGAAGCCTCGTACCGAGAAGTCGCCTGGAAAGCGGCCGTCGGCGCCCAATGGAATGTTGTAAGGCACCTTGAAATCGACGCGCGTCGTTCCGTCGCTCGCCCAGCCCTCGACGGTGGCACACTGGCAAGCGGAGTCGGCGTGGCTGTGCGCCAGGAAATCCGCGACGACGGTCGGCGTCGTGCGTGTGTCGGTCACGACGAAGCGCAGCGACATGCTGTCCGGTCCGCCGCCGTTGAACGTGTTGTGCGGATACAAATCGGCGTAGCCGATTTCATGGAGCGGATAGGCGGGCCGGAACGTCGAATCGGTGGTGTAGAGAATCAGGCGCAGCGCATCGGGCGGGGCGCCCGGGCGATCGGTGAAACCCAGCTGTCCGTAGAGCGGGCCCCATTCCATCGTGCGACCCACCACGGAAGGCGACATGTTGTGGACGTCGATCCCCACGAACTTCACGGGATCGGCGAGGCCACTCAAGCCGCGCAGCGGCGCGGTCGCCATCGCACGGTCGATGCCTTCGAGCTGCGTCGCGAGCGTACCGGCGTTCTTGAGAACGAGACCGGAGGGGCTCGCGCTGTCGCTGCACGCGAGGAGAAAGGCGACGACGATAGGGCGGCGGAGGTTCACGGAGGTAATGCTATGCCAAAAACGAGTGCGGGTCTATTGGTGTACCGTCGCACGGATCGGGGACTCGAAGTTTTTCTCGTCCACCCCGGCGGGCCGTTTTGGGCGAAGCAGGACGACGGCGCGTGGTCCATCCCCAAAGGCGAATTCGCGGCGGGCGAAGATCCGTTAACAGCGGCGCGGCGGGAATTCACCGAAGAGACCGGATTTGCGGTCGACGGCAACTTCATCCCGCTCTCGCCCATCAAGCAACCCAGCGGAAAGGTTGTATATACATGGATTGTGCCAGGGGACTATGATGCGGCGTTGGTGCGCAGCAACACATTTACACTGAAAGGCCGCGAGTATCCCGAGATCGATCGCGCCGCCTGGTTTGATTTAGCCCAGGCGAGGCGAAAGATCTTGCGCGGGCAGCTGGGTTTCCTGGATCAACTGGAGCACCTTACCCGCGAAAGTGCAACGGGTCGCGGAGATTCTGGAGCTCCCGATAGTAGTAGAGGGCCGTCGGCCGGCGGTCGGTGAACAGCAAGGACTTCAAGAAGGCCAGCTCCTGAGCTGTCGCGGTACCGCTGAGCGAGGGATCGCGCAGAAACTCGACCAGTCCCTTTTCCTGACCCCCATTCAGACGTTCGCTGTACTCGAAGCGCTTGCGCTCACCCGTCGCGAGCGCAACCGTGAGCGCGAACGTCGCCGGATCCCATTCCCACGACGCGATCACGGCATCGAGCCGGGCGCGCTGCTTCGGCGTCATGTGCAACGCGTCGCCGTCGAGATGGGTGACGTGGAGCAGTGTCTGCGAGACGAGGCGCTCCAGCTCGCCGAACGATTGGCGTTCGATGATGGCGCGCACCGGTTCTAGTCCCGAGGGCGCGCACTTGCGCAGGATCAGCTCGCGTAATTCCGGAACCAGCGGCGCCACTTCGCCGAGCTGGCGCTTGCGTTCTTCCTTGAGATGCGCCTCGGCGACGCGGGCCAGCTCGCCGTGGGGCAGCTTGAGGAAGCGGTCCATGCGATTGTAGATGTCGGTGCGGTCGGGGGCAGGCGGCGGTTTTTTGCGCGTCAGGATTTGCGACACGTAGGATTCGGTGACGTGCGCGGCGCGCGCGAGGTCTCGCTGGTCCAGATCCAGCTCGTCGAGCCGTTGTCGGATCACTAGGGCGACGTCCATCTTTCTTAACCAGCCTCCGTTAACCTGTAAGCTCAATTGGCGGCCTGAGTTGACAAAAATAGTACAGTCCGCTAGTTTAAGCCATGGCTGATATCCATTGTCATCGCTGTGGCGGGTTCATCGCGAATCCGGAGGGGACGACCTACCGCGAGGCGTCGGTCACGACTCCTCCGGTGGCGCCGCACAGCGGCTTATGCATGTGCGATCACTCGCTCGTCTACGGTCCGGTGCCCGAGCCTGCCGGACGCGGCCTCCGAGGCGTGCATCGCCTCCGATCGGCGTCGCGCAATTAGCTCAAACCGCGCCGCGGCGCGCAGTCCGCTGGTCGTCGACCGCGGGCCGGCGCGTTGTCCCACCTGTCATGAGTATCTTCAATTCCGCACCGATCGATATGGCCGCATGGTGGAGTACTGCGCGTGCGGCCATCGCGCCTTCGTGGAACGGCGCAGCGGCAAACGTGAGGAGCCTCTCCAGTGAGTAAAGAAGTCCCTATCGAAATCGACGGCATCGTGGACGAGCTGCTCCGCAACTCCACGTTTCGCGTGACACTCGCGAACGGACACTCCGTGCTCGCGACGATTGCCGGGAAGATGCGGAAGTTTCGGATTCGTGTGTTGGCGGGGGATCGCGTGACGCTGGCGCTATCGCCCTACGACCTTACGAGAGGCAGGATCGTCTACAGACACAAATGACAATGATCAATGATCATTGATGATTGATCATTGATCATTCTGGAGCTTCAACTCCAGCATCGCCCCTTCATGTTCCAGCAGCCACCGTTTCGTATCCAATCCGCCGCCGAAGCCCATGAGTTCCCCCTTTGATCCCACGACCCGATGACACGGGACGATGATCGGGATTGGATTTCTCCCGTTCGCGAGTCCGACGGCGCGGGTGGCGGCCCGATCGCCCAGCTGCTTGGCGATGGCGCCGTAGCTGGTCGTGGTGCCGTAGGGGATTTGGCGCAGGGCGTTCCACACGCGGTGTTCGAACGCCGAGCCGAGGGCTTCGAGCGGCAAATCGAATGTGGTGCGGGTGCGGGCGAAGTACTCCTCGAGCTGTTGGCGCGCGCGCGCGAGCAATGCGGCAGCCGGTCCTTCGGTGGCTTCCACCCACCCTGCCTGGTGCGTCGGCGCGGGTCCGCGACGCGAGGTTGGGAAAAAGACGCCGGTGATCGCCGTGTCGGAGGCGGTGATGACGAGCTCGCCGATGGGGGTGCGGAGGCGGGTGAAGGTGAGCGGCATGCATGGATAATAATCACTCGGAACGCGGAGAGCAGGTGTATCGTTGTCCGAGACACAATCCTCCGGAGAATCGATGTCGCAGACCATACTGGTTACGGGCGCCTCGTCTGGCATCGGCCAGTCGACCGCGCGGCTGCTTGCTGAACGTGGGTTCACCGTATTCGGCACGGCCCGCAAGCCTGCCTCCGCAAAACTTCACGGTTTTTCGATGCTCCCCCTCGATGTCCGCTCGGACGATTCGGTCCGTGCCTGCGTGGGACAGGTGATCGCGCAGGCTGGCCGGCTCGACGTGCTCGTCAACAACGCCGGCTATTCGGTCACCGGGGCCGCGGAAGAGACGAGTCTCGAGGAAGCGAAGGCGCAGCTCGAGACGAACTTCTTCGGCGCCGTGCGCATGGTGAATGCGGTGCTGCCTGGGATGCGCGCGGCCGGCGCGGGCAAGGTCATCAACATCAGCTCACTCGCCGGCAACACCGCCATTCCATTCAGCGCCTTCTACTCGGCGAGTAAGTTCGCGCTCGAGGGCTATTCCGAGTCGCTGTGGTACGAGGTCCGTCCGTTTGGCATCAGCGTGAGCCTGGTCGAGCCAGGATTCGTCAACACACCGATCGGTGAGGCTTCGCCTGTCGCCGCACGCGCGCTTCCGGAATACGAGACGACGCGCAAGCGGATGCTAGCGAAATTTGGCCGTGCGCTCGAGGCCGGCATCCCGCCCGAGCAGGTGGCGCGGCGCGTGCTGCAGATCGTCGAGGATCCGAACCCGGGATTGCGCTACCGCGTGGGCGCGCAAGCGACGTGGTTGCCGCGGCTGCGGAATGTGGTGCCGTGGAAGGTGTACGCGGCGGGCGTGCGGAAGACGTTCGCGGTTTAGCGTTCGTATCTGACAATACTCATCGAAGCTGCCGTCGAGTCGCTGGATGCGGGCCTAGCGGCGGCCGCAGGTGGCGCGCATCGCATCGAGCTGTGCACCCATCTCGCTCATGGCGGGACGACGCCCGACGTGCAGCTGCTCCGCGAGTGCCGCGCGCGCTTGAGCATCCCGATCTTCGTGCTCGTGCGACCGCGCGTGGGCGCTTTCGCGTACACGGCGGACGAGCATCAAACCACGCTCAAGCAGATTCAGCGTGCCAAGAACGCCGGCGCGCACGGGATTGTGACAGGAGAGCTGACGAGCGCGCGGCAGATCGCCGAGCAACGAACGGCGGAGCTGCTAACCAAAGCGCGGCCACTGCCGGTCACCTTTCATCGCGCGTTCGATGAGTGCCTCGATCTCGGCGCCGCGCTGGAGGCGCTTGTTCGGCTCGGTGTGAACCGGGTGCTGACGTCAGGGGGTGCCCGGACGGCGGCGGACGGCGCGGAGCGGATTGGCCGGCTCGTGACTCAGGCGAAGGGACGGATCGAGATTCTGGCCGGCGGGGGGATCGATGGGCACAATATGGCTCGGCTGGTGCGTGACACGGGGGTGGGGGAGGTGCATTTGAGTGTGAGGGATGCGGAGAAGATGCGGGGGGTGTGATGCCCCCGTTCTTCGGGCCAGGGTTATGCGACAGTCACGGGTGTCTGTCGGCCGTGCTGTGATGATCGCACCCGGTGAGGTCGAGCACGGCGTTGAGCGACCTCGGCGGGGGTGTGGTAGTGGAGGCTCGAGTGGGGTCGGGCCTCGTTGTAGGTGCGGCGGTACTGCTCGATGATGACCGCGGCTTCGTGCACCGTGAAGAACGCCTCCTGGTCGAGACACTCGTCCCGGAAGCGGCTGTGAAAGCTCTCGCCCACCCCATTCTGCCATGGCTTGCCGGGATCAATGTAGGCCGTCGTGATACCCTCCCGCGCGAGCCACCGCTGGATCCGGCGGGCGATGAATTCCGGCCCGTTGTCGCTGCGCAGAAAGTGCGGCGCGCCGCGGCGGGCCACGAGCTGCGCGAGGACCGGCAAGACGCGATCGCCGGTCAGCGAGCGTGCCACCGTGATGGCCAGGCATTCCTTGGTGAACTCGTCCACCACGGTCAAGCACTTGAAGGCCGTGCCGTCGGTGCACGCATCGTGGATGAGGTCATAGGTCCACACAGCGTTGGGCCGGTCTGCGAGCGGGCGCACCCGCGCCCCCGTCCGGACCTTCCGCCGCACCCGGCGCCGCGGCAGCGCGAGGCCGGCACCCCGCCAGAGTCGGTGCACCCGCTTCGCATTGACCGCGAGCCCGCGTCGGTGCAGCAGGGCCCACATGCGGCGATACCCGTAGCGGGGATGGGCCGCCGCCAAGCGCTGCAGTTCAGCCACGAGCGCCGCATCGCGCGCCGGCCGGCGGGCCGCATAGCCCAGGGCCGAGCGCGCGACGCGCAGCAGCACGCACGCCCGGCGACAGGACAGGCGGCGGGTCATCGCGTAGCGTACCTGGGCCCGGCGGACCGCTACGCGCTCCATTTTTTTGCGTTGATCTCCTTCAGCACCTCGAGCTCCAGCTCCCGATCGGCGAGGAGTCCCTTCAACCGGGCATTCTCGCGTTCCAGGCGCTTGAGCCGGATGGCCTCCGTCTCCGTGAGACCGCCGTACTTCTTGCGCCACCGATAGAAGGTGTGGCGGGAAATCCCATTACGCCGGATGAAGCTCGCGACCGTCTGCCCACTCAGCTCCTGCTCGCGCAGCAGGCGGACGATCTGCTCCTCGTGAAATCGGCTGACCCGCATCGGACGTCCCCTCTCGGGCACCCTGTAGCATATGTCTCATATCCGTTGGTCCGAAAGACGGGGAGCAGACCAGCTTAGGGCGGTGCACGCGGCAAATCCACCCCTTGATGCCGCAAAAATGCCCTAGTACCCTGCGCGCAGGGCGTGTAAGCTACGTGAGCGAGTCGCTACAACGGGTGTGCTCAGTGGGCAATCCCAGAAGACAGTCAGTGATCAGTCGCGTGCTCTCGGAGGCAGCCCAGGGGCCGGAGCTTCGGACGCATCTGCTCGCCGAGATCGGCGGTTTGTGTGGCGACCGATTCGTGGCGTCGTTTTACACGTCCTTCGACCATCCTGATGGCGGGATCAGAGACCAGGACGCGGAGATGCTGTCGAATCTCCTGAACGAATCTCCGGAAGCGGAAAAGAAAGGGCTTCTCCTGCTGATAGACTCCCCTGGCGGAGATCCGCTGGCCGCAGAGCGCGTCATAAAGGTGTGTCGAGAACATTCCGCAGGGAACTTCGCAGTCCTGGTTCCCGGGCAAGCCAAGTCAGCGGCCACGCTCATCGCCCTCGGTGCCAAGGAGATCTACCTTGCGGAGACGTCGGAATTAGGTCCCATCGACGTCCAGGTTGGTTGGAGGGGCTCCCTCACTCCTGCCTATGCGATTCTGGAAGCCTACGACGAGCTGTTGGCGAAAGGCATTAACCTCGGGCCGAAGAAGCGAATCGAGCCCATTCTTCAACAGCTCCAGTTTTTCGACCCGTCAGAGATGCACGCACTTCGGCAAGTCAACAATCTGTCGGTAGACATCGCGGTTAAGGCGCTCGCGACTGGCATGCTCGCCGGACACACTCGTGCTGCAATCACCAAACTGGTAGGGCCTTTCATCGAGCCAAAGCGACATAAGACGCATGGGAGGCCTATCTACTTGAAGGACATTCTCAGCTACGACAAGAAGGGCATGCTCAAGATGATGCCGGTCCCACTTCACTCGCCGACCTGGAACAAGGTTAGCGAGTATCACATAAGGGTGCACGGCCACATGAACGCGACCCCGTTGGTGAAGCTTGTGGAGTCCGTCGATCACACCTACTTTGTCACGGCCCAACCCGAGAGCGACAATGCCAACTAAACGCGCTGGGCGCCCACGAAAGAGCAAGAGCCTGAGGAGAGGAAACAGGAAACCTCCCCTGGAGAGAGGTCTCGCTGGTCGTGCTCGGGTGCTTGGTTATGCCGACCTTGCGGCTATGCTCGAACTTGTCCGGTCATTCCCGCCCGCCCCTCCGCGCTCGGAGAGGGAGTCTCAGATTTGGTCAAGCCAACACGACGAAATGCAGTAGGCACGCCGCAGCGGACGTAGTTG
>WNGJ01012079.1_pt1 | contig 14051 bp, 12 predicted proteins | sample 5400611 | NCBI WGS metagenome assembly WNGJ01 (sample SAMN13153375, study PRJNA577476) | soil metagenome | isolation source: 40 cm soil or saprolite under Garry oak tree replicate 1 | place: USA:California | collected 2016-06-15 | reverse complement strand
ACCGGAGCAGATGTTAATCGCCGCGGGGGCATTGTGGCTGCTGCTCTTGCTTGTTGGCATTGCCCGGATGGGTGGCGATGTGCTTGGTGCATTGTTTCCCATTGACTCCCGCGCGGGGGCGACCATGTGGGGGCGAGGCGCCATCGAAAGTTCCGCGGCCGGATTTCTCATCGCATCCGCAGGTTACATGTTTAATGCGATTACGGCGTTTCTTGGCGTCTTGATATTTTTCCAGCGCACTACTTTCTGGCGATGTATTGCGGGAGGGATGTTCGTCGTCTCACTTCCATACTTCCTTCTGGAAGGAGCACGCAGTCATTTCCTTGCGGCGATTCTGCCGTTTATTATCACGTATCTGCTTTATGGCCGTCATCCTCTCGTTGTAAAAATTGCGGTTCTGGGACTGGCGTTCGTCTGTTTGGATCAGGGCTTCAAATTAGTAACGGCCTTTCGCGGCACTGGCTTCAGGGACTTGCTGGCCGCTGAGCATCCGTACGAGATGATCGATGAGGATTTGCGCCAAAGCGGGCTCAACATGATCCAGGAGCTTTGCTTCGCAAATGCTTATCTTGCTTCGGGAGCGGCCCCTCCGGCGTATGGTGGACGATACTTGAACGAGCTGCTTAACGCGATTCCGCGTGTGGTTTGGCCTTCAAAGCCGTTCATTGGAATTGACTATGCCAAGTGGCGCGGCTTGGAGGACCCGAACTCTGAGCTAGGCGTTGTCGCCACGGTTTCTACCGGAATGATCGGGGGTGGCGTTTTGAATTTTGGTCAATTTTGGGGGCCGGTGGCAGCGGGTATCATCATGGCGTTTTGGACCGCTCTACTCATACGTTGGTGGCAACAACGAAGTTCGCTTCCCCGCCTTGTGCTGTTCATGCTTGGCACTGGCCTGACCTTCAACCTCGGGCGAGACATTACTCTGTTGGTACTCTGGCCTGTCGTATTCGCGTACTGTTTTGTGCGTCTTATTGAGATCTGGGCGAGTAAGCGGTTTTGGCGCAGTGCCGCACATCACGACGCACGCGCCAGCTCTTGCTCCCGCTAATCTTGACGCGCTACAGGCTTCGCCTACTCGGCTGCGTCGGTGACTGGGTTCGCGGTGGGCAGCACAGGCTGGCAGCCTATGTGCCCCAAGAGCGTCACAGCGTCTTGCAGTCACACGTCCATAACTCTGGATCGAGTTCGGCTTTCGCGCGCTTCACCAGAAGGTCGCAATCTGCACCTTCTTGCATCACGGCAAAAATTGTCGAACCTGAGCCGGACATGAGCGTGGCGCCGACTTCGGATCGTTTTAGTAACCACGCTTTCAGTTCCGCGAGAAAAATGAATTTTTCGAACACCGGGCGCTCCAAATCATTCGCGAACGTTTGCCCGGCGAATTTTTGAGCGGCGTAAGAGACGCCTGGAATTTCGCGCGAGTCTCGCCAGTGCGAGTACGCCCATTGCGTAGGCACGCTGAACTCGGGCTTCAGCAACAAGACCGATAATTGTTCGCGCGACTTCGTCGGGCTCACCAGTTCGCCACGTCCCTTGCATACTGCTGCGGATTGAAAAATGAAAAATGGCACGTCGGAACCTATTGCCTCCGCCATCTTCGAAAGGGTTTGAAGCGGCAATTTGGTATCGAACAGGTCGTTTAGCGCTAGCAGGGTTGAAGCAGCGTCGCTGCTCCCCCCGCCCAAACCCGCGCCGTGCGGAATCTTCTTTTTCAGCTCGATCGAAATACCGCCGTCAACGTTTGTTCTCTCGAAAAACAGGTTCGCCGCGCGGACGGCGAGGTTTTCATCCCCTTTCGGCACCGACGGATCATCACACTGAAACTCGATTGCTTTTTTTCCGCTGCACGATTCAATTTGAATCTCGTCGCACAGCGAAATCGGCGCGATGAGCGTCTCGATCTCATGAAAGCCGTCGCTGCGCCGGCGCAAAACCCTTAGCCAAATATTGATTTTCGCTGGAGCGAGGACTTGCATAGCGTGCAATTTGCTCTGTCATTCCGCGCGAAGTCGAGGAATCTCTTGCTGTTGGTCGGAATGCTGAGATGTCTCGAATTCGCTCGACATGACAAACGACAAAATCATCGTCGCACTCGACGTTGCGACCAGAGAAAAGGCGCTTGGACTTGTTGAGCAGCTCCGTGGCGAAATCTCCTTTTTCAAAATCGGCTTCCAACTTTATACGGCGGAAGGCCCGGAAGTCGTGCGCGCGGTTTTGTCCACCGGCGCCAGGGTCTGGCTTGATCTCAAACTACACGACATCCCCAATACTGTCGCGCGAGCAGTCGAATCCGCCAGCACCCTCGGTGTCCAAATGCTCACGATTCATTTGAGCGGCGGCAGTGAAATGATCCGCGCTGCCACTGGGGCTTGCAGCGCCGAGATGCTCCTCCTGGGAGTGACTGTACTAACCAGCTCGAGCGAACCAACGCTGCGCGAAGTTGGAATCACCGACACAGTAGAGAATCAAGTGTTGCGCCTCGCCAGATTGGGCATCGAAGCAGGAATCCATGGAGTCGTCGCCAGTCCGCGTGAAATTAAAACGCTTCGTCGCGAATTCGGAGGCAAAATCAAAATTGCCGTCCAGGGAATTCGGCCAAGTTGGGCAGAACCGGGCGATCAAAAGCGATTCATGACTCCGCGTGAGGCGATCGAAGCAGGCGCAGACTACATCGGTATCGGCAGACCCATCACTGCACATTTACGACCAGCGGAAGCCTTGGCGAAGATTCTCGAAGAGCTCAGCTAATAGTCGTGGGTTAAGTAGCGCTTCCCGCTTTCAGTGATTTTTCTTTGTCCTTTGTCATCGTCTTTAGGGAAGCCGGTCCAGCTGCTTCGTGCCCGCCATTTTTCTCCAGCGCTATAGCCAGGACTTCATCGACGTTTTCGACGGCGACAAATTTCAATTTTTGTTTCGCCTCCTCGGGAACGTCGACGAGATCTTTTTCGTTGAGCATGGGAATGATCACTGTGGAAATACCTGCCCGCATCGCAGCCAGGCTTTTTTCTTTCAATCCGCCGATGGGCAGAACGAGTCCGCGCAACGTGATTTCGCCGGTCATCGCAACATCGGGGCGAACCGGTCTGTTGCTAAAAAGTGACGCTAGCGCCGTAAACATTGCGACGCCCGCTGAGGGACCATCTTTGGGCACTGCGCCGGCGGGGACGTGCACGTGGACATCGTTTTTTCGAAAATCTTCGGCCTTCACACCGAGTTGACCGTCTCGGCTGCGAAGAAGACTCAACGCGGCTTGCACAGATTCCTTCATCACGTTTCCGATTTGTCCCGTCAGCGTGATATTGCCTTTCCCTGGATAACGCGTCGCCTCGATGTGGAGCACTTCGCCGCCCTGCGGAGTGTAAGCGAGGCCAGTGACCACGCCGGGTTTACTCGTCGTGAGTTTTGTTTCCCGAACGTATTTGGCTGGGCCAAGCATTTCACGAACGACATCGAGCGTGACCGTTACGTGCTCCGTTTTTCCGCGGGCGACCTGCGCTGCGACGCCACGACAAATCGCTCCGATCTGTCGTTCCAGTTCGCGCACGCCGGCTTCGTGCGTGTGATCGTTGATGATCCGGCGAAGCGCGTCTTCCTGAAATTCGCATTGCTCGGCTTTGAGTCCGTTCTCTTGTAGTTGCCGCGGCACAAGATAGCGTTTCGCGATTTCGAGTTTTTCGCGCTCGGTGTAGCCGGGGATTGAGATCATTTCGATGCGGTCGCGCAACGGTTCGGGTATCCCCTCGATGTAATTGGCCGTGCCGATAAAAATGATTTGCGAAAGATCGAACGGCACGTCGAGGTAGCGATCGACGAAGGCATGATTTTGTGCCGGATCGAGCACTTCGAGCAACGCGCTCGCCGGGTCACCACGAAAATCCGCGCCGATTTTGTCGATCTCGTCGAGCATAAAAACAGGATTGCGCGTGCCGCAGCGGCGCAGCTCCTGAATGATCCGGCCCGGCATCGAGCCGATGTAAGTGCGGCGATGTCCGCGGATTTCCGCTTCATCACGCATCCCGCCGAGACTAATCCGCACAAACTTGCGGCCGAGCGCGTCGGCGATGGATTGACCGAGGCTGGTCTTGCCAACGCCCGGAGGCCCGAGAAAACAAAGGATCGCGCCGTGTCCCTGCGGATTGAGTTTTCGTACGGCCAGATATTCGATCAGCCGCTTCTTAACTTTTTCAAGATCGAAGTGATCGCGATCCAGGACTTGCTGCGCCTGATCGAGGTCGAGATTGTCCTTGCTCAATTTGTTCCATGGCAGATCGGCAATAATCTCTATGTAACTCACGATCACCGAAAACTCGGGACTTGCCGACGGAATGAAATCCAGCCGCTTCAATTCGCGCTCCGCCTGTTTCATCACTGCTTCCGGCGGATTGGCTTCCTGCAGGCGAACGCGCAATTGTTGTGCTTGTTCTTCGCTGCCGCCTTCGGTCTCACCCAGCTCGTGCTGGATCGCTTTAAGCTGCGAACGCAGATAAGCGCGCCGCTGCGCATCGGAGAATTGCGACGCAACATCTTTTTGCAGTCGCTGTTGGATCTGCGCGATCTCAAGCTGCGCCGAAACGTGTTCCTGTACCGCACGCACCCGTTTTTCGACGTCGAGTTCTTCGAGCAACGCCTGCTTTTGCGCGAGCTCTATATTGAGGTTCGGCGCTAGAAAATCAGCGAGCTGCTCGGGATTTTCGATGTTCATGATCATCAAGCGCGCCTGTTCCGGCGCGTCCGGCGTCAGCTCGAACAAACGCGCAGCTGAATCACGCAAATTGCGGAAAGTGGCCTCCCATTCCTTGCTCGGCGGCGGCACAATCGATTGCGGCAAATCGATTTCAGCGCGCAAAAACGGATCGGTCGCGATGATTTTGCGGAACGAAAAACGGCGTAGTCCCTGCACAATCACGAGCACGTCGTTCTCAGATTGCCGAATAAGTTTGAGCACAAGCGCGGCCGTCCCAATCGAGTACAGATCTTGGGGCGACGGATCGTCCTTTGTCTCATCACGCTGCGTCAGAAGCCCGATCACCTTCGTGCGCGGCAAAGTGTCATCGAGCAGTTTAAGCGACGCCGCACGCTGGACATTCAATGGAATGACCGTCCCCGGAAAAACAACAAACTCGCGCACGGGCAGAATCGACAGCTCTTCGGGAATACGCGGCATCCGGCTTTCGTCCACGCCGAAGGCCACGGTGCCCTGGCCTGCGGGTTTGGACTCTATCGTTGGTTGTAATGCGGTAATCTTGTCTGCACTCATGATTGTTTTCTTAATGGCAGTGCAATCCAGAGTAATCCGTTGCGCTGCTCGGCGTGGGCTTTGTCGATTTCCACTTCAACCGGCAGATCGATCTCGCGTTCAAAAGGTCCGTAATCGATTTCCATGGCGAGCAATTGCACCGTGTGCTCTTCCGCGTGGCTTGGTTCTGGCAGTTCGCGCGTCCCGCGAATCACCACTCGCCGCGGTTCGACGGTCAGATCGATCAAGGAACGCTCGACTCCCGCGAGATCTAGACAGATCCGAATACACTCCTGGCAGCGATAGGCGTTGATAGCCGGTGCCCAAGCCTGCGGCGCGAACCTGCAAAATTGCGAGCGGGACAGCTCTTGGGTGATGTCGTGCAACGCGCCCTGAAGCCAGCGTAATTTGATGGTTTTGATCGGATCCATGAAGAAACTAAACATCGTCCGGCGTGTTTCCATGTTCAAACACGCGAACCAAAAAGCTCCAAATTCCAAACACCAACCTGCAGAGAAGACTCCGAGCTTCTTTCGAGGGACTTGCGAAGGTCGTCTCGTTTCTTAAACGCGCAAATGAGTCGCACGCGTCACATACGGCTCACAGCTCTGGTGCTATTTCACTTTCCCAGGCCCCCACAAGGCGCGCCCCGGTTTCGCGCCAGTGTGCTCTCCGTCTTTGATGACCTGCACGCCGTTCACTAAAACATGTTTCACACCAGTCGCGTACTGATGCGGTTTTTCAAAGGTGGCATGATCTGTGATTGTCGCTGGATCGAACACGACCACGTCCGCAAACATTCCCTCCTTGAGAAATCCGCGGCGATCAAGGCCCAGATTCGTCGCCGGCAGTCCGCTTAACCGATGAATCGCATCGCTCATCGAAAGAACTTTTTCGTCGCGAACGTATTTGCCGAGAACACGCGCAAAATTTCCATAGGCGCGCGGATGCGGATTTGATTTCGTGAACGGCGCTTCGGGCGCTTGTGATGCTTCATCCGAACCGAAGGAAATCCACGGCTTCCGCAATTCCTTTTTCACGTTCTCCTCCGACATCAAATAGTAAACCGTGCCAATGCGCGATTCGTCCTCGGAAATTAGATCCATGATCGTATCGATCGGATCCTTTCCGCGCATCTTCGCGACTTCAGCGAGCGTCTTGCCCGTCAGCGGCTTCAATTTTTCTGACTTAAATCCCACCAACAAAATTTTCTCCGGCGAACCGGCGGCGAGATAAAGGTTTTCCCATTCATCGCTGTCGACCTGTGCTTCGGCTTTAATTATGGCGCGCATCACCGGGTCGCGCAGCCGTCTGAACAACTCGGGATAGCCGCCGTCCTCAGTCCAGGGCGGCAGACAGGCGTCAAGCCCTGTTCCAGCGGCGGTATACGTGTACATGTTCGCACGGACGTTCAATCCTTTCTTTTGCGCGCGTTCGATACGCGTTAGCAATTGGTCTTCTTTCGACCAATTTTTCTTGCCAGCGGTTTTGATGTGGTAAAGCTCGGCCGGAATGTTCGCTTCGCGCGCGATCCGCAGCAGCTCGTCAACCGCCTCGAACAATTGATTTCCTTCACTGCGTATGTGCGAGATGTATTTGCCCTGGTATTTAGCCGCGACTTTGCACAGCTCGATCAGCTCTTCGGTTTTCGCATAAAACGCCGGCGGATAAATCAGTGAAGTGCCAATTCCGAGTGCGCCAGCTTCCATTTCTTTCCGCACTAGTTCGCGCATTTCGTCGAGCTGCTCCGGCGTCGGCTGTTTGTCTTCAAAGCCGATCACGTATTCGCGGATGGTTGTCGCACCGATGAAGGACGCCACATTGCACGATATGCCGTGCGTTTCGAGATATTGAAGATATTCCGCGAGCGTATTCCAAGTGATGTCGTATTTGATGTCGGTTTGCTCGCGAATTTGGTGCTCGCGCACACGATCGTTCACCGGTCCCATCGATTCGCCTTCGCCCATGATCTCGGTCGTGACGCCCTGTAGGATTTCGCTTTGCGAGCGGCCATCCTGAATCAGCGACTCTGTTGACCACGAAAGCATGTTGATGAACCCCGGCGCCACAGCGAGGCCTTTGGCATCGATGACCGTTTTCGCTTTCGCCGATTTGAAATCGCCGATGCCAGCTATTCGATCACCTCGAATCGCGACATCGGCCTGTAGCGGCTTGGCGCCGGTGCCGTCATATAGTGTCCCGCCGCGGACGATCACATCAAAATCGTCGCTGCTTGGCGACGGAGACGGCTCCTGTGCGAACACAGTAAAGACAATCGTCAGGAAGGCCCCGAGCCAAAGGAAATTTTGTTTCATTGCGGAAATTGTAGTTGATGACTGATCTTTTAAAAAGCAATGGCTGGCGTCAGCCAAAGCGTTTAAGGCATTCCAATCCTCCGAAATTGGTCTGTATTAGCTCCGCCGCATTGGGGCTTGCATCCATCGGCTACGACGCGGCGTCATGGGCCGATGACTCTATACCCAACGCTTCTGTGGGCTGTCGTCATCGTGTTGGGGGTTTTGCTTTATTTGTCAAAGCGGGGAGCACGACTCCAGGCCTCATCAGATGAGCTCAGGGGCCGGCTAGCTCAAACAGTCACCACTTGGGCCCTGATCGCTATCGCCTTGCTTGGGATAGTTATCATTGTGATTGCCGGGTACAATGCATCAATTCCGAGTACCGACGTTGAGGCTCGGCGTGAGTTTCTCGATGCGGCAAAATATGTTTTTGCTTCTGTGTTGCCGGTGGTCGCTGCTTGGGTCGGCACAGTGATGGCCTTCTATTTTGGAAAGGAAAACTTCAAGGCCGCAACTGACAGCGTGAGCAGATCGCGCGACAACTCACCTCCCAGGAGAAACTGGGCCAAACCAACGTCCAGGAGATCGGGAAACCGATGGAGGCCGTGGCCACAAGGTTCCGCTAATTTCACCAGGCCGGCGACCAACCGAGGCACCGGATTCGAACCGTACAATGAAACATCTTGCTGGTCGGCGACTCTCCTGTCTCAGCGATCAGCAGCAAGAGGGAAACCAAAATTGAGAAAGGGGAAATCTCATGAAAACGAGAATGAAATCCAAGCGTCGCACTCCAGTATTGCTGTCGATCCTGTGCGCAGGACTGGTGGCGACTTTTCTGGGCGGATGTGCAGAGGGGCCGTACGTAGCATACGACACCGGTTATTATCCGGCAGGCTATTATCGGACGTACTCGTACGGTAATCCGTATTCGTACTATTACGGCCCAGCTTACGATACTACCATCGTACGCTCCGGCGTTCGCTATAACGACGCATACGGGCCGCGCTACTACGGCAGCAACGTTTACGGGGACTGGTATTAATTTGCGACGCGCGGTTGGCTGACGCATCGGTGCGGCTTGCATGACGGCGGCTGTGCCGATGCGTTTTAATTTTTAGGCTTGCGTTTGGTTAAGGCGTCCCTTCAAATGAGCGCCCCAAACGCTAGTGACGGCCATAATCAAAAAAACTCGGCAGCTCTTCGCGGCAATTTTTGCGCTGCTGGTGTCCATCGTCTTTGCACTTCTGGTTAGCGGCTGCGCTGACACGCATTACGCCGTATCCAGCAGCAACCGCACGCCCGAGGCGCGTTATGATACATACTACGCGCCAGATTATTACCCGTACTATCCCTGGTACGGCTATTACGGCGGCGCCTACTACTACGGCGAGTAATCCGCTGCTCAATTTTTTAGCTCGATACGGTCACTAGGGCTGTAGCCTGCCAATGCGGCGTCAGTGCTACCGCGCGCCTCTATCGTGTGCGCCATTCTCGTGTAAACCGCCGCCCGCGCGGTGTCATGGCCCCACGGGGGAAAGTGACAGCAGCGTTACGTTTACGATCAAACGCGAGCGTTTGAAGCGTTGTCTATTTCTACATGGACATGGAAACCACAAACTCGTTTCGCGTTCGTGCTTCTCGTTTCTTCAGTGATCGGCACGCATATCGGGCACAACCGTTTCTTCAGTGATCGATACGCATATCGGGCACAGCCGGATTATCTATCTAAGTCGGTTGCCTTTGGCACGATCATGTTCAATCGCCTCCTGGCCAATAATTTTGTTGGCTAACGCGATGGCAGCGTCGCCGAGGTAAACGCAAACCCACCCATGGTTATGGTTCACCAAATCCATACCTACGCAGATCTGCGCAAACAACTTGACGACGACCTGCGCATCCAACATCCCGAATGGGTCCAGCCAAATGGCGAGTCTCCTTTGTGTGATTCTTACGAGGCACGCCTGATGAAAACGCTGCAGAGCTTAAATCAAAGCAAACGCTACGGTTTTTCTGACCGCCGCCAATTGGAGCAACGACAAGCCTGACTAGATTATGAAACTTTACACACTCCGAGCGGCAGTTCACGACGCTCAAGTCTTTAATCAATTACGTCGGGAATACCGCCGGACCAGGAAAAACCGCAAACATTCCCCCTCCGGCTGGTTGTGGAGATACTTGGCCGATATGAGACACTTTACCCTCGGGGCACGATCATTCGGCAGGTTGCGAAGGAGGTGGCAGCACGCCGTAGAAATACTCGCCATCATCATTCTGCTGCGGTGAGTTCATAAAGATTCTTGCAATATCGCCTGGCGCAGGCCCGGTCGGAGCCTTGAACAGGTACAACGTGATGCGCACGTCATCGGCCTGGCCTACGTTCAGAAATTTTAGCGGGAATGCATACGTGAACGCCTCTCCGCTACGCACCTGACGCTGGCTCTCGGGTCCATTGGTGGATTCAAAAATGGTTGTCGAGGAATCTCCCGTTTGTTCTCCAGTCAAGTTGCCCGCAAATCTCCCCGATTGATGGACGACCACTTTCACGCGGATCTTCGTTGGATGACTCTCGTCGGGAAAATACGACCACTCCTTCAGTTCAATGACGTTCATTAGAGGTCTGCGACTGGCCATCAACGCTCGGTGTTCGTTGGAGATGGCCGTGCGCCGCAGCTTCCCGTAAGCGAAAACGCCTGTGACAAGCAGAATCACGGAGAGCAGGATCGAGGCAACGTGAATGCGCAACAATCCTGCCTTGGGAAATGAGAGGAGGGCAATCGAAGTTACGATGACCTGGATGGCGACTAACGTGACGTACGTCCAAAATATAAGGCCCCGGAAATCCAACGTGATCCAATTGCCGCCGCCGGCTTGTGGTCCGAGAAACGCCTGATCCAGGAAGTAAATCGGGACCGCCAGCAGTCCCAGAAAAAGACAAACGATCAAATGTTTGCGCCAGATGCTCTTCATCAGGCATCTGTTTATCAAACTTTTCGGTCGAATGCACCTGTCGTTAAATTTTTAACGCAGACGCACTGCGAGTTGCGCCCGCTAAACCGATGGTTGAGCTTGCGGTTCGTTAGGCTGAAATGAAGCGCAACGTCATCGTCGTTCTCATCGTTATCTGTGCCGGTCTCGTCGCTGGCCAAACCATCACCGACCCCGCTCACATCGAGGTTTACATTACGCCGTACTACAATTCCAACGGCCCTGCTATCGAGGTCGGCCGGTTTAGCAGTGGGTTGGCAGCTAAAAGCGAATCCGAGTTCTTGGCTACTATCGCGAAAATGAAACAGTCATGGGAGACTCTCAATTTTCCCGAGCTGTACGTAGCCGCGATTCGCCTCTACGATCTCGGTTTCAGAAAAGACTCAATTTATTGGTTTTATTCGGCCCAATATCGCGGGCGCCTTTTTGCGACTCTAATCGATCAGAACAAGATGGGCAGCATCGGTAATGCTGGCTTCGAACTGTTCCAGGCGCAGAATGCCTTCCAACAGTTGGTGGGCCCTTACATCAACGGATATGCGTTTGGCGATATCGATCAATTGGTCCCGATCATTGAACGAGTTCAGAGAGAAGGAAAAGTTGTACCCGAACTGACCAAGATCTACCCCGGCGTGGTCTTCAAGCCGAAATCTGAATGGGACGCAGGAAACAAAGGACTGAACGAAGGACTGACAAAGCTGCTCATCACTCTTAAGAACGAAAAGGCAAGTATCAAACAGCAAAGGGTCGAACGCGGAATGGAAGCGAAATTCGGAAAGCTGCCGAGCAAAGATCTGCCAAAAGGAGTGGGCCTCTGATTTCCTGACTAGTGACTCTGTGCAGTTTCCTTCGGCGCAGCCGCCAAGTGAAGAGCCGAGTGCACCGAAGATCGATTATGCGCCGGATTAATGGCGACCCGCTTCTCCGCGGCGCGCGACAATCAGCTATCGGGATCAAATCTTCCTCATCACGGCCGGGGCGCCGGTGTGGGGCGAAGTCGTGGCGTGGGATGAACTCTTGGTGTGGGTAAAGGCCTGGGTGTAGGGGTAGGCGTTGGTGTTGGTGTTGGTGTAGGCGTGAATGTGGCTGTGGCTGTCGCAGTGGGAGTAGCCGTAGCTGTAGCTGTTGGCGTTGGAGTGGACGTAGGCGTTGGACTTGGCGTGCCCGTTGCCGTAGGCGTTGGGCTTGCCCCCGTGAGTATGAGCGGGTCCGTGTACAGGTCAAATGCGTGCAACGTGCCATCCGGGTTCGTGCCATCGCAGTTCGCGTTGTCCGCCCACACCGTGTAGAGCTTTCCCGCGAGCGCAGTCAAACCAACATAGTCACCATAGTCGATGCCATTGCCGGAATCCGACGCGTTCGAGAACCCGCCGCTCAAACGCCGGTTCGGCGCCCAGGTCACGCCACCGTCGGTGCTGAAGGTGCCGTAGTATTCCGCATCGTCGTTAGGAATGGTGTTCGTCCCTCCCGAGCCCGGCACGCCGTTGTCATTGCGGCAATCGTGAAAGCCCACTCCCACCGTGCCGGTTGTGGGATCGAGCGCGACGTAGGGCAAAAACTGGCTGTTCGTGGTCGCGTCGTCGTTCACGCGCACCGGCGCGCCCCACGTCGCGCCGTCATCAGTCGATGTGCGCATCAAAATATCGGTGTCGTTATTCTCATTGACCGTCTCATCTGTGTACACCAGGTAGAGACGGTTATTGAACGGCCCACCGGTTGCGTCCCATACTACCCCGGCCTCAGCGTCGACCGAGCGTTCGCTCTGCGCGGGGATATAGTCGAAGCCGCCCACATTAGTCGCCGAAACGGTAACGGGCGGGCCGAAACCGCCCGCTCCCAATCCGTCTGCGTCTACATTGGCGTAGATCGTCGACGGACCCTCGTCATCATACGGGTTCTGATAGGTCACGATGACCTTGCCGCCACCGGGGCCAGGCCCGACCGCGATACCTCCGAAGCTGCCAGTCGCTGACGGGATCGTCTGTAGCGCGTTAAACGGTCCCCAAACACCGAGACCCGTCACCGGAGCACCACGCGCGACCATACTTCCGCCGTGGTTCCAGTCGACCCACACACTGCCGTTGCCCACAGCGATCGAGGGTTGGTCAACGCTGCCGGTGCCCGCAGTTACCGGTGCACTGAAAGTGACACCGCCGTCGGTGCTTAAGATCACGTTGATTTGGTTAACTCCACTGTTGATATAGACTAGGAAGAGGTTCCCGAACGTGTCCCAGGCCGCCTGTCCGTCGCAGCACGCCACACCCGTGGCGACCGTGCCGCGTGTCCATGTCGCGCCGCTATCCATTGAGTACGCGCGGAAGATGCTGGCTGAGTTGGTGTTGGAGAAGGCCACGAGGTTGTTTGCGTTGGTCGGGTTGACGAGCACGAAACTCTCAGCCTGGTTTCCAAGCGTGGCGCTCACGTTTACCACCGGCTCCAGGCAAGCGAACGGCGCGAACAGATTGGTGGGTACCGGTGCACGTTCTTTGGGCTTTATGCATTTGCGTGGAAGTTGGGGCACATCGCTGCCCTCGGTCGCCGCCAGCACCTCCGCGTGCATGATGGTTGTGGTAGCCGTGAGAGATGCGAAAACGGCGGCAAGTGCTGTGAGACGGAGGCGTGTGTTCATATTGATGCGGCGAGAAACGTCGGCTCACTCAATTGGCCGTCATTCTTGAACGGATTTCCGAAGGAATGTCCAGCCTTTTTCCTCCGCGAAGTGGCGGGGGCGACAATACGTTAGGCCGATGCCAACCTCTGGTTGGTAAAGGCTTCTAACTTTTGACTTTAACATTGATGACCACAGGTTGAAAAAGCGGATCGTGATCCTGTCCCGTATGAACCTCCTGTACAGCATCAGGGTCTCCGTCCTCGGATCGCTCGGTCTTCTGGCTATTCCGGTCACGGCGCCGTCGCAAGTGACTAGTGGAGAACAAAACCCGAATTTCGCATACACACCCTCAAGAGCTGATGCCGCGCTGCTCCAGAAAAAAGCCGCTCAAGCCCAGGCCCGGATCCACGTCAATAAGGAGGACCGCGACGAGCTAATGAGAGCGGTCAAGACTAACGAGGTAGGCTTGGCCAAACAAGTCCTTCTCAGAAACGGATTCACCGCTGAAGATTTGGAAAATGCGAAGATTACGCTACGGACCGGCGGAGGAAAGGGAGGTGAAGACGAAATAGAGATATCTGCCACCTGCTGTGAGCCGAAGGAAATCACAATTCAACGATCCCTTCAGAACGTCACAAAATAACCGATGCCAGGCGGCGATGTCAGCTCCATTGCGATCTGCAATGCTTGGGGCATTACAGGTTTTTTCCCAGGTAACCACAAACTTACAAGCCGAGACACAGGCTCTACTGGCCGCCTTGCGATTCGCTGAGCAGCTTCATCAACTCATCTTTCCACAGCGCTGCGATCGTGTGGCTGCCGTGGCCGCGCGTTTTGTCGCTCATGGGAATCACAACAGCGCGACCGTGCGGGACGCGCTGTATCTCGCGCTCGAGGATACCGAGCTCAGGCGGATTGA
>WNGJ01010359.1_pt1 | contig 14051 bp, 14 predicted proteins | sample 5400611 | NCBI WGS metagenome assembly WNGJ01 (sample SAMN13153375, study PRJNA577476) | soil metagenome | isolation source: 40 cm soil or saprolite under Garry oak tree replicate 1 | place: USA:California | collected 2016-06-15 | reverse complement strand
TGATCTGTCCGGGGTTCATCGCGACCGAGCGCATCACCGAGCTGACCGAGACGCGCGCCAAGCAGGAGCACCGCGGGTCGCAGGAGGTGATGCGCGACTTGGTGGCGGCGATTCCGCTGGGACGCATGGGACGCACCGAGGAGCTCGCCGCGGCGGTGGCGTTTCTGGCGTCCGAGCGCGCCAGTTATATTACGGGCGCCGTGCTACAGGTAGATGGGGGCTTCACGCGATCCATCTTCTGACACATCCTGCCGCCCGCTCGCGATCGTCAAGGAGAAACGCGCCCCGGGTCTGAAGGTCACGACCGTCGCGAAACCTTCCGCCGCTCCCGGGGAGGTGCTCATCGCCGTGCGGCACGCGGGCGTGTGCGGCACCGACCTCCACATCGCCGATTGGGACGCGTGGGCGCAGGGGCGCCTCAAGCCGCCGCTCGTGGTCGGCCACGAGTTCGCAGGCGAGATCGTCGCGCTGGGTGACGGCGTCGCCGAGCTCAAGGTCGGCCAGGCGGTGACGGCCGAGGGCCACCTCGTGTGCGGACACTGCGTGCAGTGCCGCACCGGCAACGGGCACATCTGCCGCAACACGCGCATCATCGGCGTGGACCTGGACGGGGCGTTCGCCGAGTACATCGCCATGCCCGCCACCAACGTGCTGCCCTTGAACGGCATTCCGACCACCGTCGGGGCGGTGATGGACCCGATGGGCAATGCCTTCCACGCCGTGCTCACGGCGGATGTGCCCGGCAGCACCGTGTTCATCGTGGGGTGTGGACCGATCGGCTGCTTCGCGGTCGGCGTGGCCCGCGCCGCCGGGGCCGCGAAGGTCATCGCGTCCGACGTGAACCCGAAGCGCCTCGAGCTCGCCCGGACCATGGGCGCGCACGTCCTCATCAACGCGGCGCGGGACGACGTGGTGCGCACCGTCCTGCAGGAGACGGGTGGCGAGGGGGCCGATGTGGTGTGCGAGATGTCGGGCATCCCCTCCGCCCTGCACCAGGCATTCGCCGCGGTCCGCATGGGCGGCCGCGTGCAGCTGCTCGGCATCCCCAAGGGCGAGGTGCCGGTGGACTTCGCCGCCGAGATCATCTTCAAGGGGATCACCGTGTACGGCGTCATCGGCCGGAGGATGTACGACACGTGGCATCAGATGCGGCGCTATCTCACGGCCGGTCTGCTCGACCCGCGCCCGGTCATCACGCACCAGTTTCCGCTCGCCAAGGTCGACGAGGCGCTGGCCGCGATCCGCGCGGGCGACGCCGGCAAGATCATCCTGGAGATCGCATGACGCTCGGAACCAGGCTCGAGACCGAGCTCGAGCAGTTCAAGCGCGACGGCGTGTACAAGCGCCTCAATTACCTGGAGTCGCCGCAAGCCGCCAGGGTCAAGATGCAAGGGCGCGGCGAGGTCGTGATTCTCTCGTCCAATAACTACCTGGGCCTGTGTAACGAGGCCGAGGTCGTGGCCGCCGGCCAGCGCGCGCTGGAGCAGTTTGGCGCCGGCACCGGCTCGGTACGGTTCATCTGCGGCACCTTCACCATCCACCGGGAGCTCGAGGCCGCGCTCGCCCGATTCGTCGGATGTGAGTCCTCACTCACTTACGTCAGCTGCTGGAATGCCAACGAGGGGCTCGGTCCCACGCTGCTGGGCGAGCAGGATATCGTCATCTCCGACCAGCTCAATCACGCCTCGATCATCGACTCGATCCGCCTGGCGAAGGCGATCACCAAGTGCCGAACCGCCGTCTATAAGCACGCCGACATGGCCGACTTGGAGCAGACCTTGAAAGGCGCACGGGACGCGCCGCTCAAGCTGATCTTCACCGACGGCGTGTTTTCAATGGAGGGCGACATCGCCCGGCTCCCCGACATCGTCGCGCTGGCTCGGCAATACGGCGCCGTCGTCGCGGTGGACGACTCGCACGCCACCGGCGTGCTCGGCAAGAGCGGCCGCGGCACGGCCGAGCACTACGGCATGCTCGGCGAGGTGGACATCATCACGTCGACGCTCGGCAAGGCGCTCGGCGGAGCGGCCGGCGGCTTCACCGCCGGGCCGGCGGCGCTCGCCGATTATCTCACCCAGCGCTCCCGCCCACAGCTGTTCAGCAATGCGCTCCCCCCCACCGTCGCTGGCAGCGCTCTGGCGGCGGTGCGCCATGTAGAGCGGCACCCGGAGCTGGTCCGACGCCTGCATGAGCACGCGAGCTACTTTCGCGGGCAGCTCATGGCACTCGGGTTCAAGCCGCTGCCGGGGGAGACTCCCATCATCCCCGTGATCCTGGGGGAGACCGCCAAGGCCATCCAGATGAGCGACCTGCTGCTCGAGGAAGGCGTGTTCGTCACGGGGTTCGGCTATCCGGTGGTCCCGCAGGGCCACGCCCGGGTCCGCTGCCAGCTGTCGGCCGGCCACACCCGGGAGGACCTCGATTTCGCACTGCAGGCCTTCAAGCGCGTGGGTACCCGCCTGGGCTTGATCTAAACGGCCGCTTTTCGGCTTTTGTTCGGGATCGCGTGGCCAAGGGCTACCTCGCTGGACCTCAAGTACTTTCAAGGTTTAGAGACTTAAAGCGAAGGGGTATCGCGTTTTCCGACCGAAACCCCTATTTTGGGGGTCGCTTTTTCGACCACCGAGGAGTCGTCCATGCGGGCAGTCACTGTCATCGGGGTGTTGTTGGCGGCCGGGGCCGGGACCCTGAGGGCCCAGCATGCCCACCAGCTCGAGTTCGGCGGCTTCGGCAGCTACAGCCGCTATGACAAGCAATTCCAGCTCGACAATCAGTTCGGTGGTGGCGGCCGGCTGGCGTTCTACTTGAACGACTACCTGGGGCTCGAAGTCGACGGCAACGTGGCCTACCCCTTCCCGAAAGCAGGCGGGCCGCACACGCAGGTACGCACCGGCAGCGCCAGCCTCGTCATCAATTCCGGGGGCACGCACAACATCCTCTATGTGCTGGGGGGCTTCTCGTACTTCGATATGGGCGTGAATCCGCCGTACAACTTTCACCTGCTCGCAGGGCACGGCGGACTGGGCGACCGGATCTTCCTCACCGACCGGCTGGCGCTGCGGCTCGAGGCGCGCGCCTACTATGCCCCGAAGAGCTGCTGTTTGTCCTCGACTTGGGTGGGGCACGTGCTTGGCTCCGCGGGACTGTCGTTCTTCATTGGCGGCGGCGGCCCGCACGAAGAGCTTCCGCCCCCGATTCCCAAACAGAAGCGCGATTCCATCATCGCGGCGGGGGGCAAGCCACCGGAAGCCCCGCGACCAACACCAACGCGCGGGGGCCCGACGTACGAGCAACGCAGCAGCGACTGGAATCACAAATGGTACTGGGGCGCCCAGGGCGGCCTGTTCGTCTTCAAGACCAACTTCGACAGCTATGCCTTCGAGCCGACGTTCGGCGGGCATTGGCTGGTGACGGGCAAGCGGACGGCGTTGTACGTCTCGTACGAGCAGTCGTTCTTCCTGTCGGACCGCCACACGACCATGGTCGAGCCCGACGGCACGATCGAGCCCGGGAACGTGTCGTTTCACGACATGCGCCGCATCATGGTGGGGGTGCTCGCCTTCCCGGCGCAAAAGCGGGTCGAGCCGTTCGGCGGCGGCGGGTTCGCGATCATGCAGCTCCTGAACCCCGAGGTGACGTGCTCGAGCTGCCAGAACTTGTCCCAGTTCGCCCAGCTGCAAGACGAAGCCGACGCAGCGGCGAGCAAGGCGTTCTTCTGGTGGATGGGGGGAGTGGACATCAAGCAGGGACGGCTCGCGCTGTACGGCCACTACATTCTGACGTCCTCGGCCCGGGGCTTCCTCATCCAGGGCACCACTCACACGTTCCAGGGCGGCATCCGCTACAGCCTGGGCAGCGCCAAGGAAGGGGTCACCGAAGGGCACTGAGCAGGCGGAGGAAGTTCTCTCCCAGGATCTTCGCGACGTCGCCGTCCGCGTAGCCGCGTGCCCGCAGGGCCGCGACCAGCAAGGGCAGCGACGTCGCGTCTTTCATGGGGGCGGGCAGGACGCTGATGCCGTCGAAGTCGCTCCCCAGCCCCACGTGGTCGATCCCCATCACTTGGACCGCGTGATCGATGTGATCCACCAGCCGATCGAGCCCGGGCACACCGAGGCGCTCGGCCTGCGCACCCACGAACTTGTCGATCTCGAACGCCGACTCACCCGGACGCCCCCGATAGCGAGCGTGGATCGAGTCGGTCTCGGGCCTCAGCCGGCGCCGCAACTCCTCGTACTGCTCCCGAAAGTGGTCGTCGAGAAACACGGGATAGAAGTTGATGCCTACGACGCCGCCGTTCTTGGCAATGGCACGCAGCTGCGGGTCCGACAAGTTCCGCGGGTGCCGGGCGATCGCCCGGCAGGACGAGTGCGATGCGATCACGGGCCGCGAGGTGGTTGCCAGCACGTCCCAGAAGGTCGAGTCTGAGACATGCGAGACATCCACCAGCATTCCCAGCTCGTTCATGCGCCGCACGACGCGCTTGCCCAGATCGGTCAGGCCGCCGTGGCGTCGCTCGTCGGTGGCTGAGCCGGCCCAGTCGTTGCCGTTGTTCCACGTGAGCGTCATGTAGCGCACGCCCCGGCGATACAACGAGTCGAGGTTCGCGAGCGAGTTCTCGATGGCATGGCCGCCCTCCACACCCAACAGCACGGCGATGTGCCCCCGGGCCACGGCCCCCCGCACTTCGTCCGCGTCGGTCGCGAGCTCGGCGATGGGTTGCGTGTCCACCAGCGCCTGTACCGCGTCGATCAACGCGAGCGCCCGCCGGAACGCCGTCCCAGGCCCGTACCGCGCGTCGACCCAGATCGAGAAGAACGCGGCCGAGAGGCCGCCGTCCTGCATCCGCGGGAGGTCGACGTGGCCGTCCGGCAGCCGCGCCGAGATGTCGGCTTTCATGTCGAGCATCCGCTGCGCCGTATCGATGTGGCCGTCGAGGATGATGGGCTGCTGGAGCACGAGGAGCAGTCCTAACGCGAGACCCATGGCGAGCCCTCGATCAGGAACCGCAGCGGCCAATCTGCGGCCCGCGAGATGCCGATGCGCGGTGTCACGATGATGGCGTGTAGCTGTCGTGATGGGTTACGCACGATGCGCAGCACGCCGCGTGTGAGCGAGATACCGTCCAGCCGGCCGGTCACGCCCAACGCAGCACACAACTTGGCGGGCCCGGAGCACAGCTCGTTGTCGGGCACGCCGCCGCGCCGCCGGCGCATCGTGGCGAGTCCGGCCAGCGGCTCGAGCGCGCGGATCAAGACGGCCGCCGGAAACCCCACGGCTTCCGTCACGGCATTCAGGCACCAGTGCATGCCGTAGGTGAAGTAGACGTACGCTGTGCCGGGCGGCCCGAACAAACTCGCGTTGCGCCGCGTACGACGAGCCCGGTAGCCGTGGCACGCCGGATCCTCCGGCCCCACGTACGCTTCGGTCTCGACGATGCGGCCCGCCACGCGACGGCCCCGCACCCGGCTCACGAGGACGTGGCCCAAAAGCCTACGCGCGACCTCGGACGTGGGTCGCGCGTAGAACGCCGCCGGGAGCGCCGCACCCGTCACGCGCCGCCGGTGAGTCCGCGTTTCACCTTAGACCAGAACGATTCGCCCTCGACGTCGGGCTCGGCGGAGGGCGCCGCCGGGGGGGACGGGGGGGACAGGGCGGGCGGAGGCGGCGCGGGTGCCCGGAACGCGGCCGCTTGCTCGTCGGCACCGCGCTCTTCCGTCGGGGGGCGCTCGCGTCCGCCGCGGCCGCGACCACCGCGGCGACCGCGACCACCACGCTCACCACGCTCGCCCCCCCGGTCTCCTCGATTGGCGTCGTCGCCTCGCGGGCCCCCCCCCCCGCCGCCGCCACCACCACGCCGACCGCGCCCTCCCTGCCCTCCCTGCCCTCCTCCGCGGCCAGCGCGCTCACGCCGATTCTCCTCCGTCGGGGCCCTGGGGGAATCCGACCCTGCGGCGGTGGGCTCAATGGCGGGCGGACGCGTCGGGACCAGCTCGACGCGCGGCTTGAAGTTCGGGTCCATCTCCACCACGCCGATCTGCTGAATCTCCGGGGGCGCGGCGCGATGTCCCCCGCGGGAGCCGCGGCGGAACCGGGCGCCCCGCGACGGGACGCCTCCGCCCGCCGGCGGCTGCGCCGGGCGCATCGACGGCGGCGCCGACGAGGCCGGCATCGGCGGGTCGTTCGCTTCGTCCAGATCCGGCGCGCCCACGGGCTCGGGAGCCGGCGCAGGCCGCACCTCCTCGCCCAACGTCACGGCAAAAGCCTCGTCATCCTCTTTCGGGAGATCGATCATCTCGGCCGCCGCGCCCCGCCGAGTGCGCCCGTCCTCCGACCGCCGGCGCGACCCACCCCTCTGCGACCGGTCGTCGCTCTCGCGCGGCGCCTCGACGCCGGGGAAGGCCGGCTGCGCCGCGGCGCCGGGGACGCCCGCCCCCAGCGCGATCTCGTACTGCCCGTTGTCCAGCTTGGTGAGGTGGATGAGGCCCTTGTGGGCCGCCTCCACCACGAACTTCGAGAAGCGCGAGAACCCCGCGTCTTTCTCGTCGAAGGTCGGGTCGATCTCCTGCATGACCTGCTTCAAGCGGTCGGAGCGCATGACGTCGTTGTGCGCCGTCATCTGCTTCACCGCTTCCACGACGAGCTCCCAGGGATCGCGGCGCACGTACGTGACGTCGCTCTCCTTGGTGAAGCCCGCGAGCTCGTTGTACGAGTAGTACTCGTCGCAGTTCTGAATCAGCAGGTCGCTCGACGACTCCCGGATCCCTACGCCGATCACGTACTTGCCGTACTCCTTGAGCTTCAGCACCAGGGCCGAGAAGTCCGAGTCCCCGGACAGGAGGATGAAGGTCCCGATCTCGGGGCGCGTGAAGACGAGCTCCAGCGCGTCGATCGCCAGCCGGATGTCGGTCGCGTTCTTCTTGTTGGAGCCGTAGGCCGGCGCGAAGATGAGGTCGATCGAGGACTCCGCCAGCGGCACGACGTACTGCTGGTAGCGCCGCCAGTCGGCGTAGGCGCGCTGCACGGCGACTTTCCCGCGGATGATGTCGGACTGGAGGAGCCGCTTGAGCTCCGTCTGCAGGTCCGAGCGGATCGCCATCGTCACGTTGTCGAAGTCGATCAGCAGGGCCGCATTGGGGGCGTGGGCGGGAGGTTCGCGGTGAACCGGTCGGGGTAAATGGGCTTGCGGCTGCGGTGTCATGTGGTTGCACTCAGTTCCAGGCCGATGACCTGCGTGAGCTCCCGTCGCTTCACCTTGCCGCTGCCGGTCAGCGGGAAGGCGTCGAAGAAGCGCACCAGGTCCGGCACTTTGTAGTCGGCGACGGTCTCACGGCAGAAGCCCTTGAGCTCGTCGCCCGTCAGGATGGATCCCTCCGTGGCCACGACGCAGGCGCAGATCAGCTCTCCCAACGTTTCGTTGGGGATACCGACGACGCACGCGTCGCCCACAGCAGGGTGCGTCCGGAGGAGGTCCTCCAGCTCGCGTGGATAGATCTTGTAGCCGCCGCGGATGATCAGCTCGTTGCGGCGGCCCACGATTTTGACGTAGCCCTCCTCGTCCACGATCGCGAGGTCGCCCGTCAGAAAGAATCCCTCGGGGGTAAGGGATCGCGCCGTCTCGCCGGGCATCCGGTCGTAGCCCAGCATGACGTTCGGTCCTTTCACCGCCAGCTCGCCCACCGCGTCGGGACCGTGCAGCGCGCCGCTCTGCAGGTCCACGACGCGCACTAGGACCCCCGGGATCGGCCGACCCACCGTCTCCGTCCGCCGCTCGGGGAGATCCGCGAAGCGGGTGATCGTCACCGTGGGACCGGTTTCCGTCAGCCCGTAGGCGATCTGGACGTCGCACCACCGCCGGATCCGGCCGGCCAACTCCGGGGAGATCGGGCTCCCCGCGACCAGCCCTGAGCGGCACGTCGTCGGTGGCTGCTCCGCGAACGAGGGATCGCGCATGAGGAGCTCGAACATCGTGGGAACGCCGTGCACCATCGTGAGCCGCTCGCGCCGCATCACGTCCAGGGCGCCGGGTGCGTCGAAGCGCTCCTGCAGCACGAGGGTCGCGCCCGCGGTAATGGTGACCGCGACGACGTGCACTCCGAAGATGGTGAACAGGGGAACCGCGCCGAGCACGCGGTCGTCGCCGGTGTGAGCGAGCGCTTCACCAGAGGCCCGGGCCGTCAACACGATATTGCGATGCGACAGGGCCACGCCCTTCGGCTTCCCCATCGTCCCCGACGTGAACAGAATGGCGAGCGGCTGGGTGGCATCGCCCGCGACCGTCGCCCCCGCGGTATCGGCCGGCGCCCTCGAGACCAGGTCGGCGTAGCGGTACACTCGGTCGTCGAGCCAGCGTTCGGAAGCGCCCACCGTCACCAGGGCGCGCAGCTCCGGAAGGTCGGGAAGCAACCCATGGTACAGCTCCAGGTAGTCGACTCCGTCGTAGCTCTCGGCCACGACGGCGGCCCGCACTTGCGCGTGCCGCAATTGGTACTTGAGCTCGTGGATACTGAGCGAGGGGTCGAGGGGAACCAACACGGCGCTGCGGAAAGCGGCGGCCAGGAAGGCCACCACCCACTCCGGCCAGTTCGGCAGGTCGACGGCCAGCCGATCGCCCGGCTGTACGCCCAACTCGCCCAGCGCATGGGCGAGCGCACCCGCTTCCCGCGCCACCTGCGCATAGCTCATCCGGCGTGATCCGAAGACCAAGAACTCCCGGTCGGGATGCGCTTTCGCGTGCTCGGCGAAGAGCGCTGCCAGATGATCTGTCGCCACGTCTACCACTTCCCCCACAACGTTCAGAGTCTTTGAAAATAAACAACTTGCGGAGTAAGGGCCACTGGCCTGCGACCGTCCAGGGTTGACAGGGCCCGTCGTTTGTATCACTGTATCGTAACAATAATACACATGCAGCCCCGTGTTCGAACAGCTCGATGCTCGCAGTCCCAACCCGCTGTACGCCCAAATCGCGAACCGCTTGCGCGTCGCGATCGCGGCGGGCGAGCTGCGCCCTGGTGCGGCGCTCCCTTCGGTACGGCACCTCGCCGGAGAGCTGCGCGTGAACCCGGCAACGGTCGTGCAAGCCTATCGCGACCTGGAGAGCGACGGGTTCGTCGAAATGCGCCAGGGCGCGGGGACGTTCGTGCGCGAGGTGCCGCCCGAAGGCCGGGCCCGTGAGCGCGCCCGGCAAGCCACTACCCTCGTTCGCCAGATGCTGGGCGATGCCGGACGCCTCGGCGTGTCCCTGGCCGAGCTGCAGGCGGCGATCGCGGAACAGATCGGAGTAGGAACAGCATGACCAACGCCATCGAGATCCGACAGCTGCATTATCGCGCGGGCAGGGCGTTCCAGCTCAAGCAGCTGGACCTGAACGTCCCGTCCGGGGCCATCTACGGATTCCTGGGCCCCAACGGCTCCGGCAAGACGACCACCATCCGGCTCGTGCTGGGCCTGCTGCGGCCGCTCGCGGGCCGCATCACGGTGCTGGGCGACGCGATCCCCGACGCCGCGCCCCGCGTGCTGGCCCGCGTGGGGTACGTGCCGGAGCAGCCGCACCTGGACCCCACGCTCACCGTCCGAGAGACGCTGCGCTTTCAAGCCGCGTTCTACCCGAACTGGGACTGGCCGTGCGCCGAACGGCTGCTGCGCCAGTTCGAGCTGGATTCGGGCACCACGTTTGGACGGTTGTCGAAAGGGCAAAAAGGGAAACTGATGACTCTGCTCGCGCTGGCGCAGCGACCGGACCTGCTGGTGCTGGACGAGCCGACCGACGGACTCGATCCGGTGGTGCGACGGGACGTGCTGTCGGCCCTGCTCGATTACGTCTCACACCGGCAGGCGACCGTCTTCATCTCCAGTCACCTGATCCACGAGCTCGAGCGCATCTGCGACTGGATCGGCGTCATGGACAACGGCCGCCTCATCACCGAGGTGCCGATGGAGCGCTTCAAGAACGGGATCAAGCGGCTGCGCGTCGCGGGCGCGCCGCCGAGCGCCGCCGGTGCGCCGTTCATGATCCTGGCGCGCGAGTACGTCAACGGCGGCGCGGAAACGATGGCGGCGTATTTCGCGACGATCGGCGCCGCCTTGAACGACGTGATCGACCTGGATCTCGAGGAAGGGTTCGTGGAGCTGCTGCGCACCTTCCGACGCCCGCCCAGTTCCAGTTAAGGAGGCCGCCATGTTCCGCGTGCTGCTGTACAGCCAATGGAAGTGGACCCGGCTGATCGTCGCGCTCGGAAGCATCGCGGCGTTCGCGCTGCCGCTCGTGTCCGTGCAAGGAGCGGCGCGTGCTGACTCGAACCCGCTGCAGGCGGGCGAGCTGCTGCAGGCGGTGCAATCCTGGGGGACGCTCTACCCGGTGCTGGCGGCCGCCTTGGGCCTGCTCGTGGCGATCGCCACCTGGGCGCCCGACCATCGCGGACGCCACGTGCACGCGATGTCGCTCCCGCTGCCGCGCTGGCGCTATGTCTTGCTGCGGTTCGGCGCCGGGGCGGCTCTGCTCGCCGCACCCGTCATCGCGGTGTCGGCGGGCGCGCTGCTCGCGACCTGGAGCGCCACGATCCCCGCGGGGCTGCAGGGATACCCTGCAGCGCTGGCCATCCGTTTCGCACTCGCGGTCCTCGTCGCTTACGCCGTGTTCTTCGCGGTCTCGGCGGGAACGGCACGCACCGCCGGGATCATCCTCGGGCTCATCGGCGGCATCATTCTCGTCCAGATCATCGCCGGGGTCGCGAATATCGATCTCGATCTGTTCGGCAGACTGCAGGTCGTGGTCCTCAACTGGCCTGGGCCGCTCGCCATCTTCAGCGGCCGCTGGATGCTGATCGATGTGTAGCGGGCGCTGGGCGCTCGCGCTCCTTGCCGCTTCGGTCGGGACGCTCTCGGCGCAGGACGTACCCCGGCTGCAAGCCCGCGCGGACAGTCTGCTCCGCGAGTGGCGCCGCGCCAGCGCCGTGGCGGACATGGTGGACAGCCTCAACCACACGCGCGCCGCCGGGGGGACGGACACGATCAGCGTGGGCGCGCTGCGGATCGTGACGAACCCCTCCCCGGCGCGACTGCGGGAAGCCGCCGCGCGGGCCTGGCCGGTGATCGACAGCCTGTACGGCAGCGAGGCCCAGCAGCTGGCGCAGCGCCCCTATCTCATCGCACCGTACGACCCCGACACCAATAGCCCGAAACCCATGCGGCGCGGCGCGATCCAAGTCCCCTGGGACCAAGACGTCGCGTCGCTCGCCATGCTGCTCCTGACCACCGTGTCGATCGGTCGGCCCGACCGAGCGCTGCAGGACTGGCTGGGAGGATCAGTGCTGCCGATCATCCATCCGGTGCAGGCGCGCGCCGCCGTGTATGTGCTGCTCGTGACCGCTCCCTCTCAGGCCGCCCGCAGCTGTTTCCTTGGCGCGATCAGCGACTGCCGCAACGCGCTCGCGTTGGGCGAGTCGCCCGACCCGCTGCAACAGTGGTATCCGAGCGCCGGCGAGCGACGAGCCTTGGTGTTGCGGTCATTCGCGGAATACTTCGGCTATTCCGACCACGGCGCGGGCAATATCGCGTTACGGCTGGGCGGCCGAGAGGCATATCACCGCCTGGTCGCGACCCCGGGTGCCCCAATCGCGGACCGCCTTGCCGGCGCCGCCGGCGTGAGCGTCGATAGCCTCGTCGCGCAGTGGCGATCGGAGATCCTGGCCGCCCGACCGGCGCCCGTCACCCTTCCCCCTTGGGGTCCCTGGGCGGCGCTCGGGTGGACGGCCGTCTTCGCAGTTTGCGCGTTACGGAGCTCGCGATGGCGCGTGAGCTGAGGTGGTGGCTGGCGGCGGTGCTGCTCGCCTGCGGCGCCGTGGCGCTGGCGTACCTGCCGCCGCGCGGTGCGGCGCGGCAGTCCCGGTGGCGCGACGAGCCGTTCCGCCAGACTCCGGCGCGCCTGCGTGCCCAAGCGCTCGCCTTCCAGTGGCGTGCGGCGAACATGGCGCTGCGGCTCCCCGAGTATCGCAAGCGGCTCCAGCCGGAATTACTGCGGCGGCGCGAGCGAGATGAGCCGGGGCCGGCGCTGCTATTCGAGGCACCCGACTCTCTCCCGGCGTTCGCCCGCGAAAGGCTGAGAGTCGTCTTGGATACGGTCTCGCGCCAGTTGGGGCTGGGCGTGACCAAAATCTCGGTAGGTCTGGTCGTCGACCCGCGGCGCTACGTTTCGGCCAAAGCGGGCGAAACGCCGAGTCAGGACTTCACGTCGCCCGCCTATTTGTTTCCCGATTCGAGCGATCGGACGACGTGCGTGGCGCTGATCCCCGCCGCCTGGCGCTGGACACCCACGCTCACGGTCCAACCGCGGGTGCGAAGTCAGGAGGTCCAAGACTGGCTCCGGACCGGCCTCGGGCCCTGCGCGTTCTACGCCGTCTACGGAGCGCCGGGTAGGGGAGTACGGCGCTGGTTAGCCACGCGGGGATACGACCTCGCCCGCGTCCCCCAGTGGGACCGCGAGCGGCCGTTGCGACCTCAGGACTCCTTCGTGAGGTATCAGGAGCGTTGGTGGTGGGGGAGCATCTACCAGTTCCCGGTCACTGCGATCGGCTGTCTGGCCGGCCGAACAACGAGTTGCCGGGCCGCGGTGCTCTCCGGTGCCGCAGAATGGACCGGAGACTCCCTGCCCCGATTCCTCGACAGCGATCCCCGAGGGTGGTGGCGGGGGCAACGCGTCATCCACAGCGATCGCTATCTGGCGGACGTGGCGCGGGAAGTCGGCCACGAGCGGTTCCTGCGGTTCTGGAATTCACCGGAGCCGGTCGACACCGCCCTCGGGGCCGTGCTCAAGATGCCGGTCGGCGAGTGGACCGAACGCTGGCAACGCCGCTTCGTGCCGCGGCTCCCGCTCGGGCCGGCGGCGCCGTTCAGCGCGACCGTGCTCGGCCTGCTGCTGGGCGGGGCGGCCGTTATCGTGATCGCGTTCAGCGCGACCCGCCGTCAAGTCGGATGAGCGCTCGGCGGTTCGCCATCGCGCTCGCGCCCGCGTTGCTTGTGGCGTCGCCCGCCCGCGCGCAGGGGGACCGGTGGGAGCGTCAGGTGCACCGGCAGCTCGAGCGCGCCATGGCGTCGCTCGGTGCGAAGCGGGCCGTGCGGCCCCTCGCGACACGTGTCGGCACGCTCGACACCGATGAGTCGGCGTCCTTCACGCTGACGCTCCAGGCGGGGGTCTCCTACGTCGTGGTGGGCACCTGCGACGAGGATTGTGAGCAGCTGGGGCTCGTGCTGTCCGACGTTTCGAGCCACGACCTGGCGGCCGACCGCGCGAGCGAGAATGCACCGGTGGTGCGGCTCATCCCCCGTCAGACGGGGTCGTACCGCGTGCAGGTCGTGATGGAGCGTTGCCGCATGAATCCGTGCCGCTTCGGAGTCGCTCTGGTCACTCTCCCAGCACCTTGATGATCACCCGCTTCTTGCGCTGGCCATCCCACTCGCCGTAGAACACCCGCTGCCAGGGACCGAGATCGAGTTTTCCCGCCGTGATCGGCACGATCACTTCGTGACCGATCGTGAGGCTCCGGAGGTGGGCCGCAGCGTTGTCCTCGCCCGTCTCGTTGTGCCGGTAGCGCCCCGGCTCCCATGGGGCGATCGTCTGCTCGAGCCACTGCAGGATGTCCGCCCAGAGCCCCGACTCGTGATCGTTCACGAACACGGACGCTGTGATGTGCATGGCGCTCACGAGTACGAACCCTTCCTGCACGCCGCTCGCGCGCACCTGCTCGACCACCTCATCGGTGACGTCGAGGATCTCCTGGCGGGATTTCGTGTTGAACCAGAGGTAGTGCGTCTGAGCTTTCATCAAATCCCCCGAGAATTGCGGATTTCGGATTGCGGATTGCGGATTTGTCGGACGCCTTTCGATCCGCAATTCGCAATCGACAATCCGCAATTAGCCCCGTGTCGATTTGTCACACGCGAGCCGAACGCCTAGATTGCCCCGTCAAATATGGCGCTCCCGTTCCGCCAGCGGATCTTCCTCATTCTCGTGGCGCTCACTGCCGTGCCGACCGCGCTCGCGGTGGTAGGGTGGGCGC
>WNGJ01008886.1_pt1 | contig 14053 bp, 11 predicted proteins | sample 5400611 | NCBI WGS metagenome assembly WNGJ01 (sample SAMN13153375, study PRJNA577476) | soil metagenome | isolation source: 40 cm soil or saprolite under Garry oak tree replicate 1 | place: USA:California | collected 2016-06-15 | reverse complement strand
GGTTTCGTCCCCTTCAAGGAGACCCGCGCTGTCCAGGTTCCGGATGAAGGCACGGAGATTCTCGGCCGGAAGGGTGGCGCCGAACTTCTGCTCCGTCCTCTGCCGGATCACCTCGAGGGGCGTTTCCCCGTCGCATTGCTGCGCAATGAATTGCTCGGTCTCGCCAAAGCGAAAGAACTCGCTCGTGAGAGGGTCCTTGATGACAACGCAGGGCGCGCCGGCCGTCCGCTGCTCGCTGACGGTCAAATCGCTGCGGAGGCGCGGCGCATTCCCAATCATGGGACTACCCGCATGACCCAGAAGGCCGCTGGAGACTCTCCAACGGCCTTCTGGGCAACTGCTGCGTTCGCTCCGAGCTACGAGCTATGATGATGGGACTCGTGAGTCCCACTGCCATCGCCATAGTCGATCCCGACCCCGATTCCGATGTTGATGAGGTCGGGCGCAATCCGCTGCTCGAGCTTTTCGAGTTGGGGATTCAGGTACTTCATTGTGTTGACCTCCGGTGTTTGCGACGTGACATCGCGCTGTGACTACCGCATCGTTTCCTGGAGCCGGCAACCAGTGCCTTCAGCTCCGGTTGCGGCGCGGTGACGCAAGCCGCGTGCCGGTTCGAGGGATGTCATAGTTGTGGCACGATCACCGTAGCATCATTGCGTCGGCCAGCCGCGCGGCACGATTTTGAGAGGTCTTTCCGGCCGATGCGGGTGCTCACGCGCCGCGCCCCCCACGGCATCGCGCGGGCCGCCTGAATCTGTTGCATGGTCTCGGCCCTGAAATCGGGCGCGGGGTTAGGTTCTTCCTCATGGCTCGAGAGATGTCAGACATCAGACATCAGACATCAAACGTTCGACGTCGTGGAACTCACATACCGAATGTCCGACTTCTGACGTCTGACGTCTGACCTCTCGATGTCTCCTCCAGTGCTTTGCTACCACCTGGTCGGGGGGCCCCTCGCGCTCGGTGTCACGCGGGTGAGCTGCCGCGCGTTCGGGCGTCAGATGCGCGCACTCGCGCGCACCGGCTGGCGCACGATGACGCTGGACGAGTTCGCGTGGTACAGCGACGGTGCTGAGAGCCGTTCGGGAAGTGTAGGGGCGCAGCATGCTGCGCCCCTACCCGCGGCGCGCGACCGAGTGTTTCTCCTCACCTTCGACGACGGCTACGCGTCGCTGGCCGATTACGCGTATCCCCTGCTTGCGGACCTCGGCTACACTGCGACCACGTTCCTGGTCACGGACTACGTCGGACGAATGAACACCTGGGACCTACGCTACACATGGCGCCCGTTGCCCCACCTCGACTGGCGCGCCATTGAGACGTGGCAGGGTCGCGGGTTCGACTTCGGGTCCCACACCGCGTCGCACGCGCGGCTGACGTGGCTCGATGACCCCCGGGCGGAGGACGAGCTGGCTCGCTCTCGCGCTGCGCTCGTGGCGCGATTGGGAGGTGGGGCGGGGCGTGCGATCGCCTACCCGTTCGGCGCCACGGATGCTCGCGTGGAGCGGCTGGCCCGCGCTGCCGGCTACGAGCTGGGTTTCGGCAGCGTGCGGGGGAACGCGAGGGGGACGGCCAGCAGCGCGGACGGGGCATTGGGCGTGCCGCGCGTCCCCGTGTACGTGTGGGACTGTGGGAGCGTTCCGCTCGGCCTGCGGGACGATCAGCTCGGGGCGCTGGGGAGGGCTGTAGCGCACCTTGCCAACCGGTGTGCAGTAGGGACGACTGTGATGCAAGGTGTTAGGTGTTGGGTGTCAGGTGTCGGGTACGGAGGCCCTAGCACCTGACACCCAGCACCTAACGCCTGCCTTAAAGCACCTCCCCCGTGCCGACCGCGACGCCCATCGCGTGATAACCCTTGTCCACGTAGATCGTCGCGCCCGTGATTCCGCTCGCCAGCGGGCTCGCGAGGAACGCCGCCGTGGCGCCCACGTCCCCAGCCGTGAGGGGCTCGGTGAGCGGTGCATTCGCCGCGTAGTACTCCACCATCTTCTCGATCTTCCCGATCGCGCTCGCCGCCCGCGACGCGAGCGGCCCGGCGGAAATCGTGTTCACCCGCAGCCCGAACTTGCGCCCGGCCTCGAACGCGAGCGTCCGGGTGTCGTTCTCCAGAGCCGCCTTCGCCGAGGACATCCCGCCCCCGTATCCCGGCACGACCCGCTCGCCCGCCAGGTACGTCAGCGACAAGAACGCGCCCCCGGGCCGCATCAGCGGGGCGAGCCGCGCGACCATCGAGACCAGGGAGTAGGCGCTGACGCTCACCGCGGTGAGGTAGCCGGCGCGGCTCGTTTCGAGCAGCGGCTTCTTCACTTCGGGACCGTTGGCGAGCGAGTGGACGGCGATGTCGAGCGGCCGCTCGCCGAAGTCCCGCACCAAGCGCTGGGCGAGTCCCGACACCGAGAAGTCTCCCACGTCCCTGTAGCGCTTGCTCGTGCGGACGTCCTCGGGCGCGTCCGCGAGCGCGTCGTAGGCCGCGTCCAGCGGGTAGATCTTCTCGAAGCTCAAGAGCCTGCCGTCCGACATGCGGCGCGCGTCGTCGATCTTGCCGCGCTCGAGCAGGTTCAGGAAGATGTTGAGCGCCGGCGGCCACGTTCCCGTGCACACGGTGGCGCCCGCCTCCGCGAGGGCCTTGGCGATGGCAAAGCCGTATCCTGCGTCGTCGGCCACCCCGGCGACGAGGGCGCGCTTACCTCGGAGATCGATGCTGAGCATCTCGCTTCCGCGTTACACGAAGAACCGCGCCGCCACCGGAATCAGCTGCGGATGCCGCACCAGCGCGTGCGCGAAGATCCGGCCCAGCGTGCGTTGCTGCTGTGGGATCGCGTTCACGGTGCGTGCCAGGCCGTTGAAGAAGGCATCGTCGAGATCCTCGATCGCCCGCTTGATGCGGTAGTACTTCAGGTGATCCTCGCCGAGCAGCGCCATCCAGGCCCGGTGGTAGGCCGCGAGGCGTCGCTCGCTCGTATCTCCTTCCCGGATCGCGGCCGCGGCGGTGCGGCCGGCGAGCCGGCCGGACTTCATGGCGTTGACGATCCCCCCACCCGAAAGGGGATTGATCATGTGCGCCGCGTCGCCCGCCGCCATCATCCCGTCGGTGCAGATGCGCCGCAGCGTCGTGTGCACGATCACGCCCCCTACGGTCCCGCCGACGCGTGCGCCGTTCGGGTAGCGCCGGGCGACCCAGGCGTCCAGGTACTCGCGCGCGCTCCGGCCGTCCCCCCTCAGCGCGACCATGCCGAGGCCCACGTTCGCGATCCCGACGCCCTTCGGGAAGACCCAGGCATAGCCGCCCGGCGCGATCCGGCCGCCGAACTGCAGGTAGATCGCGTCCGGGTCGAAGGGGATCCCCTGGAGCACGTACTGGGCGCAGGACTCCATGTCGCGCGCGGCGACCCGCGTGTCCAGCCCCGCCCAGCGGCCCACCACTCCCTCCACGCCGTCGGCGCCGATCACCACCCTGGCGCGGTAGACGCCTTCGCCATGGGCATCCCGCACCCGCACTTCCCAACCTCCCTGGCGCGCCCGGACCATCCCGGTGGCTTCCGTGCCCGCCAGCACGGCTGCGCCGTCGGCCGCTGCCTGGGAGGCGAGAAAGGGGTCGAAGCGCGTGCGGTCAAGGATCCAGCAGACGTCGCGCTCGGCGACCCTCGCCTCGGTGCCATCCGGCGCGACGAAGATCACGCGCGCAATCTTGCGCGCCACCCACGAGGCGCCCTCAGGAGACGCAAACTCCCGCAGCCCTCGGTCCCCCACGCCTTCGGCGCAGCGCACGGGACTGCCGACGGCCGGATCGCGCTCGAGCAGCACGACGTCGAGCTCCGGAGCCGCGCGCTTCGCTTCCCATGCCGCGACCGCCCCCGCCGGGCCGGCTCCGATGACCAGCACGTCCACGTCAGGCACGAACGATCGAGAGCGCGCCGACCGGGCAGGGCGCGATGCACTTGCGACACCCGGTGCAGGCCTGGCGGTCGATGACCAGAGCGGCGAGGTCGAGGTGGATCGCCGCGGGCGGGCAAAGCGGCAGGCACAGGCCGCAGCGGTCGCAACGGTCGAGGCTGACGACGGCCACTTCGGCAGCGCGGGCGGATTGCATGGGCGAACGCTAGCCCCCGCCGCAAGAGGCGTCAAGCATCAGCCTTGCTTGAAGTTACGCTTTCCATTAGCTTGAGGCGCTCGCGCGCCGCGCCTGCCTAACCACCCTTTCACCCGACGACTCGTGTCTCTACACTGGCCGAATTGGAAGCTCGGTGCGTGGAGCCCGGCAAATGAAATCGCCGTCGATCTCGGCACGGCCAACACCCTCATCTACGTGAAGGGGGAGGGCATTGTGCTGAACGAGCCCTCGGTCGTCGCAATCGAGAAGTCCACCGGGAAGATCAAGGGGATCGGCCTCGAGGCGAAGCGCATGCTCGGTCGCACTCCCGACGGCATTCTGGCAGTCCGGCCGCTCAAGGACGGAGTGATCGCCGACTTCGACGTGACAGAGAAGATGCTGCGCTTCTTTCTCAAGACGATCATCGACCGGCACCTGTTCCGCGTCAAGCCGAAGGTGATCGTGTGCGTGCCGAGCGGGATCACCGAGGTGGAGAAGCGCGCGGTGCGCGATTCCGCGCAGTCGGCCGGGGCGAAGGAGGTGTACATGGTCGCGGAGCCGATGGCCGCCGCAATCGGGGTGGGGCTCCCCGTCGAGACCCCGACCGGGAACATGGTGATCGACATCGGCGGCGGCACGACGGAGATCGCGGTGATCGCGCTCTCCGGGATCGTGTCCGACACGTCGATCCGGACGGGCGGCGACGAGCTGGACCAGGCGATCGTGCAGTTCATGCGCAAGAACTACAACCTCCTGATCGGCGAGCCGACCGCCGAGCAGATCAAGATCCAGATCGGTTCCGCGGCGCCCGTGGGCGAGGAGCGCGAGATGGAGGTCAAGGGCCGCGACCTCGTGTCGGGGATCCCGAAGATCGTGCGCGTGCACTCGAGCGAGATCCGGGAAGCGGTGCAGGAGCCGATTCAGCAGATCGTGGATGCGGTGCGGCGGGCGCTCGAGATCACTCCGCCCGAGCTGGCGAGCGACATCGTGGATCGGGGGATCGTGATGACGGGCGGCGGCGCGCTGATCCGCGGCCTCGACGTGCTGCTCCAGCAGGAGACGGGCCTGCCGATCCACCTCGACGAGGACCCCATGACCTGCGTCGTGCGGGGGACGGGTCGAATCCTCGACGACCCGGAGAAATACCACAACGTCTTGACGACTTGAGGCGATGGCGCTCGCAGCGGACCGCTACACGTCACGAGCCGATACCCTCGTCTTCCTGGGGTGTGTGCTGCTCTCGCTCGCCGCGATGAGCCTCCCCGACCGCGTTCGCGACCCGTTCGCGGCGGCGCTGCAACGGACCGTGCTCGCTCCGTTCCTCACGCTCCAGCGGCAGACCGACCTCGTCTCCGCGTCGCTGCAGCGCTACGACGCGGTGCTGGCGCAGCGGGACTCCGCCGCGCTCGCCGCCACGTTCCTTCCCGAACTGCGGAGTGAAAACGCCCGGTTGCGGGGCCTCCTCGGACTCGGCGTGCGGCTCAGGTCGGGCTATATCCCTGCGGAAGTGCTGCACCAGGCGGACCCGACGAACACGCTGACGTTCCTCGTCTCCGCGGGCGCGAAGCAGGGGGTGAAGCCCTTGTCGGCCGTGGTGAGCCCGGAGGGGCTCGTCGGCATGGTGGCCACGGTGGATGACGAGACGAGCGTGGTCGTCACGTGGGCCCATCCCGAGTTCCGGGCGAGCGCGATGGCGGAAGACGGAAGCGTGTACGGCATCGTCGCCCCGCACGGCACCGAAGGCCCGCGGGTGTGGCTGCTCCAGCTTGGGGGCGTCGCCTACCGCCAGCAGGTCCTCGACGGGACGCGGATCCTGACCTCGGGTCTGGGCGGGGTGCTGCCGCGCGGGATCCCGGTCGGCGTCGTCGTTGGCGTGGCGGGCGAGGCCGAGGGATGGGAGCGGACGTATCTGGTCCGCCCGGCGGTCCAGCCGGCCGGGGTCACGCACGTGATGATCCTGACCGGCGCTCCCCACGGCGACCCGCGGGCGGTGTTCCAGTCGGGAGGCGATGCGCCATGAGACGAAGCGACGGCTTCCGCTTCGTCGTGGTCGTCGCGGCGCTCGTGGCGCTGCACTTCTCCGTGCGCAGCCGTCTGGGCGACGACCGGATCGCTCCGGACTTTCTGCTCGTCGCCATGCTGATCTACGCGATGCGCGCGCAGCCGGGCCCGAGCGCCGGCGTCGGCTTTCTGGTGGGCCTCTTGCGGGACGCGCTCTCGCCGGCCTCGTTCGGCGCGCAGGCGCTGGCGCAGACGCTGGTCGGTTATCTCTCCGCCTGGGGCAAGACGGTGTTCTTCGCGGAAAACCTGTTCGTGAACGCGTGCCTGTTCTTCGCCGGCACGTGGTGTCGCAACCTCATCGTCGCGCTCGCGTCGGGACAGCTCAAGGGCGGGCTCCTGGGGTGGGAGCTCTTGGTGTGGTCGCCGCTGCAAAGCTGCACGACGGCGCTCGTGGGCGTGACCGTGCTGTGGCTGTTCGGGCGCCATCTGGCGATCCGCCTGAGCGAGACATGACGCAGTCGTTTCACCCCTATCTGCTCGACCGGCGCTGGCGCGTCGCGCGCAACGTCGTCTGGGCGGTGCTGGGCGTGGTCATGCTGGCGTTCTTCCGAACGCAGATCCTCGAGCACGGCAAGTACCAGCTGCAGTCCGAGACGAATCGGCTGCGCCCGATCCCGCTCCCGGCGCCGCGAGGCATCATCACGGACCGCAACGGCAAGGTCCTCGCCGAGAACGTGCCGGGGTACACGGTCTCGCTCCTTCCCGCCGGCGAGGATTCTCTGCGCGCCGCGCTGGCCCGCCTCGCGCCGGTCGTGAAGCTCGACCGTGCCGGCGTCGAGCGCGTCCTGGTCCGCTTTCGGCGGGCGCCCTATCTGCCCGTCACGGTGCTGCCCAACGCCAAGTTTGACGTGGTCGCCGCGCTCGAAGAGCGGCGGCTGGTCCTGCCGGGGCTCCTGATCCAGCCGGAGCCGAAGCGCCACTACCCCGACTCGGGCCTCATCGCGCACCTCGTGGGATACGTCGGTGAAGTGACCGAAACGGAGCGGGGACAGCGCCGCTGGGCTGCCGTGCGCCTCGGCGGGCTCGTAGGGAAGGACGGGCTGGAGCGCGAGTACGACGACTCGCTGCGCGGCGCCGACGGCGTGCGCTTCGTCGAAGTGAGCGCGCTGGGCCACGTGGTGCGGGAGGCGGGCGCGGCCTCCACGCTCCGGCCGGCGCCCGGGAAGGCGCTGCGCACCACCATCGACCTCGACCTGCAGCGCTATGTCGCGCAGATCTTCCCCGCGGGACGGCGCGGCGCGCTGCTCGCGCTCAACCCCAATACGGGGGAGACCCTGGCGCTGTACAGCGCGCCCGGGTTCGATCCCAACGCCTTCGTCGGCGGCGTGGATCCCGACTACTGGCGCCGCCTCAGCGAGAGCGAGAGCCACCCGCTCATGGACCGCACCATCCAGGCCTCCTACCCGCCCGGCTCGACCTGGAAGCTCGCGGTGGCGGCCATCGCCCTGAAGCGCGGGCTCGTGACCTTCCGGAGCCGCATGCCGATCCCATGCCGGGGCGGGCTGCAATACGGCAATCGCTTCTTCCGCTGCTGGTCGCCCGGGGGGCACGGCGAGCTGACGCTGACGGACGCCATCGCGCAGAGCTGCGACGTGTACTTCTACCAGCTCGGTCTCAAGGTCGGCCTCACGTCACTGCTCGAAGAGGCCGGCGCCTGGGGGTTCCGCGCCCGCACGGGAATCGACCTCCCGGGCGAGGTGCTGCCGAGGTTCCCTGCCGGGACCGATTACTACGACCGCTACTACGGCCCGCGCCGCTGGACCTCGGCGGTGACGCTGAACCTCGCCATCGGCCAGGGGGAGAACGCGCAGACGCTCGTGAACATGGTGCGCTTCTATCAGATGCTCGCGAGCGACGGGCGGGCGCGGACGCCGTACCTGGTGCACCCGCTCGCGAACTCGAGCATGAGCCTCGACCTCACCCCGGATCAGCTCGCCGGCCTGCGGCAGGCGTTGATCAACGTGGTGGAGCGCGGCACCGCCCGCGGCGCACGTCGCTACGACAGCACGCTCACGATCGCCGGCAAAACGGGTACGGCGCAGAACCCGCACGGCCCGGCGCATGGCTGGTTCATCGGCTTCGCTCCGGCGGATAAGCCGGAGATCGTCGTGGGCGCGATCGTGGAGTTCGCCCGCGAAGGTCCCTACGTGGCGCCGCTCGTCACGCGCGTGATCGCGCGCTACCTGGGCGGCGACACCACCGTGGCGTCGAACCTCCGGCTCGTGTTGCCCACGGACACCGCGCCCCACCCGATGCAGGTCCTCCCCGGCCCGCCGGAGCAAGACACGACGGTCACCGACACCACAACCATGCCGCCGGATACGACCCGTGCGACCCCGCCTCCGCGAAATCGATAAGCCGCTCGCCGGCGCCGCCCTCGCCCTCGCGCTGTACGGCCTGGCGGCCCTGTATTCCGCCGGCCAGACCGACGTCCCCACCTTCGTCGCCACGATCTGGCACAAACAGCTGATCTGGCTCGCCGTCGGGCTCGTCGCGTTGATCCTGATCTTCCGCGTCTCCCCGCGGCTGCTCGAGTGGGCGACGCCGTACGCCTACGCCGTCGCCCTGCTCGTGCTCGTCGTGACCCTCTTGATAGGAACCGGCGGCGGCACGGCAGCGAGCACCCGCTCGTGGATCACGATCGGCACCCTGCGGCTGGGACAGCCGTCCGAGCTCGCGAAGCTCGCGGTGGTGCTGATGCTCGCCCGCTGGCTGGCCGAGCGGCGGGAGGCCCCCGCGACCCTCCGGGAGCTGGTCCCTCCCTGCCTCATCGCCGGCGTCCCGATCCTCCTCGTCATTCTGCAGCCCGACCTCGGGAGCGCGATCGTCTTCATCACGGTGCTGTTTGCGATGCTCTTCTGGGCGGGCACCAAGCCCTCGCTGCTGCTGCTGCTCGGCTCGCCCGCGATCGGCTTGATCCTCGCGTTCTCGACGGTCGCATGGGGCGCCTGGATCATTCTCCTCTTCGCGTTGCTGCTGTGGTGGCGGCCGTACGTGTGGGAGGGGCTGACGGTAATGCTCGCGAACGTCTTCATGGGGGTCATCGCCGTGCCCTTCTGGCGGCGGCTTGCGCCCTATCAGCAGAACCGGCTGCTCGCGTTTCTCAACCCCGAAGTCGATCCGCGCGCCACCGGGTGGCACGTGATCCAGTCCAAGATTGCCATCGGCGCAGGCGGCCTGTTCGGGAAGGGGTTCACCCACGGTCCTCAGAAGCGGCTCGCCTTCCTCCCCGCGCAGCACACCGACTTCATCTTCCCGGTGGTGGGGGAAGAGCTCGGGTTCTTGGGGGTCCTCGTGGCGCTGGCGCTGTTCGCGGCGCTCACCCTGATTCTGCTGCGCGTCGCGCGCCGCGCCGCCGATCCCTTTTCCAGCCTGTGCGTGTTCGGGATTGCGGGACTGCTGTTCACGCACATCGTGGAGAACGTGGGGATGACGGTGAACTTGCTTCCCATCACCGGAATCCCGCTGCCGTTCTTCTCCTATGGCGGCTCGTTCATGCTCACCTGCGCGCTCGCGGTGGGCATCGCGCTGCGGGTGGCGCGCGAGTCACGCCAGTCAGGCTACGCTGAGTCGTAACAAGGAGTTACGCGGTTGGGCTGGCGCCCGCCCCCGGGCGCTCCCAAATTGTCGCCTTCGAGAACACATCCTATGGCGCGAATGGCCTGGTTCAAAAAAGAGCGCAAGCCCCGCACCGCCGAACGGGCCAAGCTGGAGATTCCAGCCGACGCCTGGGAGAAATGCGACGAGTGCGGGCACATCGACATCAAGGACCGCTTCGTCCGGGCCCTGAACGTCTGCCCGAACTGCGGGCATCACCGCCGCATCAACGCGCAGGAGTACATCGACTTGCTGGTGGACGAAGGCTCGTGGCACGAGCTCGACGGCACGCTCCGGTCCGCCGATCCCCTCAACTTCGAGAGCTACCGGGACCGCCTGGAGGCCGCCGTGAGGAAGGCAGGGCCGCTCGAGGCGCTCCGCAGCGGGTACGCCCGGCTGGACGGGATGGCGATCGACCTCGCCGTGATGGACTTCAGCTTCATGGGGGGCTCGATGGGGTCGGTCGTAGGCGAGAAGCTCGCCCGGCTGACGCGCCGCTCGGTCGAGAAGCGGATCGGGCTCGTCGTCGTCTCGGCGTCGGGCGGGGCCCGCATGCAGGAGGGGGTGCTGTCCCTGATGCAGATGGCCAAGACGTCTGTAGAGGTCGCCCGGCTGCGCGCGGCGCGCGTGCCCTTCATCTCGATCCTCACCAACCCGACCACCGGAGGGGTGTCGGCGTCCTACGCGATGCAGGGGGACGTCATCCTGGCCGAGCCGGGGGCGGTGATAGGGTTCGCGGGGCCGCGGGTGATCAAGCAGACGATTGGGCAGGACCTGCCGGAGGGCTTCCAGACGGCCGAATTCCTGCTCGAGCACGGGATGGTGGACGCCGTGGTGCCGCGGGACGGCCGAATTCCTGCTCGAGCACGGGATGGTGGACGCCGTGGTGCCGCGGAGCGAGCTGCGGGACACCACCGCTCATCTGCTGCGGCACATGGCCGGCCGGCAACCGGCGGAGGCCGCCGACTGACCAGAGTGGGGCTGTCCTTCGAAGACGCCTGCCGCTTTCTCTTCGCGCGACAAGGGAGCCGCATCAAATGGAGCCTCGGGCCGACCGATGGGCTCCTCGACGTGTTGGGTCACCCCGAGCGTCATTTCCCCTGCGTGCACGTCGCCGGCACGAACGGCAAGGGCTCGACCTGTGCGTTCACCGCCGCGGCGCTCGCGGCGCGGGGCTTCCGCGTCGGCGTGTACACGTCGCCGCACCTCGTCTCGGTCCGCGAGCGCGTGGTGGTGGACGGTGTGCCCATCAGCGAGGACGCATTCGCCGAGTGGGCGAGCGTGCTCGAGCCCCACATCGAGCGCCTGGGGGCGAGCTTCTTCGAGGCCACGACCGCCATCGCCTTCGCCGACCTGGCGGCGCGCGGGGTGGACATCGCGGTGATCGAGGTGGGCCTGGGCGGGCGGCTCGACAGCACGAACGTGATTACGCCGCTCGTCGCCGTCGTGACGAAGATCGCCCGGGAGCACACCGACTACCTCGGCTTCGACCTCGCCTCCATCGCTCGCGAGAAGGCGGGGATCGCGAAGCCCGACGTGCCGTTCGTCACCGGCGAGCGTGACCCGGAGGTCCGGCGCGTGCTGGTTGCCGAAGCCGAGCGGCGCGGAGCGAAACCCGTGGTGCTGGTGGATACCGAGCGTCCACCGACCCGGCCGCTCGGCCTCCAGGGCCGGCACCAGTGGGCCAACGCCTGGGTGTCGCTCGCCGCGCTGAACGCGCTGCCGCCCCCGTTCGGGCCGCTAGGGGGAGTGGGGGGGGTGGGGGGGGTGGGGGGGGGCGACGAGTGGCCCGAGAGCTTCAGCCGGACGTACCTCCCCGGACGCTTCGACGTACGGGGGAAATGGATCTTCGACGTGGCGCACAACCCGGACGGGGCGCGGGTGCTCGCCGACGCGCTGCGCGACTACGCCCCGCCGCGCCCGCGGCAGGCTCTGGTGGGCGTGCTCGGCGACAAGGACTACCTGGGGATGATTCAGACCCTCGCGGAGGTGACGGACGGCTTCGTGTTCACGGTGCCCGCGAGCGCGCCCGAGCACCGGCGCTGGGACCTCGACGCGCTCAAAGCGGAGTTGACCGGGCCCGCCGGCGGCTTCGGGCCGGGGCGTCCGCCGGACGTCAGGTTCGAGCCCGACTTCGAGCGAGCCCTCCAATGCGTGCAGGAGGGCGCAGCGACGGTGATGGTGACCGGCTCATTTCACACGGTCGGAGACGCGCTCGCGCGGTTGCCGGGGTTCGCGCCGGTGGGGTAGACGACATGATGCGATCTGAGATGTGCTTACTCGGCGCGTTTCTGGCTCTCACGGTCGAGCATGCGACCTTCCCCCCAGAGTCGCTCGCCCTCTCCACACCGGGAAACCCACAGGGCGAGGAACAGGGCCCGATCGCCGTGCAGAACGCTTCGGGGCGCTCGGGGGCGTACTACATTCCTGCCGGATCTCGCTCACAGCCCGTTCCCCTTCTGGTGGTCCTGCACGGCACAGGGGGATCGGGCGATGGCATCCTTGCCGCCTTTCGTCCCCTCGCCCAGGCCCGCCGGTTTGCCATCGTGGCTCCTGATTCGCGCCGCAGCCCGGCCGGCGCGCTCACCTGGGAGGTCGGCGATCACCCGGGAGACGTGACTCCTGATCTCACGCACACGCTCAACTGCATCGAGTGGGTGCGGATGCATTTGAGTCTCGTCATCGACGCCTCGCGCGTGCTGATCGCCGGGTATTCGGGTGGCGGCAGCGGCGCTCCGTACATCGGGAGCAACCGGCCCCCGTTCACGCACATGGCGGTGCTGCACGGCGGCGTCTTTCCAGGAGGAATCGGCCCGAGGCGCATGCCCGCCTGGTTTTCCACCGGTGAGCAGGACCCGTATCGCCCGGTCGCGCTCGTCAAAGAAGCCGCCGCTGGCCTCTCGGCCTTGGGGTTCGGGGGCGTGACCTTCCGGGCCTATCCGGGAGGCCATGAGCTCAGCGACGCGGAACTGCGCGATCTGATCGGCTGGTGGCTGGGTCAATGAGCGGGCTGGTCCTCTCATCCCCTGACTCCCGTTAAGTCCTCACCCCCTGGCCCCCTCTCCCTTCGGGAGAGGGGGAACGGCGGGGGTGCCTCCGCGTGGCGCGACATTTTGTCCCCGGGCGTGCTGTTCCGGTTCGGGGGGCCGGGGCCGGGACGGCAAGCTGTCCGGTACGGCGATCACCAGCACGGCCACGAGCGGTGTACTTCAAGACCTCCCACCCCTGATCCGTACCAACCGCGCTTAACACGCTCCTATTGTCCGGCTTCGCGTGTCGAACGCGACGCCGTGAAGCCATCGGGAGTGGGCGCAATCCTCGTGAACCCACGTTCGGCAAGGGCGGCTGAAAGCGATGGCGTTGGGTTGGCACCGTACACCTCTAGCACGGTCCAAGTCGGCGAATGGCTGTACTCGCCGTGGTGCAGGTCGATAGTCTCAAGCACAGATGCGACGATCTCATCCGGCCGATCGGTTGGACCGACAGAGAACGTGGTGACACCTCGTTCGAGAGAATGGACACCGCCAGATTCTCGCCATACCACGTGGGCCGCAGCCTTATTCTCCGCCGTGTCGGTGATCCACACATGGAGGCGAGCGGCGAGCCCGACCAACTTGTCCCCGAAGGTCGGATCGACCACTATCGCGACGCCGTGGGTGGTCTCTTTCCGAGCCATTTCCGTGTTCACCGTGCTAAGTCTGGACGTTGATACCGCTCGCGGGCGACTTCGCTTCTCAGAAGTCGCCCTCAGCTTGGAACGTGAGCAGATCCTTGCCCCCAATACTGGCCCGCTTGTCTCGATATCCTCTTCGAACGGACCAGTCGGCCCTCTTCTCACACTCGCCCTGCCGGGGTTGTTCTGGTTTGGTTACTGGTCGGGGTACCCCGTGACGTTTTTCTCGCTGACGCCGCCCACCTTCTATTTCCCAGGGACAACGTCGGCCTGGGCGGCGATTGAACCGCTCCACATGTATCTGAGCTGCGTTCGCTACCGCAACCTGCGCGTGCCAGTAGCCACGGTCCGCGCCGAGACGCGCTGAGCTATTGACTGACGCCATCCGCGCAACGAATAATGGCGTCGGCGCGGTGCCCCGGATCAATACTGACCGTTGTACTGCCGCCGAAGCGTGTCTCCCGGGCGTCGGGCCTGCGATCCGAGCGCACCGGAGTATCGTGACGACCGAAGCCGCTCGGACAGAAGGGAGCCGTTCCGCACGCGCCACCCCATGAACCGCTGGACCGTCCTCGTGATGCTGTTGCTGGTGTGCGTCTACGGCGTGCGCTTGGTGCTGGGATGGAGCCGCA
>WNGJ01011022.1_pt1 | contig 14054 bp, 12 predicted proteins | sample 5400611 | NCBI WGS metagenome assembly WNGJ01 (sample SAMN13153375, study PRJNA577476) | soil metagenome | isolation source: 40 cm soil or saprolite under Garry oak tree replicate 1 | place: USA:California | collected 2016-06-15 | reverse complement strand
GCGGAAACTCGACCAGAAGCGCGCGACTTCATCCACCGAGAGCGGCACGATGTTGCGTTTGGGCACCTTCACTCGCAACCGGCTCATGGCCGCCCACGGCCCATGGGCTTTCGCTGCAAGAACGCTTGATGAAAGCCGCGGGCGATCTGGCAGGGAGCATCGGGGAACTCATTGCGGATGGCGCGATCGGCAACGGCGACGCGGTCATTGATGGTGGAAGGGGAAGGCCGAGGTTGTTGGCTGGACTGGAAGCGCACATAGTCCAAGAGCGTGGACTCGCTAAGGTCACCTTCCCGAATGTCGCCGGCGTAGTGAACACTCTCCCACCAGCGAACAAGGTGCAGCAGGTTGTGAGCATAAGTGCGTAGGGAGGTGTTCGCTAAGCGACGAACATATTCCCGATCCAGATAACGATTGATCCAGCTGACCCCGCGGCCGGAGGTCTGCTCGACGACACGAACTGGACTATGTGCACTGTTGGGGGTCTGCTGGTGGATCAGGCGGAACTTCATGGTTGAGCAGCCTCCAGGAGAGATTGGAACTGTCGCGCATCACCGCCCTGGGCGAAGAAGGAGTTTGGATCGTGGCCCTCGGGCAGGAGGACGCGACGAGTAGCGATGCCTTGCGCGCACAGGCGCTGTGCTAGCTGCTGCGAGGCCTTTTGGCCACTGCCGTTGGCGTCGACATCGAAGGTGAGATAGACGGTGCGCGGACGGTCGCACAGCTGTTGAAACTGTTCCGCATTGAGATGGGTGCCCAACGAACAAGTGGCGTGGCGAAAACCCGTCTGCCACAACACCGCGAAATCGAACAGACCTTCAACCAGAATCACCGTGGGAAACTGGCGAACCGATTCCCAGGCGAACAAACCACCCTTGGAGCCAGGAAGGAATTGATGGGCGAAGGCGGCCGCGATACTGCGGCCGTAGAGGTTGACCATGCGTCCGCCTTGGCAGCACGGGAAGATGATGCGCCGGTAGAAAGCGTCGCAGCCTTGTGAGTTGAGCGGCCGAGACGCTGCAGAAGATCGAAGGAATAGCCTTGCGCCGTGAGATGACGGCGCACGGTCGAAAAAGCTCCGTCACGCTTGAACAGGGGATTGAGAATTGGGCAGTTCGACCCGATAGCCGAGACTTCGGAGGTCCCGGACCATTCTTGCCGTCCGATATTGCTTGGACTTTTTGCTTACCGCCGGGCCCCGTTCCTCGTAACGAACCCCCTGGTGCAGAATCTTCCAGATCAAGCGGCAAAGGCGATGGGCAATCACCCCGATTGTTTGATTGTGCCCCATGCGCGGTGCATACCGGCGATAGAGGATCTCGAAGATGCTTCCTTTGTACTTGACCGCGGCATTGGCAGCCTGATTGAGAATGCGCCGCATTTGACGATTGCCCTTCGGGGACCGGTGGCTAGTTCACTCCGGCGCTCTCGTTCTCGCCGGGGCACGCGCCCACCTCCTGCGCATACAACGGCCGCGCAATGCCGATCAGGCTCGAAGGCTCTCCCGAAAGGTCAACTGAGCGAACGCCATACACAGGAATTGATCCAGGCACGAGAAGGATTTCACTTTGAACGCGCCCCATAGCGGGTGACGCAACGGCGGAAGGTGGTCAACGGAAGATGCTGCATCAGCTGCGCAAACACCAGCTTGCCTCCCGGACCATGCCAGCTGCTCTTCCTAAACCTAAGTCCTGAGAGGACGAAGGGGCTTTGATGTGGGTGAACAATATAACTGCGCTCAGACACGTCCCGTTGCGGGCCCGGGCAAACCTCGGCCAAACTTTGGTGCACCACGCCTATCTTCTATCCAGGTCCGTGCTCCCTTATTATCACTACGTCCTCCTCCTGAATTGGAATTACGCCATCATTTGCCGTTTGGTCAGCGGAACCACGGCTGCGTTCCGGGCCGGGTTGCTGTAGCTCGGAGGAACCGGCGCGCAGGACGCGGTCTCGCCGGTCGCGACCGGTATGGGCATGGACATCGACCCGGCGATGTCTCGAGTGGCTTCGCGCACCAGCTCCATGCGCCCGTGTACGCGAAACTTGGCGAGCAGCGATGAGACATGAAACTTTATTGTGCGCTCAGAAAGATGCAGAGAGGCTGCGATCTCTTTATTGGCGAGACTCCGCATGAGGCCGCCAAGCACTTCCTGTTCCCGGCGGGTAAGCTTGACGTGACCGCTGACGGTATGGCCAGCCTTGAGAAGCCTTTCCGTTTTTTCGGTGAGGCCTTTCAGCGCGTCGTGTTCGGCAGATACCATTACCACGTAATCGCTCGGAGAATGGCCGAGGACCATGCAGTGCATCGCCAGCAAACCGGCGGCATGGTCCACGGGAAACCGCCCATCCGGAGTTGCCTCCACTTGAAAATGGGACCGTCCGGTGCTTTTCTCGTAGAAGTAATAGAGATCGCGGGTAAGAAGTTCTAAATTTTTCATTGAGGGACTCCATTCAGAAACCTTTCTCCCAAGTTTGAACTGAGAACACACCTCAATAAGACAATCAAAAGGCCGCATGGGAGAAGGACCCGCCAAAGTGAGAAGGATCATCTTGCGCACGGTCATACCGTCTCCAGCGATGCCTCTCATGCCTGGTTCAAGTACGCAGTCAGACATTGCAATGAGTGCACCAAATCGATCCTCTAATAAGTGTTTTATTCTGAATTACTTAGAAGTTTCGGAGGGCCTTCGATGTGAGCGGATTCAACACACACTTGGGTGCGTACAACTCGTTTCCCGGTCTGGAATTCCATCGCGAATGTGCAACAGAGCGCTGAAGTGTGACGCGGGCAGTAATGGAGAGGTCGGGTTCGCCTGGTGGAGCGGGGACCTGGCAGCGAAGCAGCGCCAGTCGAACCAGCAGAATCTATTGCGGTTCAGAACCTGGCTTGGTCTCGGTCTCTCCTGCTGCCGTAGTCGGCTCAGAGATCTCTTGTGCCTCTCTCATTTCCGTTTTCTCTGCAGACTCTCTTATCTCGCCTTCTCGATCTACTTCAGCCCGTTCGAATTCACCCTCTAACTCCGACTTTCCACTCATTTCGTTTTCTCCGGGTTCAGGTCTCTCCACTTCGGGGCGCATTTCATTGGTCGGTTCTGGTTGTTCTGGACCAGAGTCCATTCCGACACGAGTGGAAAATCCGGGCTCCAGGAGAACTGATCCTCCAGGAGCGTTCCGTCCGTAGACTTCGACAAGTCCGTCCACCACGTCTACTTCCGTGACGTTGCGCGGATTGACTTCCACGTCGAACTCGGTCCCGCGAACCGCAATAACGGCACTGGGCGTTCCGAGTTCGAACGGCACGGCGCCACCTGTCCGCTTGTTGATGAGCGCACGGATTCGCCCCAGTAGCAATTGGAAGTAACTCGGATCGGTCAAAGAAGGTTGTTGCACCTGCAATCTCGTGTGCGCCCTGACCAGCACCTCACTGCCGTCGCTCAGGCGAAGCAGTAATCTGCCGCTGCCTGTCTCAACAATGGCGCCAGGAGGAAGCTGCTCTCCACGCAACGGATTCGTAGGGGACTGGTCCGGCAGGCTCAGGCGAACATTGCCTTTCCACTCGGCAATCGTAGCTCCAGCGATCATGGCGGTCGCGGGTGTGGAGCTGGTCGGCTGTTCTTGGGCCGCCGCCATCCCGGCAGATATCCAAAAAAAGAGGAGACAAAAATAAGTTGAACGAACGGCTGTGTATTTCATTGATGTGCCTCCCTAAGAACGAGCTGGGTCACTGGCAGATAGATACGAAAAGATGTTCCTGAGCCAGAGTCGCTCAACGCCTCGGCTTTTCCTCCGTGTTGTTCGGCAATCCGTTTGACGAAAGCCAAGCCAAGTCCCCACCCTCGCACTGTTTCCTCCCGCTCACTTCTTCGATAAAACGGTTCAAAGAGACGCGCGAGCTCTCCTGGTGGAATTGTTGGCCCTGGGTTCCACACTTCCAGCAGGACTCCTTCGCCATTGGCATTGATCCCAGCGCGCAGTTTCACTTCGCTCCCCCGTGCGCTGTACTTGATGGCGTTGCTCACGAGATTGAGCAGGGCCCCCTCGATGAGGTGCGGATCACCCTGAAGTGCCGGCAAATCTTTAGCAATTTCCGTCTTGACCCTGATCTCAGAAGCTTCTGCAATCGGTTGAATGACTCGCGCAACTTGTTGGACCGTTTCGCCGACCTGGAAAGTGTCTTTGCGCATGGGGCGGGCTCCCGCCTCGAGTCGAAGCACATCGAGGTAAGTATTGATCATGGCCACCAAACGGCCCGACTCCTGGAAAATAGTGGCAGCGGCTTCGTTGCTGGCTCGCTCCTTGGAATACCGGAGCAGATACTCGGCAAATCCTTGAATTGAGACAAGCGGAGTTCGGAGTTCATGGGCGACGAATCCGAGCGCTTCCGCACGGGCACGATTTTGAGTCTTACGGCCCGCAACCGCCAGAGGCCCTCGCCGAGGTACACCTCCGAGTCGAGCCAGACCTCGGGAGCTGCGAGTGATTTGCGCAAGTCGCCCCAGCCAGGTTCGCGGAGTGCCGCGGAGAAATTATCAAGGTCTGCCGTCGCGCTCCATCCTTGCTCTTCACAGAAGCTTTGCCACTTCGGATTTCGAAATATCACTCGACCATCGACGGCGAAAACGGCCAGGCCCTCTTGCATCGCTTCAAGCAGGGTTTCATCAAACGCGTACAACGAACTCAGCTCCGCTTGCAGTTGCCGAAGCAGGTTCACCTTCCAGTGCATGTCTCCGGCTGTAGGCCGAATCTCTGCACGCAGGGCAGCAGGTAAACTATTTTTATTTGTGGGCTCGGCCGTCTTGAGGGCAATTTGCAGCTGCCGAAGACCCTGAGTCAGGCCTCGGTCCACGAGGACTAGGTTTTGCAACTGAGCGAGCGGACCGGCCAATACCGCCACGCACAAGAATGGTCCCAGGCCGACAAGGATATGCATCCAGGCAAAAACAAAGTAGCTCGCTGCAAGACCAACCGCAAGCAGCGCCGCGAGCGCGACCAAGCCGGTCCAAACCGGCCAGCGCAGTACCACCCAAGTCGAACTAAAACTAAACGCGCACAAAACCAGGAGGTTTAGCCATCCATACAGAGGACGCAAGCTTCGTTCGGCAAGAATGGCGTCGATAAGATTCGCGTGGATTTCGACACCAGGCATCGGAAGCCTGTCGCTCACCGGGGTTGGTATGCGGTCGCCAGTCTCCGTCGAGCCGGATCCGATCAGCACCGCCTTCCCTTGCAGTTGGCCGCCGGCTTTCCCCTCAAGCAAATCCACGACAGAGATTGCCAAGAACGGGGGTGACGTCTCACCCGGAGCAATCTGTCCGCGATAATCAATGGGGAGGAAGCGGAGCGATTCGGATTCGACCCCGGCTACCACGGCGTGAGAAGACGTCCCGACCGTGGGTATTTTCCGCTTGCCTATACGCAATTCACGGCCATCGTCTTCAAGGATAGCTCCACTAGCAACGCGCGCAACTTCCAGCGCAAACGCCCAGCGCGGCCCTTCGAGAGACAGCTCCCGCACGGGGACGCTCCGGCAGATGCTGTCAGGCCCTAAAGCAGCTTGGGCGTGTCCGACCGCGACAGCGTTCTCTGCGAAGAGCGGCAACGGTTCGACCCAAAGTCGTCCCTGCGGTGAATTGCTTATCTTCGCCACGAGAACCGTGCTTCCTGCGCCTTTCAGCGCTTTCGCCAATTCGCGGTCGTTTGATTCGTCTTCGGTTTCCGAGAGTAGGATGTCCAGGCCAAGCGCTTTTGGGTGCTCGGCGCTGGCGGCCCTCACCACCTGCGCCAGCAAGGAGCGTTTCCAGGGCCATCGCCCGTACCGTTCCAGACTTGCGTCATCGATGAGAATCAGCGCGACATGAGGCGAAGTGCCCTGACTCCCTCGTATACGAAAATACATATCTCCAGTGCGGCGACTGAGCTCTTCCACTGGATAACTGAGGCTGAGCAGGCCTACCACTGCCAAAAGCAATACGTTCAAAAGCAGCCAGCGCTTTGTCTGGAGGTGCTTCTGATTCGAGAGGCCTGTTGGTGATTCGCTCATGTTTCTTTCGATTGCAGGTCGATCGCCAGACGGCGAGCCTTTTCATATAACGTCTTGCGTTCAATCCCGAGCTTTCGAGCCGCAAGAGACTTGTTGCCACCCGATTCCCGCAAAACACGGAGAATCTCCTGGCGCTCCATCTCCTGCAGCTTTCCCGGCAATGATGTTGTCGAATTTTCTGGCACCGAGATTGCCCCGCTTCGGCTCGCACGCTCGCGTTCCACTTCCTCCGCCGAGATCTCGTCCATAGCAGCGAAAATAGCTAGCCGCTCGATCAGGTTTTCGAGCTCGCGGACATTGCCGGGCCAGCTCATGGAAGCCAGCAGTTTGACCGCCTCTTCACTGATATTTACATGGCGTTGATTGCGCTGATTGAAACGCTCCAGAAAATGATGCACGAGGAGCGGAATGTCTTCCGCCCGCTCTTCGAGCGAAGGGAGATCAATCGTCACGACACTGAGACGATAGTAAAGGTCTTCGCGAAATTGTCCTGCCCGGATCAGTGCACTCAAGTCCTTGTTGGTCGCCGCAACAATCCGCACATCGATCGGAATGAAAGTGTTCGAGCCCACGCGCCGCACCTTATGTTCCTGCAAAACGCGGAGTAACTTCACTTGAAAGCTCAGGCTGGTCTCCGATATTTCGTCCAAGAAAATCGTGCCGTCATGGGTTGCCTCAAACAAGCCGCTGCGGGTAGTATCCGCGCCGGTGAACGCGCCCTTCTCATGTCCAAACAGCTCGCTTTCCAAAATAGTCTCGGGGAAGGAACCGCAATTGATGGGGGTAAAAGGCTTCTCCGCACGTGCGCTGTGTCCATGAATGGCCCGCGCTACAAGTTCCTTGCCCGACCCGCTGGCACCGGTAATAAGCACGCTAGCAGTGCTGGGCGCGACCCGAGCAACGGCTCGATAAACTTCCAGCATCTTCGGACTTCGTCCGACAATCGCTGACTCGGGAGCAAAACTGTCTTTCGGCGCGTGGCTAGGTGTTTGCCGTGGCCCTGTCAACCTTCGCAACAAAGCGAGCAACTCATCGATGAGCAGAGGTTTGCTCAGGTATTCGAGTGCTCCTCCGGCTACCGAGCGTGCAACTGTCTCGACACTGGCGTGCGCTGTCATCACCACACACTTGCAATCCGGATGCAAAGTTTTCAGTTTCTTGAGAAATTCCAGACCGTTGGACTGTCCAATATAGATATCCAGAAGGGCCACATCGATACGGCCTTCTTTAAGGAGTGCTTCGGCATCATCAACACTTCGCGCCGCACGGCATTCGTAGCCATCCGCGGTCAGAACGGCATTCAGCCATCGGCAAATGGACTTGTCATCGTCGACGACGAGAACTCTTAGTCGCTTATCCATACTCATATCCGGCCTGATCCCCTGCTCAGTCGAGAATTCTCGAACCGCTTCCCCGGCTCACCTAGAAACGATACGCCACGCTCACCCGCCCTACCTGCGCCCGGAACGCCCCCGTGCTCTGGGCCAGGTGAAAGTAGGAATAGTCTGCGCCCACTTCCAGTTTTCCCAGCAGGAACCGGTTCTTCGCGGTAGCCTCCCAGGCTATCTGATAGGGGTCCTGGTTGACAGTTTCAGTGCCATACTCGGCGATGTATTCGCCGCGATAAATCTTTCCAACGCTAAAACGGAATCCCCCAAGCCCTAAGTGGCTGTGATACTGGTTGGGATTGAAATAGCCGTGAGAAAAGGTCTCGGTGAATGAGCTATGTGCGTACTGATATCCCAGCCCTACTGCAAAATGCAAGTTTCCGATCCAACGCAGCACTTCGGCATCCTCTCTTTGGGTGCGATTTGAATCCGAGTAGTGCTGCTTGGAGAAATCAGCGCTGACACGCCAGGAGCGTGGTTGCCAGTCAAGCCGGCTCCACCAGCCCTCCGCCACCAAGTCGAACTGAGCCGACTGGAACGTGGGCGCGATCGGTATCCGTGAGAAGCCCCCCTGGAGCCAGAAACTTCGTATTGGATGGAGAATCAATTCTCCGCGGTAAAGCGCACGATTCGAGTCATCGGCAAAGCGAACAATCCCGCCCCCACCACCTATGAAAAGCCAGCGCGCCAGCCGCACTCGGCCTTCATCATTGACAGAAAAGATGCTTGCCTTTGGCCCCTCGGTGACCCACAGGGTTTTTTCATCGAGGCGAAAACTGTTGGTGAGATGGCGTCCAAGCTGAAGATCAAATCGCTGTCCCGCGCGCAAAGAGCTATTCCCAGCTGAATCGCTGAAGTAGCTTGAGTCCGCCTGCAGTCGGTTCGGCGCGTTTCCCTCACGAGAGGCCGCCACCGGCAACTGGTTCTTCAGCAGCGCGTCCCGGTACTCCTGAAGGCGAAGGCTGTTCGGATGGCGAGCAAGTGCTTGCTCCACTTCGCGGCGCGCCTCGTCTTTCTTCTTCAGAAATAACAGGTTTCCCGCCAGTCCGATTGCTGCCGCCTCGTCATCCGGATTTGTTGATAGCAGGTCACGGAAGAGTTGATTCGCTGCCTCGTACTTTCTGTCGTAACTCAGCACGCGGGCCAGTTCGAGTTTTGTTTCCCGGTTGGACGGGTCATCGCGCAGAATGGCGCGAAAAATATCCATGGCCCGTCTGTCCTGACGCTGATACACGTAAACCCTGCCTAGTTCGAGCCGCAGCTGGACATTTCCCGGAAAACGCTTGAGGGCGTCTTCCAGTATTCGCGTGGCCTGCGAATAATGCCGATGGCGGAGAGCTGCCTGTTCATCGATGACGCTCTGCTGCACCGAACTTCCTTCCGCCGCTTGCGCCTCCGGGGCCTTTCCTAGGAAAGGAATGACGGCAAAGACGAGACCGGCGGGAAGAATCGAAATTCGAACCATGATTTTCTCTTTTCACGAGTCTCCGACCTGTGCTTCGGTGGGCCTCCTTGCTGCCCGTTTGAGAAGGCGGGGCTATCAATGTGAGGGCATCTTCCCGGGACGAGGCCAGGATCTATGGCGTCATCTCGATTGTAGTCATGCGCGAGAATGACCGGCCTCATCCCTCCGCTCTCGTGCCCTAATACAAACCATCGGAAGCCGCCGTATGGGCCTGCCACATTAATGCTCTTTTCCAGCCCCTCCGGACGATCTAGCTCTCAACGGGAAACTTTCAATGCAAACCCAGATTTCAGGGCGATCGGCAACTACCCGATCGACCTCTTGCTGCTCCTCGCCTTGCGCATTCTGCCGGCCTCTCTATTCATACGATACCCGCGCATTCGGTAGGAAGGACGCAGACCAGTAGCAAAGACGATCCGACACGAAACGTAGACATATGCGCCAGCTCCACGGTGTAGATCCGTTGATCGTTGACGCACAGGTTGTTCACCGAGGGGGCGACATACAGCCGTATCCTGTCCTGACAAGCTGCTACTATGCAGTGCACATCGGTTGCATCCGGCTCATCGAACTCGAAATCCGCACCACCGCCAATTCGTCCCATGGTGATACACAACTTGCTTAATTGGTACGTCAAACCCTTCGAGCGACCTTCGATTACGGAGATTGTGATTGCTATGTCGTCTTGCGGAGGAATTTGAGGGAATTCGTATGCGCCTGGCCTTTTTTCGCTTTTTGTACCGTCAAAATTGGGCCGTGCGCGAGGACTGGTCGTTGGCGGTGGTTGGGGTCCCCTCCGAAACTCCTGATTTTGGCGAAACCGTGAGCTCAGAAAACTATTTGGCGATCTCTCGACAAACTGCGGGCCGTGTACGCAGCGTCGTTCTAAAACTTCTCTGCCATTGGATAGCATGACGAAAGTACCTCTGTTCCCGTTCGAAGTTACTCGCTGACCAAAAACCATCAATAAACGCGTGGAGGAACTTCTCTCTCACGCCACCGGACTTCTATCAAGGTCCTTAATTCATTAAGGCACTTTCATCGCCAATTTTAGATTGGAATAAGTGCTGTCATTTCAACCCTGCCAATTTGTGTTGGTGTGTCTCTCCAACTCATCTGAATCTTGGCTAAGTTTTCCGAACGAGGGCAAATGCCGCCTGCGTTTTGAATCAGCCCACTATCATAGCTCGTGTTGTATCAACACACGGATGGGTTATGGCCTTCCACTTACTGTGCCAGGACGGCGGCTTAAGAGTGCAATTTGAAGCAACAACCAGAGGGGCGATAGTCGGAAGAGCGACCTGTAACGCTGGTGGTTTCTTAGAACAGCCCTCGAGTGTGGGAGGGACGTCCATGGGAGTGTGTTCTCGACCAATAACTAGTCAAAGCAATTAAGCCTAGCACGCCGGAGCAGCTTAACCAATGATGAAAGCGAAAATCGGAAACTTGGCTGCCAATGCCCGGATGCGCGACCTAACCAGGACTTAGCAACTGGTGCGTTGTGAGTGCTCCGAATGAAAATCGCTTCACGATATCTCGAACAATCGAGACTCGTGTATTATAGTGCGGTTTTCGAGATCAGAAAGAAATTCCGGTTAAACACGATAGCCTTGCGTCCAATCACAACGGCGGTGACAACTTCCTGCCTGACAACGCAAGATGGTGTTCCAAGAGGACTACGATGTCGCGAATGCAGCGCATGGCTGTAGTTGGACTGTACTTCGTACTGAGTGTGAGCGCGAGTTTTGCGCTAAACCAGGCACCGCCGCGAACTGTCGTTACGCCGCCACCGACGGCAGCACCGCCTGCGGCAAACCAGGTGGATGTAGCTTCGCCGGATGCCATTATCGCGGCGGTTTACGACGTTATTTCAGGTCCTGCCGGTCAAAAACGGGATTGGAATCGCATGCGTTCGCTTTTCTATCCTGGTGCGCGGCTAATCCGCACCGCTCCTAAAAAGGAGGGTGGCATGGGCGCGACTTCCTTCAGCCCTCAGGACTATATCGATCGCGCCAGCATTTACTTTGAAAAGAATGGCTTCTCGGAAAAAGAAATTGCGCGGCACACTGAACAATGGGGCAACATTCTGCAGGCGTTTAGCACGTACGAATCGAGACATGATGCGAAGGACGTTATGCCTTTCGCCCGGGGAATTAACAGCTTTCAGCTGTTTTCCGACGGAACGCGCTGGTGGATCCTCACGATTTACTGGCAGGATGAAGGGCCGGAGAATCCTTTGCCGGCGGAATTCCTCCCACATTCCCGATGAAAGGCTTGGTGCATTCCATCATTTGGGACGGAGCGTGCCCGAGTGACAGCGCACTCCAGAAACTTGTTGATGAGTTCTTTCGAATCAACAAATCGTTCTGGACAAGTTTCTGGCACCAGTGACGGGTCGAAGACAGTCGGGGCTTATCAGGAGTCAGCCGCACCATGCATCTGTAAATTTAAGTCACCGTGGATACAACACGCATTAAGCCATCTGCTCCTACTTCTATCTCATACTAAATCTTTCGATTGACAGCTAATATGTTTGATTCATTCTCGAAGTGCTCGACGCGGGCGCTTTCCTACCACTGCCGGTAGGAGTACTTTCTCGTCTTGGAGATAGGGGGAGGAACGGTGCGATGAAAACTCGGCAATTCCTTGAAATTTTGCTGCAGGACGTTCGCTACGCCGGCCGAATGCTGCGTCGCAGTCCGGGTTTTGCCGCCACAGCGATTTCGGCGTTGGCGCTGGGGATTGGCGCCAACACGGCGATCTTCACGGTGGTCAATACGGTGCTGCTGCAGCCGCTTGCGTATCCTGAACCCGATTGTCTGGTGCAACTCGAGCTGAGCTCACCGCAGGGAAACGGAAACATTACGTCGATTCCAAAGTTCATTATTTGGCGAGAGCAGACGCAAGTGTTTCAGGATGTGGCGGCGTACGATCTCGGGGGTCCCGGCGTAAACCTGACCGGCGGAGATCGTCCGGAACAGCTCAAGGGTGTGCACGTTTCGGCGGAGTTTTTCCGGCTGTTCGGAGCGCGAGTGGTGGCCGGGCGAACGTTTTCTGCGGAAGAGGATCGCCCGGGAGGGCCACCTTTAGCGGTCATCGCTGGCGGGCTGTGGCGACGCCGATTCGGCTCTGACCTGAATCTGGTGGGCAAGAGCATCGACCTGGGTGGCGAACCGTTCACGGTGATCGGAATTCTGGATCCAACTTTTACGTCCGATCCTCCTGCGGACATCTACCTGGCGCTGAAAGCAGACCCGAATAGCACCGACCAGGCCCACTACTTGCGCGCGGCGGCACGATTGAAGCCCGGTGTGACACTGGAGAAAGCAAAAGCCGCGATGAAAGTCGCCGCGGAGCAATTCAATCGAAAGTTTGCTGCGGCGGCCGGCGCGCAGTTGGGTCCGCAAGGAAGCTTCACTGCTGAGCCGCTGAGGGACACAATAGTCGGCGACGTTCGGAAAGCGCTGCTAGTTTTACTTGGCGCGGTCAGCCTTGTACTTCTCATTGCGTGCGCCAACGTAGCGAACCTCCTGCTGGCGCGGGCGACCATACGGCGTCGTGAGATCGCCATTCGCGCTGCAATTGGCGCGGGTCGCGGACGCCTGATTCGGCAACTACTCACAGAAAGCGTCTTGTTGTCGCTGGCTGGAGGTCTGCTTGGTCTGGGTCTTGGGTATTTCGGCGTGCGCGGGCTGCTCTCGATCAATCCCGGCAATATCCCGCGAATTGGCGAGCAGGGATCGGGCATCACGCTGGATTGGCGGATATTGGTGTTCACGCTTGGCGTCTCCGTGTTCACCGGAGTTTTGTTTGGGCTGATTCCAGCGTTCAATGCATCGCGAACGGATCTGAACGCGACGCTCAAGGAGAGCGGCTTGCGCGCAGGTAGTGGATTGCGACAGAACAAGGCGCGATCAATTCTCGTGGTCACGGAGATGGCGTTGGCGCTCGTTCTGCTGGTGGGCGCGGCCTTGCTGATCCGCACGTTCGGTGCGCTGCGAAGCGTCGATCCAGGTTTCGATGCGCGCAACGTGCTCACTATGCAGATGTCGCTCACGGGGACGCGGTTCAATAAGGCCGCGGGAGTGAATCAACTGGTGCGCGAAGTGCAACGGCGCGTGGAAAATTTGCCGGGGGTCACCGCGCTGGCGTCCACATGTTGCCTTCCACTCGAGGGAGGATTCGGGTTGCCGCTCACGATTGAAGGACGCCCGCTGACTGACGGTCCGTTTCATGGGGGAGCAAGCTGGCATCCTGTTTCGCCGCGCTATTTTCAAGTGTTCAAGATTCCGCTTGTTCGCGGGCGAATGTTCACGGACCGTGACGACGGGGGTGCGGTTCCGGTGGTGTTGATCAACGAGGGTCTGGCAAAACAATTTTGGCCAAATAGTGACGCGGTTGGGCAGCGCATCACGATTGGCAAAGGAATTGGGCCGGAGTTTGCTGAGGCGCCGCGCGAGATTGTTGGGATCGTAGGCGACGTGCGCGGTCAGGGGCTCAACAACAACCCCGATCCCATTATGTACGTCCCGGTGGCCCAGGTAACCGATGGAGTCACAGCGCTCAACAACGGCATCATTCCAATTACCTGGACGATTCGCACGAATGTAGAACCATACTCGGTGAGCAAGGAAATTCAGGAAGCGCTGCGCACGGCGAGCGGAGGATTGCCGGTCGCGCATATCCGGTCGATGGAGCAAGTGAGAGGAGAATCCACCTCGCGCACGGACTTCAACATGACTCTGCTTGTGATCTTTGCCAGCTTGGCACTGCTGCTAGCCGCGATCGGCATCTATGGCCTGATGGCGTATTCGGTGCAGCAACGGACGCAGGAGATCGGCATCCGCATGGCGCTGGGAGCGAGCGCGCAGGACGTGCGCAAGATGGTGGTGAGACAGGGCATGGCGCTGGCGTTGGCCGGGGTAATCATCGGCGTAGCGGCGGCACTGGGGGTGACGCGGTTAATGGCAAGCCTGCTCTACGGCGTTACGCCAAAAGACCCGATCGCAATGACGTCAGTAGCTTTGCTACTTATTGGAGTCGCTCTCGCCGCCACGTACCTCCCGGCGCGCCGAGCTTCGCAAATGGATCCGGTGGAGTCGTTGCGGTACGAGTAACGAATCGGAGCACTCTTCGGAACAGGAATCGCACCGGCGTCGGC
>WNGJ01021571.1_pt1 | contig 14058 bp, 15 predicted proteins | sample 5400611 | NCBI WGS metagenome assembly WNGJ01 (sample SAMN13153375, study PRJNA577476) | soil metagenome | isolation source: 40 cm soil or saprolite under Garry oak tree replicate 1 | place: USA:California | collected 2016-06-15 | reverse complement strand
GGATACGTACGGCATTTTCGATCTGGCAGCCCCCGCCGCTCTCGCGCAGATTCGGGCTGCTCTGCGGGCTGGGTGGGGCTCTCAAGTGAAAGTCGTTCCTGCTGCGAAGGGGCCTTCAGCAGGATACCTGCGGGTATTAGAGGGAGCACTCCGTTTTGCCGCGTATCTGGACACTCCACCCGCCAATCTCGCGGCCGTTGGTGGCACGGTGTTCGCCGTTGATTCCGTCCCTCACCCGATCGCTGTTGAGTTTGCAGTTGGAGCGGGACGCATATGTTTCGTTCCGGTTCCGGATGGGGCGACAGGTGATCGCGTTGGTTCGGCCGTCGTCCGGGTTGTGGAGGCCCACTACGGCGGGCCAACGGAAATCGAGGGTCCCCCCTGGTTGGTCGAGGTAGGAGTTCCAGGCGCGACTGCTCACGACGCTACGATCTCGGAATTGGAAGAGAAGCAGGGACAGATTCAGTCCGAGATTGCGCGGCTGAAGCAGAAGCGCGCCGACCTCTTGAATTATCGAGTGCTCCTCTACGGCTACGGAAAGTCGGTGCTCGAGCCGCTCGTGCGGTCTGCTTTCGGCGTGTTGGACTTCGGGGTTCCTCAGCCTGAGAAGTACACAGGCGAGTGGGACGTCGAACTGCATGAGCCGCGGTCTTCAGTCACTGCGATAGGGGAGGTCGAAGGTTCAGAGGGAGTCGTCGACATTGACAAGTTCAGGCAGTTGCTTGATTACGTTCAAGCTGAGGTCCTCGAGGGTCGCGATCACAAGGGGATTCTGATCGGGAATGGGTATAGGCTCACTGCGCCGGACGCGTCGGAACGTCAGAATCAGTTCACCGAAAAAGCGCTCCTCGGTGCCAAGAAGTTCGGATTCTGCCTGTTGCCGACTACGGAGCTCTTCAAAGCACTGTGCGCTGTTCTCGAAACTGCGGGCAATGAGGGCCTGAAGATAAGGATTCGCGATTCTATACTCTCGACGGTGGGGGTTTGGACTTTTGCACGCGAGGTTGCCCAACTGCCAGAGTCCGCGGCGACACCTGCAGCGCCGGGCGAAAATGCTGGCCCTCGGTCCACCGCGGCCGCGAGGGACGACCGCAGCGCAACGCAGGGCAGCGCGGTTTGAGGTTAGGGTGTGGCCCTCCAATGGCGCGCCCCCAAATGACTCCCGCCTAACCTTCTGTCCCACAAAGGCTTACTCGCCGCGCGTTCGAACTAATCAACCAATTAATAGTATTTGACAAGTACATAAATCCATGCTAGTATGGGTCATGAATCGACGGCACCAGCCTCGCTCAGCGCGCGCGGCTGCCCTGCCCTTTCATCCGGCGTTGAGCGCTACGCGGTCACGCATGAAGTTGACCGCTTGCGGAGTCTACCCCGACCTGTCGGGGCCGTCACACCATCACAGGATGAAAGCGTGGGCGTTTGGCATTTTTCCGTCACCTTTGTACTGGCTCCCGAACTCCCAGAATCCCACTTCCCCTCCTCTATCCGTCTGGAACCTCTGCGATCTCCGCGCCAAGTCCAAATCTTCTGCAAAAGAATTGCCCTTTGTTTTCATGCGCTTACGCACTCTTCCATTTTCCGTACACCAAAGTTTCCGCTCCAAGATCTTTGCTTTCAATCTCTTCCGCACTCTTTACGAAAAACACGGGGGTGTGTACCAACTCTTCCCAAAATGGAACGCATCGGCCCGGACTCGGTGGCGGTCGCGGCAGCAATTGACGGTTTGCGGGGTTTACCGCGAAAATTGGCTGGAGGAACTCATGCGCCGTCGCTTACCCATCCTTGCCACGCTGCTCGTGCTTTGCCTCGCCGCAGTCCCGGCGAGCGCCGCGCAAGGAAGCGCCCCCTTTGCCCCGCTCGAACAATGGCGTGCCGCCGTGCTCGCGGGAGATTCCAGCGCGCTCGCGAGCCTCTATTCCGCGTCACCGCCGGACTCGCCAGGATTTCGATTGAGGACCTGCAGCAGCAGGACGCGATGCCGGGTGTGCGCCAGATTGTCTTTGAAGCCGTCCTTTCCTTGAAAGATGGCGCCGGGACGAAGAATGTGTACGTGGCGGCGGCGCAAACCTGGGTGCAGCAGGGCGACTCGTGGCGGATCGGAGCGGTCAAGCGCATGGCCCCGGCGCGGCTGAAGCAGCCGCTCTCCGCGAGCAAGGATATTTACCCGGCGGGATCCGATGCCAAAGCAGAAATCGCCGAGGCCATTGGCAGTGCCGCGAGCGCGCGCAAGCGCGTCCTGCTGGTTTTCGGCGCCAACTGGTGTTACGACTGCCACGTTTTGGACGAAGCGTTCCACTCTGCGGAAATTGCCCCTGTGCTTGCCCGCTCCTTCGAGGTCGTGCACGTGGACGTCGGCGAGTACAACAAGAATCTGGATTTGGCCAAGCAGTACGATGTTCCGGTGGAGCGCGGCGTCCCCGCCATCGCGGTGCTCGATGGGAATGGAAAGCTGCTGTTCAGCCAGAAGCGCCGTGAGTTTGAGAAAGCCCGGTCGCTCGCGCCGGAGGACATTCTCGACTTCCTCGAGAAGTGGAAGCCCGTCGCCGCGAAACCTTGACCGTAGCGTCAGCCGCGAGTACCGGACCGGCGCACCGGCGAGCTGACCGGCGGGCTGTCGTCCGGTTCAAACAGGGCTGGCTCGCGTTCGGCGCGAAAATCCGGGCGGCTTTCGAGCAAGCGCACGCAGCGGTTCCAGCGCAGGATGGCGTCGTCGTTGCCCGGCGGGCGGATATTCTCGGCTTCAGAGAAACAGCGCATGGCTTCCTCGATGAGCGGCAGGAGAATGTGCGCGGCGCGGCCGGCGCGGAGCTGTGCCTTGGCGCGGCGCTCGTATAACAGGCCCGTATAGTAAAACCGCTCGTACGGATCGCGCAGGCCCTCGAAGATGGCCCCCACTTCTGCATAGCGATCGCCCACTTCGCCGGTGAATTGGTCGGTGATGGCCAGGCCCAGCATCCGGCGGGCGAGCTGATGATCGGGATCCACGGCGAGAATATCGCGGCAGATGGATTCGGCCTCTTCAGGCTCGTTGAGGTAGCGGTACAGCTCGACTTTGGCGAGAGCTTCGGCGATGCCGGCCTTCGAGATGGATTTCAATTGGGGTTCCATGTCGCCTCCTTTCGGCGGAGAAGCCGATCGGCTGCTCCAAGTGAACAGCGCGGCCTCGGGGCCGCTTCCGAGCGGCCTACGGCAGGTTCCAGAGCAGGTAGCCTGCCAGCGCTGTCCCCAACAAGGCTCCGCCGTAACAGCAGAAATTGATTACCTCGTTCAAATGTTTGATTTGCAGGCCGTCGTAGAGCGTGTAGCGAAACCGGTGCGCCCAGTGAAACAGCGGAAGCGAGCACAACACAAACAGATAGACTCGCGCAGCCGGATGAGCGACCAATCCCATGATGCGCTCGTACGCGGGAGACTGGATCCACCCCAACGGAAACGCCAAGCCCCAGAGGAAAAGATGCACCGGAACCAGGAACGCGGCCACTACGCCGCCCGCACTGAACAAAGTCCAGAGGAACGGCTCGATCCGCACTTGAGACTCTTTCTCCACCATCTAACCTCGCAGCAGGAACCAGGCTACCACAGCGGAGATGGCCACCCACGCCGCGTAGTTGGCGCCCACAATCAGAAATCCGGGGACGCGCTTTCCCGCGAAGCGGACCGCCATCGCGCGCGGGGCGAGGTGAAACCACGTTACCAGGTGAAACAACACGAAGACAAAACTCACCGCGTTCAGCGCGATTACCGCCGGGTTCTTCATCCACTTCTGAAAATCGGCGTAAGCCTGCGCGCCGTGGGACAGCGCGCGAAGTTGCAGCAGCGTGATCACCACGAAGAGGGCGACGAAAATGCTGCTCAACTCCCGCAAGACAAACTTCAAATAGGACCACTGGTGAAGCCACCAGTAGGTGGAAACGCGCGGGCGATACCACCGCGGGTGGTAGGGCGAGTATCCGGGCGCTCCGTTGTTTGATTTCATCTCACGCCCCAGGGCAGCAGCAGCGATTTGAACCATTCTTTTGCCGCCGTGAGTTTGTACCGCTGGATGGCGCCCGCCGGATCCACGTGCTTTGGGCATACCTCGGTGCACTCGCCGACAAAGGTGCAGGCCCAGATCCCCTCGTGCTGGGAAAGGATTGGAAAGCGCTCATTGGCCCCCTCATCCCGGGAGTCGAGGTTGTAGCGCTGGGCCAGGGCGATGGCTGCCGGGCCGCTGAATAGAGGATCGAGCCCGTACACCGGACACGCGGCGTAGCAGAGCATGCAGTTGATGCACATGCTGTATTGCTTGTAGCTGTCCAATTGTTGCGGAGTCTGCAGGTACTCGCCCTCCGGCAGGGATTTTTCTTCCTTGCGAATGATCCAGGGCTTCATCGCTCGGAGCTTGCGCAAGAAATCGGTCATTTCGATGACCAGATCGCGCACAATCGGGAAATAGCGCAGTGGCTCGACGCGCACGGGAGCGGGTGCATAATCGGCCAGAAACGTGGCGCAGGTCAGTTTGGGCTCCCCGTTCACCATCATGCCGCAGCTTCCGCAGATCCCCATGCGGCACGACCAGCGGAAAGTGAGCGAGCCGTCCAGCCGATCCTTGATGTAGTTCAGCGCGTCAAGGACAACCCATTCTTTGCGGAGCGGGACCTGAAAGGTCTCGAAGCGCGGGGCGGCATCGCGCTCCGGCGAATAGCGGGCCACTTCCAGCTTGATTGTGTCTGCCATACCGACGCTACCCCGGTGCACTGGCCTTCTGAGATTCGGGACCTGGCGCGCCATACACGCGCTCACCGGGCGGCCAGCGGGTGATGGTCACCGGGAGGTGCTCGATGCGTGGGCGGCCGCCCTCATTCCGGGAGATCAGAGTATGCGCCAGGAATTTCTCATCGTCACGTTTTGGGAAGTCGGTGCGCTGGTGCGCCCCGCGGGATTCGGCGCGATGCAGCGCCGAGTGCACGATCGCTTCGGCCACGTCCAGCATGAAGGAAAGTTCGAGCGCCGCGGTCAGTTCCGTGTTGAATGTATGGCTGTGGTCATCAAGGATCACAGAGGAGAATCGCTGCTTAAGCCCTGCCACGCTTTCTGCGCCGGTGGACAGAGAAGATCCCGTGCGGTAGATTCCTGCGCTCGTTTCCATCGTCTCTTGCAACCCCTCGCGGAGTAGAGAAACGCGCTCGTGGCCAGCGGACTTCCGGAGGAATTGCTCTCCGAGCCGCCGCTGCTCATCCACTGCCTGCGCAAGAATGTGATTGGAGGACACCCTCGACGCCGAGGCAAATTCGGCCGCCGCCCGGCCCGCGCGCGCTCCGAAGACGAGGAGTTCCGGCAGGGAATTCGAGCCCAGGCGGTTGGCGCCGTTGATACTGACGCAAGCAACTTCGCCCGCGGCGTAGAGGCCGGCAAGCGGCGTCGCGCCGTTGAGATCGGTGTGCACGCCCCCCATCATGTAGTGAACCACCGGCCGCACGGGGATCAGCTCTTTGACCGGGTCGACATTCTGATATTTCAGGCAAAGCTCGCGAACAAACGGCAGCTTCGCATCGATTACCTTGGCCCCGAGATGGCGCACATCCAAATGGACAACGGGCCCGTAGGGTCCCTCGATCGTACGGCCTTTTTCCTGCTCCTTGACAAAGGCTTGAGAGAGGCGGTCGCGCGGTCAGAATCCCCGTAAAAGGCAGGCCCGTCGGATGGTACTGGACAAATTCCATGTCCTTCAAAGGCGCGCCCGCAGCGTAGGCCAGCGCCATGCCATCCCCGGTCTTGATGTTGGCATTGGTGGTAAAAGGAAAAACGCGTCCGCACCCTCCGGTGCAGAGGATTACGGCACGAGCGGTGATCGCTTGGATCTTTCCGGATATCAGTTCGATCGCCACGACGCCTTGAACCCGGCCGTCGTCCACGAGCAACCTAGTCACGAACCACTCGTCATAGCGGGCAATCGCATCGTATTTGAGCGTGGTTTGAAACAGAGTGTGCAGCATGTGGAAGCCGGTCTTGTCGGCGGCGAACCACGTGCGCATCTTCTTCATGCCGCCGAAAGCGCGCACGGCGATGTGTCCATCCGGATCGCGGCTCCAGGGGCAGCCCCAGTGTTCCAGCCGGAGCAATTCCTCGGGCGCCTCCTTGACGAAAATCTCGACGGCGTCCTGATCGCACAACCAATCGCCGCCAGAGATCGTGTCGTAAGCATGCTCGTCGAGAGTGTCCCCCGTCTTGACGACACCAGCAGCGCCTCCCTCGGCCGAAACCGTATGGCTGCGCATGGGATAGACCTTCGAGACAACTGCCACGCTGAGTTTGGGACTGACCTCGGAAACAGCGATAGCCGCTCGGAGGCCTGCCCCGCCTCCACCGACGAGCAGAATGTCGTGGTTTGCAATGTCCATGGAAGCTGGCGCTTAGATATTCTCTCCGCCAATATCGCTACTGAGAGAAAACCGCGGCGACTCTACTAGCCGCCGCTCAGCGTTGTCAACCGGCCTTTACCAAACACTATTGGCCCGACACACGCTTGGAATGATCCTCGCGGCGCTTGCGGTCTTCTCCAGAGCTCAAACCTGCTCGCCAGAACGCTGGATCCGGCGCATGGCAAAAGCCGCAGCGAGGCATCCTAGGGCGGTGTAAAGCAACAACGAAGAAAGGGGCGAGCGGAAGTACCGCTCTGCCGGTTCACCCAACAGCGAGAGAAGGGGAAAAAGGGGATTCAGCCAGAGCCAAGCTTCGATATGGACCGGCAGACCTTCGCCGCGGATCAAAGGGGCTCGCGATTCTGCGCGCGAGAGAAGGATTCCGAAGATCACCGCGGTCAACGCAGAAAGCACGAGAACGATGCTGTAAGCGGTAGCAGTCGAGTGAACGCTCCGACGGAAGACCGCGGAGCAATAAAGACCAACGGCGCAGATGGCGGCAAGGACCAGAATCGTCGAACCAACCATCTTGACTACGTCTAGAGGTTCTACTCCGCCGAAGGCAAACGACATTGCGAGAAGAGGTAGCGCGCTGAAAAGCAGGAGAAGGAGAAACAGGAGCGCAGCGACGAATTTTCCCCACCAGATCTGGGGCGGGGTCAGGAGACTCGTCAGGAGGCCCGCAAGGGTGCGCTGTTCCTTCTCGATTGTCAGCGCGCCAGCACTGAAGACCGGAGCCATGAGCAGAAGCACGATTATCTGGGTGAGGATGCAAGTCATGAAAATGGCTTGTCCGATATCCGCTCCCTGTACTCCACCGCGCCAGGCGGCCGGACGGTTTTCGGTGGCCAAGTAATACGCGAAGGCCACCGTGCCCGAGAGGACGAGGAGGTAGAGGGAAGGCAGCAGCCATGCGCGGCGCTCGCGGAGACGCTGGCGCAGCTCTTTGCGAATCATCGGATTCATGAGTGCCGCTCCCCAAAGGTGCGCCGGTAGCGTTCTTCGAGGCCGGGTCCACGCGCGTCAAAGCGCACTACGGCCACACCGGCTTCGAGCAAGCGCTTCAGAAAGGCCGACGATTCTTGGAGACTGCCGGTTACTTCCACACGGAGCAGAGTTGATTTGCTTTCGATGATGCGCACACCAGGCAAGGCCGCTGCAAGGCGCGTCACAGCTTCTGCGGCCCCCGCGAATTCGATTTCGCAAAGGACGGTTCCTTTGGTGACATCCAGGGCGGGTGCAACGGGCTGCGGTTCTCCGACATTCTTGCCATCGGCGATGAACACGACCCGCGTGCAGATATTTTCAAGGTCGCTAAGGATGTGCGAGGAAATCAGGATGGTGATGCCTTCGGCGTGGAGCTGCCGGAGATGTTCGCGGAGAGCGATGCGTGCAAGAGGATCGAGCCCCGTGGCGGGCTCGTCGAGGAGCAGAACCTTCGGCTCGTGGAGGAGAGTCTTTGCCAGAATCAGGCGCTGTTTCCAGCCGAGCGAGAGATGTTCGACGAAGTCGCCACGGCGCTCCGCGAGACCCGAGCGCTCGAGAGCGCGGTCAATGGCAGCATGGCGTAGTGAATTCTTCAGCCGGAAGGCGTCGGCAAAAAACTCGAGGAATTCGCCGACGCGTAGATCCTGATAAACGCCGGCCACATCCGGCAGATAGCCCACGGCGGCGCGCACCGCCCGCTGGTCGCGGGCGACATCGTGTCCCGCGACATGCGCACGGCCAGAATCCGCCGGGAGAAGTGTGGAAAGAATTTTTATCAAGGTGGTCTTTCCCGCGCCGTTGGGTCCGACCAGACCGACCAACTCACCACGCTCGATGCGCAGCGAAAAGCCGTCCAGTCCGCGGACACGCTGGTATGACTTGCGGAGCGCTTCGGTTTCGATCATGGCTAATCTCGAAACGTCACTATGACCAACGAATACGCTTTGCGCAGCGGCGACATCCCGCGAAGACGAGCACCGGGGCTGGCTTCGGTGCTCAGACCAAAGAAAACGGCTTTGGTCTCGGTGAACACGGAGTCGGCATCGCGTGGCCATCCACGGATGAGCTCGGTGAGCGTGAACGTCTGTTGCGACAACTCTTGCCATTCTTTCTCGAACTGCTTTTCGTCGAGGGGGGCCTCTCGAAGCTCCTGATCCTCTCGGGTTTTATCCCGGATTTCGAAAGGGGGTCCCGGGTAAGCTTCTCCGGCGCGAGCCGACCGACCCACCATCTGCTGATAGGTGTGTTGGGGAACGCGGGAGAGATCCACGGACGCACCTGGAGCAAACGGGCCAAGAGAATACGCGCTGTCGTGATCGACGAAGAGAGCTTGCTGGAAACGGATGCCCGTGCCGTTCGTGAGCGTTTTGGAGCCCTCCCTTGCAACGACCCCGGCGAAACGCCGAACGCCCTCGAACTCGAGATCGCGGTAAGACCACTTGCGCAGCGGGAATTCTGTTTCCCAGGTATCGCCCAACTGGACCACGGAGGTGAACAAATCAAACGGCTGGTTAACATGAACGTCTTCGCCGAACCAAAACGTTTGCTCCGCAACGTGAATCAGATCACCGGGCAAAACCGGAGCGGCAACAGAACGCTTTGGCGCAGAAATGCGAACCGAGACATTCGAGGTCGCCACTGGACTGATACCATCCATGGAATAAACGGCAATCTCGTCCAGGCCGAACGACCGGGGCGCCTGACGCGCGCTCACGACGTAGAGAAGGATGGAAAACGAGAGGGCAATTACGGGAATTGTGACCCAGCCCCACTCCGGACGTCCGATCCTGCGCAGGAAGACAAAGTTGAAAAGGCCCACGAGGAGAAGATAGGAGGCCATCCACGAAAGCAAAACAAAGAAACGTGGAAAATGAAAGTTCGTAGAAAGACGTTTCACGAGCCAATCTTTGTCGTTTCCGTCCGCCCAATGCAATGCAAGGCCGAGAAAACGATCCCGCAACTGGCGAACCTCCGGGGGAGTGTATTCGCCGAATCCGAAAGTTCGGAAAAAATCGGAGAAATCAGATGACGAAACGGATTTGACGCGGAAGAGTTTGCCTGCTCCCACGGGGATGACCTTGCCCGTTGGCGGACCCTGGCGATAAGGGGTCAGGAAAGGGAACGCGCTGGCTGCCCCCTGCTGAAGAGGACTGGCAACTTGATCTTCTACGAGGACAAGTCTGCCGCCATGATGGAGGTAACCCTCGAGGGCATCCCGGCCGCGTGCCGAAAGATGCGCGAGCGGCGTCGCGAGGACGACCGTATCGGCGTCGGAATACGCCCACCAGACAGGGGCCGGTTCACTCAGCAGAAGCACGCGCAGAGACTGAGACTTCCTCGTCTGCTCTTCGGCGGTGCCGGTCAAAAGAATGGCCTGCTGGATGGAGCGGCAGAGTTCCGCATGGGCGCACAGGAGAGCAAGAATCTTACCTTCGGAGGGTTTGCCCACAAGACGCGCGGCGTGAGCGAGGGGCAGGCCGCTGGCGTCTTTGGCTTCGATGAAGAGCACGCCGCGATCAAGCTTGACGATGGGAATAGGAAGATCGAGGATGCGTTGTTGCGCTGCGGCAAGGAGCACCGGTACCCGGAAGATTCCCGTGCGTGGACGGGCTTCATCTTCAAGATCCAGTTCGGCAACGATGAGCTGCAGATCGAGAGACTGTGCCGTCCTATTATGCAGTTCCAGTTGGACCCATGTGGGGCCGCCGCGTTCGGAAAAAGATCCTTCAATGCCAAAGTGGCGAATACGGACGGAAACAGAATCGGCAGAATGACAGACGGATGGGGCCGCCAGAAATGCGAACAACAGAAGAAAGCGTTGAACCATTGAAAGTAACGAATACTACTCGATTGCAATGACGCTTACAACCGGATGGAAGTTCCCAAGCACCGATTCGGTTCAGAGTATGGATTCGATTTCGGCGTTGATCGAGACGTGGGTGGCGGGAAAGCCGTTGATGGAATAGCGGGCGCCGTCGATCTCGTCAAAGCGGAAGAAGCGTCCGATATGGTAGTCCTCTTCGTAGCCGCTGAAGAGGCGCTCGGTTTCTTCCTGCGACAGCTCAAACGCGGCCAGCGCGACTGGCGCGCCGTGTTCCGCCGCAAGAGCGTGATAACGATTCACCAGTTCGCCGAGTTTCATCATGACATTGGGCGATCGCAAGGCGATCGACGCATTAGGTGATCGCGAAGCGATCGACGGAGCGCGGCGCGCAGCTTCTGCATTCATGGCGGCGTCCTCCGGATAAGCACAAGAATAGCGCGGACGGCTGTGGAAGTTAAGGAGATACGCCCTGATCAGGCTCGCGCGGAAGCGAGTAGCGGGGCGGGGTCGCGGGGCAGGCCCGGTTTGTCAGCAGAAGCCGCGTCCGCTATGATGGCAGGCGAACATCCCGCAAAGGAGGAAGGAACATGGCAATCGCAGTGGGACAGCCGGCACCGGATTTTGCGCTGCAGAATCAGGAGAAGAAAGAAGTGAAGCTTTCGGACTTCGCAGGGAAAAGGAATGTCGTGCTGGTGTTCTATCCGCTGGACTGGAGCCCGACTTGCACGAACGAGCACGCATGCTTCGTCAATGACATCAAACAGTTTGAGACGCTCGATGCCGAAGTGCTCGGCGTGAGCGTGGACAGTGTGTGGTCGCACAAGGCCTTTGCCGAGAAGATGGGCATCAAGTATTCGTTACTCGCCGACTTCCAACCGCGCGGAGCGATGGCAGAAAAGTACGGCATCTATCTTCCCGAGAAGGGCATCACGGGCCGCGCCGTGGTCATCGTCAACAAAGCCGGCAAAGTGGCGTGGATGAAAAACTACGACATTCCGGTGGTCCCGGATCTGAAGGAAGTGGCAGCCGCGCTGCAGCAGGTGAAGACTGCGACGGCTTAAGAGTTAGCGCGGCGGAGAACTCCTCATCTACGAAGAAAACGCCGGGTGGCCCGGAAGTCCCCGGCGCCGTTTCCGTCAGGAACCCGCCCAGCGTGCGGCGAGGTAGGGTCCAACCAACCATAAGGCCGGGACCAGAATTCCGGAGGCGATGAGCGGCCGTCGCAGCGGATTGGGGCGGAGAATCGCATACATTGCCGCCGGCCCCGGAATCACCGCAAAGAACACCGCTCCCCAAGAAATAATCTGGCGCGCCCATGGCTGAGGTATTGCCGTTGCGAGCCATCGTCCGATCGTCAAAGTCGAGAAGCCGGGGAGTTGCAGAACAAAGCTAAGGGTCACCAAGACCAAAAGCACAATGGCGAAGCGGTCGTGCGACACCCTCTCCTCGGGATCGTCCGCCGGAACGATGCGCGCCCAGCCGAAGGCGAGCGGCGCGGCGGCCCCGAGCAGCAGCACGCACCAGCAGAGAAGTGCAAGACGGGGAATCATTCGCGGCGCCGCCAGAATAGCGAGCGCGCGCTCGAATGGGAAGAGCATCCTGCTTACTGAGCTTGCGCGATAGAAAGCCGTGCAGTATAGAACCAGCGTGGGGAGCGCCGGCGGCTTGCATCGCACCGACGAGATGCCTTGTGGTGTTCGATGCTACTTGCGCTGCGAGTCGAACGGCTCTCCAGATGTGTTTGCCTTTGCGATGAACGCGCGAAGCATCAGCACAAGCTGCCAACGCTGCTCGTCCGTCAAGCGCTTTTTGAAGGCAGGCATGGGGCGCTTTCCGCCGGTGATTTTGTAGAAAAGCTCGCCGTCGCTCTGTGGCTGCATGTGTCTCGCTTCCGTCAAGTCCGCCGGGGCCGGCTTGTATTTGTTTGCGTCGGGTCCGTCGCCTTTGCCTGTGTCGCCGTGACAGTGAGCACACTCATCCCGATAGAGGTCGCGCGCGGCCCGGAGAGCGTCCGGCGAGGTCACGACGGGATTTTTCAGGGATTTGGCGCCTTCTGGTATTTTCCAATCCGAGTTTTGGAACACGGCATAGAGAATCACACCAGCCATCGCTGCAAGAACAAGAACAAAGGCCACCTTCGGCAGGCGGCGACTTCTGGGCGGGCGCGCGCTCATAGGAGAATGCGAATCGCGGAGGGATAGCCAGACCAGCTCGGCGTTGAAGGCCAGGATCGCGGCCGCGACGAGCCAGGAAAGAACTGCCGTGAGCCGCGAATTCGCAAAGGCGCCCATCTTCCCGCGGTCGTTGGTGAAGCGGACGAGCGGGATTACGGCGAACGGCAACTGAAAACTCAGAATCACCTGACTGAGAATGAGCAGCGCCGTCACCTTTCCTTCTCCGGCGAAGCCGATGACGAAAGCCGCAGGGATGATGGCCAGCGCGCGCGTAATCAGACGCCGCACCCAGGGCCTCAACCGCAAATCGAGAAAGCCCTCCATGACGATTTGCCCGGCGAGCGTGCCGGTGAGCGTCGAGTTTTGCCCGGAGGCGAGCAGAGCCAGTGCAAAGAGCGTGCTGGCCAAGCCCGCGCCCAGCACTGGAGTCAGCAATTGATAGGCGTCTTTGATTTCGGCGACGTGCGTGATGCCCCGCGAATGAAACGCGGCGGCAGCGAGAACCAGGATCGCGGCGTTGACGAAGAAGGCGAAGGCAAGGGCGAGGGTGGAATCGAAAACGGCGAAGCGGAGCGCTTCGCGTTTATTCGCGGAGGAGGACCCAAAAGCGCGGGTCTGCACGATGCTCGAATGGAGATAGAGATTGTGCGGCATCACGGTTGCGCCGAGGATGCCAATGGCAATGTAAAGCATCTCGCGGTCGCGCAGGATTTCCGCGCGGGGGAGAAGACCGCGGACCGACTGGTGCCAGAGCGGCTGGGCGAAGAAGATCTCGTAGGCGAAGCAAACCGCAATGGTGGCGATGAGCGTGATGACAAACGATTCGATCAGGCGGAAGCCGCGGCCCTGCAGCGCCAGAACGATCAGCACATCGAACGCAGTGATCAGGACTCCGGTGAGCAAGGGCAGCCCAAAGAGCAATTTCAGGGCGACGGCCGAGCCGAGAACTTCAGCAAGATCGCAGGCGGCGATGGCGATTTCGCAGAGAACCCATAACACAATCGTGGTGCGGCGCGAGTAAGACTCGCGGCAGGCCTGCGCCAGATCGCGTCCCATGACGATGCCGAGCTTGGCCGAAAGCGCCTGGAGCAACATGGCCATGAGGCTGCTGAGCAGGACCACACTCAAGAGCGTGTAGCCGAACTTCGAGCCGCCACCCAGATCCGTGGCCCAGTTCCCCGGGTCCATGTAGCCGACAGCGACCAGATAACCGGGCCCGGCAAATGCGAATGCCTTTCTCAGCCAGGAGCTTCCAGGGGCTACCGGGATCGTCCGATAGGCCTCGGGGAGCGTCGGTTGGATTCCCGCACGAGAGCGCGCCAAAGCTGCTGCGGAGAGGGAGTGCTCGGCCGGGCCGACGAGGTTCGATCCAGGCTCAAGTTGTGGCGGTAGCGTGGAGGACATGTCCGAAGTTAACTAGAGTAAATCCCCCTACTAAACTACGCTTAACAGAGCTTGCTGTCAACGGAGTTCGAGGGGGCTTTTGCGTTCCATACAACCCGCCCCGGCTGGGAGGAACGGAACGCCGCTGGTTATGTTATTTTCGGGAGGCAACACAGGAGAAGAACATCCGATGGACCAACAACGGCAAGACCCGGCGCCAGGTCAGGTGCAGATCAAAGCAGACGAAAAAGAGTTGATGGGGCTGTACAGCAATCTGTTGATGATT
>WNGJ01004862.1_pt1 | contig 14058 bp, 13 predicted proteins | sample 5400611 | NCBI WGS metagenome assembly WNGJ01 (sample SAMN13153375, study PRJNA577476) | soil metagenome | isolation source: 40 cm soil or saprolite under Garry oak tree replicate 1 | place: USA:California | collected 2016-06-15 | reverse complement strand
CCGAGATCGGCACCACGATCGCGGAGGCGCTGGACAAGGTCGGCAAGGACGGCGTGATCACCGTCGAGGAATCGAACACCTTCGGGATCGAGCTCGAGTTCACCGAGGGGATGCAGTTCGACAAGGGCTACATCTCGCCGTACTTCGTGTCGGATCCTGAGCGCCAGGAGGCCGTTCTCGAGGAGCCGTACGTGCTCATCGTGAATAAGAAGATCTCCAGCGCACAGGAGCTGCTCCCACTGCTGGAGAAGGTCCTGAACACCGGCAAGCCTCTCGCAGTGATTGCGGAGGATGTCGACGGCGAGGCGCTCGCGACGCTCGTCGTCAACAAGATCCGCGGCACGTTCAACGCGGTCGGGATCAAGGCCCCCGGGTTCGGCGACCGTCGCAAGGCGATGCTCCAGGACATCGCGACCCTCACCGGGGCACAGGTGGTCTCGGAAGAGGTCGGCCTGAAGCTCGAGAACGTGAACCTCGATCTCCTCGGCAAGGCGCGCAAGGTCGTCGTCACGAAGGACGACACGACGATCGTGGAAGGCGCCGGCTCCCAGGAGGACGTTCAGGGTCGGATCAACCAGATCAAGGCCGAGATCGACAAGACGGACTCCGACTGGGATCGCGAGAAGCTCCAGGAGCGCCTCGCCAAGCTCAGCGGAGGCGTCGCGGTGATCAAGGTCGGCGCCGCCACCGAGGTGGAGCTCAAGGAGAAGAAGCACCGCATCGAGGACGCCGTCTCGGCGACCCGCGCTGCGGTCGAGGAGGGCATCGTCCCCGGAGGCGGCGTCACGCTGATCCGCGCCGAGGCGGTCCTGGACAAGATCGACCTGACGGGCGACGAGGCGACGGGCGCGAACATCGTCCGTCACGCGCTCGCCGAGCCGGCGCGGCGGATCGCTCAGAACGCCGGCTACGAGGGCGCGGTCATCGTGGAGCAGATCCGTACCGAGGGCGACGGCCGAGGCTTCGACGCAGCGAAGGGTGAGTGGGTCGACATGGTCAAGGCCGGGATCATCGATCCGGCCAAGGTCACCCGCTCGGCGCTGCAGAACGCCGCCTCCATCGCGGCCATCGTGCTCACCGCGGAGTCCGCGGTGGTCGAGAAGCCCGAGGAGGAAGAGTCGGCGCCTGCGGGCGGCGGCCACATGCACTAAGGGCGGCGAGAACGGCCACGAGGGCGGGGCGCGAGCCCCGCCCTCGTCGTCTGTCGGCCCCTTTCATCGGGAGCTCACGCATACACTCGTGCCCGTGTTCGAGGACCTGCTCGCGGGCTGGGACGGCGAGGAGATCGTCACCCGCTACGACGGCCCGACCGAGACCTGGATGTTCGTCGGCGTGCATTCGACCGTGCTCGGACCCGCGATGGGCGGCACCCGGGTGAAGGCCTACGACGCTCTTGAGGACGGTCTGAGCGACGTGCTTCGCCTATCGCAGGCCATGACGTTGAAGCAGGCGGTCGCGAATCTCCCGTACGGGGGCGGTAAGGCCGTCCTGGCCGTCTCGAGCGTGCCTGCCCCGGGCTCGTCTGCACGACGCGAGATCCTGCTCCGGTACGCGGCGCTCGTCGACTCGCTCCACGGGACCTACGTCACGGCGGCGGACATGAACACCGGCGCGCCGGACATGGACGTGATCGGCGAGCGGACGGACCATGTGCTCGGACGTTCGAGGGATCGCGGCGGTTCGGGCGATCCCGCACCGGGCACGGCCTTGGGGGTGTTCCACGGGATCCGATCGGCGTGGCGCCACGTGAGCGGTACAGCCGAACTCGATGGCGTCGTCGTCCTGGTGCAGGGCGTTGGCTCGGTGGGCGACCGCCTCGCCGATCATCTCGGCGAGGCGGGCGCCCACCTGCTGGTCGCCGATGTCGACGAGGGGCGTGCCGAGAAGACGGCCGAGCGCGTTGGCGGCGCGGTCGTCCCGCCGGACTCGGTGATCGGGACGGCGTGCGACGTCTTCGCGCCGTGCGCGGCCGGTGCGGTGCTTACTTCGGCGACGATCCCGCGGTTGGCGTGTCGCGTCGTGGCCGGCGCGGCGAACAATCAGCTCGGCAGTGGTGAGGATGCCGCGCTGCTCGCGCAGCGCGGCATCCTCTACGCCCCCGATTACGTGATCAACGCCGGCGGCGTGATCCATCTGGCGGGCTTCGAGACGCTCCGATGGGACGAGGCCATGCTGCAGGCGCGTCTGGCGGGGATCGGCGAGACCCTCGCCGGGATCTTCGCAACGGCGGAGGCCGACGGGATCACCACCGCCGAGGCCGCCGACCGGCTGGCCCTGGCGCGGCTCGCGGCGGGCACTCCCGGCTGAGGGCCGAGCGGGTCGGCGGCCGCGCTCCGGCTACGACAGGACGCGCTTGCGGAACCCGTCGATCCCGAGCGCGAGGAAGCCCGCGATGAAGGCGATCAGCCCTCCGTAGATCGCTACGTACGCCATGTGCGGCACCTGCGGTGTCAACGAGATCCGCATACCCTCGCTCATGTAGACGAGCGGGTTCAGCAGGACCACCGCCTTGAGCCAGGGGATCGGCGTGAGATTCGCCCACGGGTAGTACGTGGCCCCGAGGAACACGATCGGGATCACGACGATCCCGAACAGCAGCGGCACCTGGCGCGGGTTGACGCGGGTGCCGAGCACCAACCCCAGCGACGCGGCGGCCATGGCGGCGAGGGGCAGCAACGTGAACAGGAGCACAGGGCGGACGTCCAGGTGAACGGGCGTCGCCGGGACGAACATCGCCAGCGGGAACACGATCGCAGCCGCGATCAATCCCTGCAGCGCGCCGGCGACCACCTTCTCCACGGCGACGCTCCAGACCGGCAGCGGCGCCATCACCCGATCCTCGATCTCCCTGCTGTACCCGAAGTCCTGCACGAGCGGCAACGCCACCGCCTGGATGCCCTGGAAGATGCAGGCGATCGCCACCACGCCAGGGACCAGGATGCTCGAGAACGCGGCGGCTCCCGCGGCTCCGCCGATCCCTTGACCGATCTTGGGGAAGACGTACGCGAAGACGAAGACGAACAGCAGCGGCTGCATCACGGTGCGCGCCAGGAACTGCACGAACTCCTTGCGCAGCACCGTGATATCGCGAAGGAGCATGGCGCCGAACGCCACGGCGGGCGTGCTCCGGAAGGTGCCCGCGTCCGGCAGGCGCTCGATCGTCGAGGTCGCCGTCTCGCTCATTCGCGGAGGTCCTTCCCGGTGAGGTTGATGAACACCGTCTCGAGGGTGGGCTCGTCGATCGAGATGTCGCGCACCTGGAATCCACCGGCTTCGGCGGCCTGGATCACCAGCGGGAGCAGGCTGCTCGTGCCGCGAACGGTCAACTGAACCGTCTCGCCCAGCAGGGTCGTGCCGGTGACGCCCTTCAGGTTCCGCATGTGCTCCGCGAGCCGTTCGGGTTGGTCGCCGGCGTGGATCCGAACGATCGAGTCACCTCCGACCGTTCGCTTGAGGTCCTCCGGCGAGTCCAGGGCCAAGATCCGGCCGTGATCCATGATCGCGACCCGCTGGCAGAGCTTGTCGGCCTCCTCCATGTAGTGGGTGGTCAAGACGATCGTCTGGCCCTCGCGGTGGATCTCACCGAGGATCTCCCACAACGCGAGTCGTGACTGAGGATCGAGCCCCGAGGTCGGCTCGTCCAGGAACAGGACCTCGGGCCGGTGACCGACGGCCCGGGCGAACAGGAGACGCTGGGCCATCCCGCCCGACAGGGTGGAGACGTCCGCGCCGGCCCGGTCCGACAGCCGGAAGAGCTCGAGGAGGGCGTCCGCCGTTCGTGCGGAGGCCCTGGCACCCATCCCGAAGTACCGCGCGTGGAAGTAGAGATTCTCCCGGACCGTCAGGCTCCGGTCGAGCGTGTTCGTCTGGGAAACCACGCCGACCCGCGCCTTGGCCGACGGCGGGTCCGCGACGACGTCGATGCCGGCGACGATGGCCTTGCCCGAGGTTGGGACGACCCGTGTGGTCAGCATCCCGACGGTGGTGGTCTTGCCCGCGCCGTTCGGTCCGAGCAGGCCGAAGATCTCGCCGGCGCGGACGTCCAAGTCGAGGGCGTCGACCGCTTTGACACCGGTCGGGTAGACCTTGGTCAGCTGGGTCGCCCGGATGACGACCCCATCATCGGCCGCGTCGGCCGTCGTGGTCGTGATGGATGGAACCGTATCCACGGGTAACCACCATACGGCGGGTCCGGGGTTCGGACACGTCGGGGCGGATCAAACGATCGGTTTCTCGACGCCCGCTCGAGCGATGCCGGACACGAGCGCAGCGACGAGCACGATGTTGGTGACGGCGAAGATCCACCAGAACCACGACGCCGACCCGGCCGGCACCGAGACGATCGCGTGCAGCGTGGTCACGAGCGCCGTCAGGCCCGACTCGAGGACGAACGCCCACGACCACCACCAGACGTCGTCCAGGCGGCGCGAGATCATCAGCGCCAGCGCCGCGGAGGACAGGCCGGCGATGCCGCAGACCCGGACGTACGTGTAGTCGGGGTAGGGCACCTGGTCGAACCAGGAGACGAGGATCCATCGCGGGGTGACCGCGATCGCGAGACCGCACGCGCCCCAGACGGCAGCGAACAGCTGCAGCGCGCGTCGCAGGAACGCCATCCCGGGCCCTTCCTCCGCCATACTCGGGCCCGAAGCGGCCCAAAGTCGCTGGTAGGATACGCGAACCGCGGATGGCTCCTGTCGCGCGAGCGCGCCCGCCGTCCGCCCGTCGGACCGCGGACCGGAGGGAACGAGCGACATGCAGCACGGCCCCAGGGTGGCAGTGATCGGACTCGACTGCGCTACCCCGACGCTGCTGTTCGACGATCTTCGTTCCGAAGTCCCCACGATCGCGAAGCTGATGGAGAACGGGATGTACGGCGACCTCGCAAGCATCACCCCGCCCATCACCGTGCCTGCGTGGGCCTGTGGGATGACAGGGCAGACGCCGGGGCAGCTCGGCATCTACGGGTTCCGCAACCGCAAGGACGCCACTTACGACGGACTCTCGATCGTCCACTCGGGCTCCGTGAAGGAGCCCGCCGTCTGGGACGCGTTGGGTGCGAACGGCATGCGCTCGCTCCTGATCGGAGTGCCGCCCTCGTATCCACCGCCCGCCGACTTCCCCGGGTGGCGCGTCGGGTGCTTCCTCACGCCTCCCTCGGCGGACCGCTACACCTACCCGCAGGATCTCCAGGCGGAGATCGAAGAGGAGCTCGGGGGGAAGGGTCGGTACATCTTCGACATCCCGAACTTCCGGAAGGCAGGATTCGACGTCACGTTGGACCAGGTGTTCAAGATGACCGAGCGGCGGTTCCGGGTGGGGCGGAGACTGATCCAGAACAAGCCCTGGGACTTCTTCATGCTCTGCGACATCGCGCCGGACCGGCTCCATCACGTCTTCTGGCAATACGTCGATCCGGCGCACCCGCTGCACGAGCCGGGCAATAAGTACGAGGGCGTGTTCCACGACTACTACCGCTTCCTGGATCGGGAGCTCGCGTCGCTGATCGAGCTGATCCCCGAGGACGCGGTCACGATCGTCATGTCCGATCACGGCGCCCGCCCGATGATGGGCGGTCTGTGCTTCAACGACTGGCTGATCCAGGAGGGATACTTGGTGCTCGACGAGCCGGTCGACGGAGGCCCGGTTCCGTTCAAGGACGTCTCGGTCGATTGGTCCCGGACCGCGGCGTGGGGCGACGGCGGCTATTACGGACGATTGTTCCTCAACGTCAAGGGTCGCGAGCCGCAGGGTGTCATCGAACCCTCGCGGTACGAAGCGACCCGAGACGAGCTGATCCAGAAGCTCGAATCCACTCCCGGACCGGACGGCACGCCGCTCGGGACGAGGGTCCTCAAGCCGCAGGACGTCTATCCGGAGGTTCGCGGCGTCGCCCCCGACCTCCTCGTCTACTTCGGCGACCTGTCGTGGCGCTCCGTGGGCTCGATCGGCAACCCGAGCTTGTTCACGTACGAGAACGACACCGGCCCCGACGGAGCCAACCATGACCGGGACGGCGTCCTCATCATGAACGGCGCGCCCGGCCAGCCCACCGGCAAGATCGAGGGACTCCGCCTCGTCGACGTGGGTCCGACCATCCTTTCCCTCTACGACATCGACGCGTCCAGGGCGTTGCCCGGGGCCGTCGGAAGGAGCTTCCTCGCATGACGGAGCACCGCGGGTTCACCGTTTGGTTCACCGGCCTTTCGGGCGCCGGCAAGTCGACGATCGCCGAGATGCTGTACCACGAGTTCCAGGCCCGGGGGATGAAGACCGAGATCCTCGACGGTGACGTCGTGCGGCAGAAGCTGTCCAAAGGTCTCGGCTTCTCCAAAGAGGATCGTGATCTCAACATCACGCGGATCGGGTTCGTGGCGAACCTCCTCACCCGCAACGGCGTTGCCACGATCTGCTGCCCCATCAGCCCGTACCGAGAGACCCGGGACGCCGTCCGCGCGGAGGTCGGCGACTTCGTCGAGGTGTACGTCTACGCGACCGTTGCGGAGATCGCGGCGAACCGCGACCCGAAAGGCCTCTACAAGAAGGCGTTGGCGGGAGAGTTGGCCGGCTTCACCGGCGTCGATCCCGAGGCGCCGTACGAGGCGCCGGAGCACCCCGAGCTCATGGTCGACACGATGGTGGAGACGCCGGAAGAGTCCCTGCAGCGTGTGCTCACGACCCTGAGGACCCTCGGTTACCTCGAGAGCGACGAGCCGTTGATCGAGGGCGACCGCGTGCATTCCGGCATGACCGATCTCCGCGTCCACGAGACGGGGCACGTCGTCAAGGAACACTGAGCGTGGATACCATCCGGGTCGTGCAGACCGACTCGCCCGATCCGATCGCCGATCCCGCGGGGTATCAACGGCACCTGCTGGGTCTGCTCGGCGACGACGATCCTGCCATGGTGCAATCGGCGACGGCGGCTTCGGTTCGAGCCCTCCTCCGCAGCGCGGGGACCGACGCTGGCGTCCCGCCGGAGCCGACGGGATGGTCGGTGGTGCAATGCCTCGCGCACATGACCGACGCCGAGCTGGTCGTGAGCGGGCGCTACCGATGGATCCTGGCCCACGATCGTCCGCCGCTGATGGGGTACGACCAGGATCGGTGGGTCGACGAGCTCCATCGTCCGCCCGAGCCGGCCGAGGAGCTGCTTGCCGTGTTCGAACCGCTCCGGGCCGCCAACATCGCGCTCTGGTACGGGACCCCGCACGAGCGGAGGGATCGCCTCGGGATCCACGCCGAGCGTGGGCCCGAGAGCTACGAGCTGACGTTCCGCCTGATCGCGGGACACGATCGATTCCATCTGGCGCAAGCCGAGCGCGCGCTGGACGCGGTCCGCTCCTCGTAGCCACCTCTCAGGGCGCCAAGGGTCGTCTGCTACCCTCTCGCCATGTAGGCCCTGAACGCCCACCCGGCAACGGGTGGGCGTTCGTGTTCTCTGGGGGGAGCGGATGGAGTTCGAGATCGGCATCGGCAAGACGGCGCGACGGGCTTACGGGTTCGACGAGGTCGCCATCGTTCCGTCGCGGAGGACCCGCGACCCCGAGGACGTCAGCATCGCGTGGGAGATCGACGCGTACACGTTCGGTCTGCCGATGATGGCCGCGGCGATGGACGCGGCCGTGTCGCCGGCAACGGCGGTCGAGGTCGGCAAGCTCGGTGGCCTCGCGTGCCTGAACCTCGAGGGGTTGTGGACCCGCTACGAGGATCCGGACCCGATCTACGACGAGATCGCGGGGCTCCCGGACGACAAGGCCACACGCCGGATGCAGGAGCTCTACGCCGAGCCGATCCGCGAGGAGCTGATCGGTCGTCGGATCCAGGAGATCAAGGCCGGCGGCGTGGTCGCCTGTGCCTCACTCACCCCGCAACGGGTGGAGCGCTACGCGAAGCTGGTGCTCGAGGCGGAGCTCGACATCCTCGTGATCCAGGGAACGGTCGTGTCGGGCGAGCACGTCTCCAGCCAGCATGAGCCGCTCAACCTTAAGGAGTTCGTCCCGTCGTTCGACATCCCGGTGATCGTCGGAGGGTGCGCCTCGTACGCGACAGCGCTGCACCTGATGAGGACCGGAGCGGTCGGCGTCCTCGTGGGTGTCGGACCGGGGAACGCGTGTACGAGCCGGGGAGTCCTGGGGGTCGGCGTGCCGCAGGCGACGGCGATCGCGGATGCGGCCGCCGCCCGGCGGGAGCACCAGCACGAGACCGGGCGGTACTGCCACGTGATCGCGGACGGGGGGATGCGCACCGGCGGCGACATCGCGAAGGCGATCGCCTGCGGAGCCGATGCGGTGATGATCGGTTCCCCGCTCACACGGTCCTTCGAGGCTCCCGGTCGCGGGTACCACTGGGGGATGGCGACGTTCCATCCGACACTGCCCCGTGGCGCCCGCGTCAAGACGCAGCAGGTGGCGTCGCTCCGGGAGATCTTGGTGGGACCGGCGCACGAGAACGACGGCACCTTCAACCTCTTCGGCGCGCTCGCGACCTCGATGGCCACCACCGGCTACGAGACGATCAAGGAGTTCCAGAAGGCGGAGCTGGTGATCGCCCCGGCGATCAAGACGGAGGGCAAGACGTACCAGACCCAGCAACGGGTGGGGATGGGCCACTAGTCGATGCCCGAGCAGCCCCGGCCGGTCCTCGTCGTCGACCTGGGGGCGCAGTACGCGCAACTGATCGCACGTCGCGTCCGAGAGGCGCACGTCTACTCCGAGATCGTGCCCCACGATCTGAATGCGAAGGGCTTCGCCGCGATGCGCCCGGCCGGCATCATCCTGTCCGGCGGTCCGGCGAGCGTCTACGAGCCGGGAGCACCCCAGCTCGACCCGCACGTCTTCGACCTGGGCGTGCCGGTCTTCGGTATCTGCTACGGGCATCAGTTGATGGCCCGGACCTTGGGCGGCGAGGTCGCGGCGACCGGGCAGCGCGAGTACGGCGCGACCGTCCTGCACGTGTCGCAGCCGAGCCTCCTCCTTCGTGACCTCCCCGCGACCGACACCGTCTGGATGTCTCACGGGGACGCCGTCACTCGGGCTCCGGAGGGGTTCCGCGTCACGGCCTCCACCGACCAGATCCCGATCGCCGGTATGGAAGATCCCGACCGAGCTCTGTTCGCCGTCCAGTTCCATCCCGAGGTGTCGCACACACCGAACGGCCAGGCGGTCATGAAGCGATTCCTGGTGGACGGGTGCGGACTGCTCCCCGACTGGACGCCGACCAACATCATCGACGATGCGGTCGAGCGGATCCGCGCCACCGTCGGCGACGCGAAGGTCTACTGCGCCTTGTCCGGCGGCGTGGATTCGAGCGTCGCGGCACTCTTGGTACACCGGGCCGTCGGCGACCAGCTCACCTGCGTGTTCGTGGACACCGGGCTCCTGCGTGCGGGCGAGCCCGAGCAGGTCGAAGAGACGTTCGCTCGGCATCTGCACGTACCGTTCGTCCACGTGAAGGCCGGCGATGACTTCTTCGCCAGCCTCGCGGGCGTGACGGACCCCGAGACCAAGCGCCGGATCATCGGCGCGGGATTCGTCCGTGCGTTCGAGGAGGCCGCCGGACCACACACGGATCCCCGCTTCCTGGTGCAGGGCACCCTCTATCCGGACGTGATCGAGAGCGGCTCGAAGACGGGAGCGACGATCAAGACCCACCACAACGTCGGCGGCTTGCCCGACCAGATCGACTTCGACGGCATCGCCGAACCCCTCCGCGACCTGTTCAAGGACGAGGTCCGGAAGGTCGGTGAGGAGCTGGGCATGCCGGAGGAGATCGTCCAACGGCAACCGTTCCCCGGGCCGGGGCTGGCCGTGCGGATCGTGGGGGAGGTGACGCTCGAACGAGCGGAGAAGGTGCGGGCCGCCGACGCGATCGTCCGCGACGAGATCCGTCGTGCCGGCCTTGAACGCGAGACCTGGCAAGCCTTCTGCGTTCTCCTCGGAGATGTCCACACGGTCGGCGTGATGGGCGATGGTCGCACCTACGAGAACCCCGTCGTCGTTCGGGTCGTGACGTCCGAGGATGCGATGACCGCCGACTGGGCGCGGCTCCCGTACGACGTGCTCGACAGGATCGCGCAACGGATCGTTCGCGAGGTTCCGGGCGTGAACCGCGTGGCGTACGACATCACGTCCAAGCCACCGGGCACGATCGAATGGGAGTAGGGCCGGCCGACATGGCCGGTGATGCCTTCCAGGACCTGATGCCGTTCAACCACTGCTGGGGCTGCGGCGCCGACAACCCGGCCGGTCTCCGGCTCAAGAGCAGGTGGTCCCCAGACGATCCCGAGGTCGCGATCGCGACGTTCCGTCCGCGCGCCGAGCACATGGCGGGTCCGAGGCACGTCCTCAACGGGGGCATCATCGCCACGGTCCTCGACTGCCATGGCGTGTGCACCTCGGTCGCCGACGCGTACCGACGGGAAGGACGAACGATCGGTCGTGGCGACACGATCTGGTTCGCGACCGGCTCGCTCGACGTCCGGTATCTGGCGCCCGTCCCGGTCGAAGCCTCCGTCGAGCTGCAAGCCCGGGTCGTCGAGCACGGGGAGCGGAAGACCGTCGTCGATTGCACGCTCGTGGCGGCCGATGACCTCTGTGCCCGGGCGGCCGTGACGGCCGTCCGGGTGCCGCCGTCCTGGCTCCTGGCCTGAGACGGACGGGGCCGCTCCTTCCGGAGCGGCCCCGTCCTCCCACCGGCCTCCCGCGTCAGGGAAGCGTGTTCACCTTCCGTTGGAGATGGATCCGGGTGATCAGCGCTTGGAGCGCCGCGTCACGGCTCCCAACCGATCCCCCGCCGGTCGACCCGCCGAACTTCGTGCGCGGGTGCGGTCCCGAGGTCTCCACGGGTCCGACCGTGGACGCCTTGACCCCCGAGATGTTCGTGTATCCCGCCTCGGCCATGCCGGCCTTCTGCGCGTCAGCCTCGCGGTCGACCGTGGTCGCGTTCCCCGGGACGACGGTGATCGCGGGAGCGGTCGTTCCCGCCCGGTCGATCGCGAGCTGCGCCGTGAGGACGATGCCACCCACGAGGAGCGCGGCGATCAACGCCGGGAGCCACGGGATGGATGCCTTCCGCTGGTGAACCACCTGAGTCTGCATCGCCGTTCCTCCTTCCCTCCGCCGGGCGGTGCCTCCGCCTCGATGGCACGAAAGTAGGGCCGTGGGTTGGACCGACCGAGGGACGACGACCCACGCGGGCGGGTACTTTTCACCGACCCTGGTCGCCGGCTCAGGTGCTGCGGGTGCGGAGGGCGTCGACGTCGATCACGGTGATCGATCGCCGGCCGGTGCGGACCCAACCCCGTGCGCGGAACGTCCCGAGCGCCTTCGTGACCGCCTCGCGGGAAGCGCCGCAGGATTCGGCGAGCTCGCGTTGCGAGACGGGCAGCTCGATCTCTCCTGCGCCGCCGGCGAGGCGCTCGGCAAGGTCGACCAAGCTCTGGGCCAGGCGCGCGGGGACGTCGTACGCCTCGAGATCGACACGTTGCCGGAGGACCCGGCGGAGCTCCCGCGTGAGCCGGAGCGCCACCGCCGTCGCGATCCGGGCGTTCGTTCGCAGGACGGAGCGGAACCCCTCGGCGGGCACCAGGACGACCTCCGCGGGATCGACGGTGTTCACGGAAGCCGAGTGCGGCTGGCCGTCCAGGGCGGACATCTCTCCGAGGATCTCGCCCGGTCCCGCGACGGTCACGAGGACTTCCCGTCCGGTTGCCGCCGTCGAGAACACCCGGAGGGTCCCCGCGAGTACCACGACCACGCGATCGGACAGGTCGCCTTCGAAGAGCAACGTGGTGCCCGCGGGGAGCGACATCGCACGACCTTCGCGGACGAGCTGGGATCGATCGGCTTCGTCAAGCGCGGCAAGGAACGACCCATCGGGGAACGACTTCGGCGTCTCGGCCAACGAGCCCTCCGGAGGCGACGTCCGCTGAGCGTAGCCCCGATCCGCCTCAGGTCGGCGAACGGGTGAGATCCGCCTCCACGATCAATCGCTGGGAGCTGGCGTACTTCGGATTGCAGGTGGTGAGGACGAGCGTGGGCCGGCTGGTCTGTCGCAGGACGACGCCGGCCGTCGCCTCGGGCAAGACGAAGTTCCTCGTGACCGCGTACGTGTACGTGCCGAACGCCGTCAGCAGCTGGATCGTGTCGCCCGGCCGGACCTGATCCAGGTTGAAGAACGGGTGCAGGTAGGTCGTGCGGTGCCCCGCGATTCCGACCCGACCCGTCCCGTCCCATGGGTCGGCGGTGTCGACGTAATGCCCGGGCCCGGACTTGAGCGACGTGTAGTCGGTGCCCTGGACGACCACCATGTCCAGGCCGATCCGGGGGATCATGATCACCCCGTACGCGCTTCCCGGGATGACGGGTGATCCGGGCCGCGGGCCCTCGGAGGGCGGCCGGGGGTTCGCGATCTGCCCTTCGATCGCCGGTCGCAAGGCGTCCTGCGCCCGCTGCGTCTGCAGGCCCGTTCCCCAGAGGAGCCAGGCGACGTATCCGGCGAAGAACGCCGCGCCCATCAGGCAGAGCAGCCCGAACCACCGGACCGGGGTCCGCCAATCCAGACGGTGTCGCGCGGGAACGTCGGTTACAAGGGCGCTCACTGCAAGAACGGTACCGTGGGCCACCCGGTCCAGCATCGGCCGGACGTCGCGTCCGTTCGGACTCCTACACTGGGCGCGCATGTCCTCGCCGATGTCCCCCCTGCTCGAACCTCTCAACGACATCCAGCGCGAGGCCGTCCTGCACACCGAGGGCCCGGTCCTGATCGTCGCCGGCGCCGGCAGCGGCAAGACCCGGGCGCTCACCCATCGGATCGCCTACCTGATCAGGGAGCACGGCGTCAGCCCCCACCAGATCCTCGCCATCACCTTCACGAACAAGGCGGCGCGGGAGATGGCCGAACGGGTCGAGCGGCTGGTTGGCTCGGGGGTCGCCCGGAGCATGTGGATCCTGACGTTCCACGCGACGTGCGCCCGCATCCTCCGCCGCGAGCACACGCATCTCGGCGTTCCCTCGGGCTTCACGATCTACGACGACGGCGACACCGAACGGCTGATCGCCGGCATCCTCAAGGAGCTCGACGTCGACGCGAAGCGGTTCCCCCCGAAGGCGATGGCAGCGGCGATCTCCAAGGCGAAGGACCGGGTGATCGCGCCCGACGCGTTCGCCCAGATGGCGTCGAACTTCTACGAGGAGATCGTCGCGAAGGTTTACGTGGCGTACGAGCGGCGGAAGCACGACGCGGGCGCGTTGGACTTCGACGACCTGATCAGCGAGGCGGTCCGGCTCTTCCGCGACCACCCCGACGTCCTGCGTCATTATCAGGAGCGGTTCCGGTACATCCTCGTGGACGAGTATCAGGACACGTCCAGGGCGCAGTACGAGCTGGTGAACCAGCTGGCAAGCCTGTACCGGAACGTGTGCGTCGTCGGTGACGCCGATCAGGGCGTCTACTCGTGGCGAGGCGCCACGATCCAGAACATCCTCGACTTCGAACGCGACTATCCGGACGCCCAGGTCTTCCTGATGGAGCAGAACTACCGCTCCACCGGCAACATCCTCGCGGTCGCGAACGCACTGATCGAGCACAACACGCAGCGCAAGCCCAAGACCCTGTGGACGGATTCGGCCGCGGGCGAGTTGGTGGTCAACTTCCGCGCGAACGACGAGCACGAAGAGGCGCTGTTCGTCGCCTCGGAGATCCAGCGGCTCCGGGACGAGGAAGGACATCGCTATCGAGACGTCGCCGTCTTCTACCGGACCAACGCCCAGTCCCGCGTGATCGAGGACATCTTCATGCGCGTGGGGATGCCGTACCGCGTGTTCGGCGGGGTTCGGTTCTTCCAGCGGCGCGAGGTCAAAGACGTGCTCGGGTACCTCCGTCTGCTGCTCAACCCACAGGACGTGATCAGCTTCCGTCGCGTCGTCAACATGCCGAAGCGGGGGATCGGGGACCAGACGGTGGCGGCGATCGAGGCGTTCGCCCGCGACGAAGACATCGACGTCGTCGAGGCGAGCCGGCGCGTCGACGAGATCTCGCTGTTGAACGCGCGGGCCA
>WNGJ01006800.1_pt1 | contig 14061 bp, 11 predicted proteins | sample 5400611 | NCBI WGS metagenome assembly WNGJ01 (sample SAMN13153375, study PRJNA577476) | soil metagenome | isolation source: 40 cm soil or saprolite under Garry oak tree replicate 1 | place: USA:California | collected 2016-06-15 | reverse complement strand
TTACCACATAGATGAAAAACAGGAGGGCATGTAACAATGGGTGACATGGTAGATCGTGCTGACCTGCTTGTGCATGCTAATCGGCTGATACAGTGGCGGGATCAGCAAGCCTCGTTATAGCGGGCTGGTCGGCTTTGTGCTTGGCTGGTGGTATGAATGATGCAGAACTGCCGTGCCCGCTGCCACCGAAGCATCTGCTGTTTGAGCAACCTTGGTTGCTGCTGAGCAGTGACCAGGCAATAGCCTTATTGGAGGGATGAGTATGGCCGTACCTCCCGACGATCCTAAGTCCCAAGCTTCACTCCTAGAGCTTACGCAGACCGATCAGCTGCCGGAGCCGTCCATCTACGAACAGATGTATCGGTACTTATATGACTGCCACTTCGGCCGCATAACGTTTTTAGAGCTGCTGGACAAATGGAAAGAAGTCCTGCACTTGCCGATCTCAGCTCAGCAGCCGCCTCATGACCAACAAGAGAACTTGTGAATGACAATCCGTGGCTGAGCTTCATCACTTGACAACGAAAAGCGAAATTTGATAGATGTACCATCCGGCAACGGCTACGCTTAAGCCCCGGTTGCGCTCTAGCTGAGCTCTCTTTTTTCAGAGAAAACCTCATTCTAAAAGGCTCCCCGCCTCGTAGCACTCCTGGCCAGATTGGCTCTTGACCTTTGACCCCCTTGTAGAGTATGACTCTCTATAACAGAGTTGTATGCTCTGCACGAGAACTGAAAGCGAGGCTATTCCCATGTCTATCCCGAAGTTGCAGGATATCCTGCTGGCACAAAAACGAATCCGCCCCTATCTGGCACGTACTCCTCTCCATAGCTACCCTGCCATCAACGAATTAGTCGGGACAACGCTTTTTATAAAACACGAAAACTATCAACCCGTGGGAGCCTTCAAAGTGCGCGGCGGCATCAACCTTATTTCTCAACTCAGTGCTGGTGAACGAGCACGCGGTGTCATTGCCGCCTCTACTGGCAACCACGGGCAATCAATAGCGTATGCCGCCCGCTTGTTTGGCGTCAGGGCACGCATCGTTGTGCCCGAAAAGGCTAATCCGGGCAAAGTAGCTGCCATGCAGGGCATGGGGGCCGAGGTCATCTTTCACGGCACTATCTATGATGAGGCCCAAGTGTATTGCGAAGCCCTGGCGCGAGAGCATGGCTATCGTTACATACATTCAGGCAACGAACCCTTGCTCATTGCAGGCGTAGCCACGGAAACACTGGAGATGCTGGAAGACGAACCTGGCTTAGAGGTTATCATTGTGCCCATCGGCGGAGGCAGTGGCGCATCCGGCGCCTGCATCGTGACCCGTGCCATCAACCCTTCTATTCGGGTAATTGCTGTCCAGTCAGAAGCCTCTCCGGCTGCCCACGAATCCTGGCAACAGGGGCAATTAGTCGAGGCTTCCAACCGCACAATGGCCGAAGGCCTGGCGACCGGTAGAGCATTTGAGCTGCCACAAGAGATTATGAGACAGATGCTCAAAGAATTTATGCTCGTGAGTGAAGAGGAAATTTTGCAAGCCGTTACCTGGTATATCGAACGTGCCCATACTCTGGCTGAAGGCGCAGGCGCAGCCTCTCTAGCCGCCGCCTACCGTTTACGTGATGAGCTAAAAGGTAAGAAAGTCGGCATTGTTTGCTCCGGTGGTAACGTTTCATTGGAGCAATTGAAGAAGGCGTTGGCGTTGAGAGATAGTATTGGATGAGAAGAAATCTGCTTGTCCCTCCTTGCTATAGATGTTACAATGGGGCAGTAAACATAATACACAAAATAAAGATGAGGTTATGGACAAGCAAGTGGAGGCAGTGAACGAGACCCTGGTGGGGATACAAACATTTGTAGAGCGGTACCCCTTTCCCCTCGACCCCTTTCAGTTAGAGGCCATTGCCCAACTCGCTCAGGGGCAATCGGTTATGGTGGCGGCCCCTACCGGTACAGGCAAAACGATCGTTGCCGAGTATGCCATCTGGCTTGCACAGCAGCGTAACCAGCGCGTCATCTATACTACCCCTTTGAAGGCGCTCTCCAATCAGAAATATCGTGATTTGCGTAACATGTACGGTTTTGATAATGTTGGCCTGGTGACCGGAGACATTGTGGAGCATAGCCGTGCATCGGTCGTCATCATGACCACCGAAGTCTACCGCAATATGCTCCTGGAAGAAGGTGGAGACAGCTTTGCTGGTAATGCACCTCCTGTTCCATCCTCGCTGGCCGATGTCAGCTTCGTGATCTTTGATGAACTCCACTATCTGAGCGACCTTGAACGTGGCCCGGTCTGGGAGGAGGCCATTATTTGTTCGCCTGAACACGTGCAACTGGTTGGCCTGTCAGCCACGGTGAGCAATGCTGAAGAACTGGCAAGCTGGATTAGCCATGTGCACCGGCCCATCGCATTAGTGGTGCATGAGCAGCGTGCCGTACCACTTGAGCACTATTACTTTCTCGATGGTAAGCTCCACCTTGTACAGGACGCGGAAGGGATTCGTGTCGAACGCTTCCCTAATGTCGGTGGAGAAGCCAGGATGGGGCGTCGTCGGTACTACACCTTCGGCGAGGACGAGGATGATGAAGAAGAGGATGGGTTTTTGGATGAGCGTGGTAAAAGGAAAAGTTCTGGCAGGCAGGGACCAATGGCTGCCGGCGACGAACAAACCTCAACAGAAGCTGCCGTCCAGGAAAAACAAAAAGCCAGACGAGCTCTTGAACGGAAAGCGCCAGAGCCAGGAGAAATACTGACGGTCTTGCGTGAGGCCGATCTACTACCCTGTCTCTATTTCCTACCAGGACGGCGGGTCGTCGAAGAGGCTGCCATGAGTGCTGCGCTCCATCTCTTTACTACACCGGAAGAACAGTCGCTCATCAAGGAGGAAGTAGGCGTATGGCTTGAACAACTGCCTAAAGAGGATCGTAACCTCCAACAGGTGTACGCACTTACCGAGCTGCTGCCGCGGGGCCTGGCCTTCCATCACGCCGGACTATTGCCAGGCTTGAAAGTGTTGGTTGAGACGCTCTTTGCCAGGGGGCATCTGCGGGCCGTCTTTGCCACCGATACCCTCGCGCTGGGTATCAATATGCCTGCGCGCTCTGTTGTCGTAGGAAGCCTGAGTAAATTTGATGGTCAAGAGATGCGCTTACTTACCCCCAATGAGTACCGCCAGTTGACAGGACGAGCGGGCAGGCGAGGTATGGATGTCCATGGCGCCGCAATCATTCCCTACTCACCATGGGAACCATTTGAAAGTTCCTTCGAGCGTATAACAGACGAACTCTTGCCCGTTACCAGCTCTTTTATTATTCGCTATAACTCGGTGCTCAATCTCTGGCGTCCCGGTGACATACAGCATCTCCGCCGCATCTGCGCTTCCAGTTTGCGCGAATACCAGCGCTATCGCGAGTGGGAACTCCGTGAATTGGAGCGCTTAGAGAAGCTCGAGATGCGTTACCACAAGGGCAGGAAGCAAAGTAAGAAGAGGGCCAAAGCTATCGAAGGAGCTGCCCAGGCATTAGAGAGGCGGCGTAAATCGATTGGCGCTTATCCGCTCAGCCGGGCGGGAGCTGCTGAACTCGATGGCACCATCTTTGCTCTGCGTGCACTTGGCTATATCGGCCAGAATGATATGCTGACCATCAAGGGACGTTTACTCCGTAGTATCTTCCATCCCTCGGGCGTCCTCATGGTCGAACTGATGATGCTGGGCGCACTCGATGAACTCTCGGCAGGCGAGTTGGCCGAGGTTTGCAGCTGGTTTACCTTCGATAACGACCGCCGTTTGAATAATCGCGACGTCCTTAGCACAAAGCTGAAGCGCGTGCGGACTGAACTCTGGCACATTCACCAGCAGGTTCATGGTATTGAAGAACGGGCCAATCTAAATTTTACGCATGGCATCGTGCCTGATTTTCACGGCATCGCCTTAGCGTGGGCGCGTGGTACCACCCTCACTGGCTTACTAAGACGTATTGATCTGGCCGAAGGCGATCTGTTGATGGTACTGAATCAGACGATAGACCTCCTGCAGCAGGTGCAAGCTGCCGTGGGCCACGTACTGGATGCTCGTGATATCTGGGAACAGGCTTCACCGGTTTTGACCGAGGGTGTAGTCGATGAGCGAGCCTCGGCCGGTCGTGCCAGGAATCGTGCTGAACAATTGCGTACCCAGCGTGAGCATATGGAGCGCCTCCGGCCAATGCTAGCCCAGGCTTCATCCTCATTACTACGCGGCATCATTATACAAAGCCGCACCACCCCCTCCATGTCAGCACAGGTCGGCGGCGAAGAACTCCCCCTTGATGCCGAAGAAGATCTCGATCCCCAGGATATCGACCCACGAAAGTAAGAATAGCCCTTCAGGATACTTTTCCTACCTTCCCTCAATTTGGCTCCCCCACCCGTTTATTGCTGTGATACCTCAAATAGGAGATAACTCTTTAGGACTTCTTGCTACCTTGAAATGCGGCCCTGCAACGCCGCTGGCGCAGTAGACTACGTCTCAGCAAGGTCGAGAGGTAGTGCCTGCGGCGAATCGCCCATTATTGTGAGAGTTGCGGATTTTGCAGCCGCAGCTGCAAAATCCGCAACTCTCACAACACCCTTGCGAACTGCCGCAGGCAGTGAGAAGTCAAAAACAGAGCGATAAATTGTTCTGAACCATTACTTTGGTCATGCCTTTCAGCCTGATGCATTGTCAGAACTGCATAAGTTGTATAGGATGTACCAATGTAAGCATATTTTTCAGACCATTTTAAGGAGTAGCTGTAAGTACGCGGGGGGTGCGGAGCGTGGGCAGTGGCAGTGAAATATCAATAATTAAAAGAGGAAGAGCTTTGATGAAAGCAGAAGCATTGATTGGAACGGTGCTGGGAACCTGTACACTCCAGAAAATCATAGGGCAAGGAGGTATGGGAGCTGTATTCCTGGCACAACAATCGCGTCCTCGCCGCCAGGTGGCAGTGAAAGTCTTATTACCAGCAACCTCATTGAAGCCACATCAGCGGACAGCCTTTCTAGAGCGCTTCCGCCGTGAAACTGATGCTGCCGCCTCTTTAGAGCATCCACACATTCTACCAGTGCACGAATACGGAGAGCGTGATGGATTGGCGTACCTGGTCGTGCCATACATTAGCGGCGGGACACTGCGTGACGTTATGGAGCAGGAAGTGCCTCTCCCACTGCCGAAAGTGCTGAACTACCTGGAACAAATGGCTGCGGCATTAGATTTTGCGCATGAGCGAGGCGTCATTCACCGGGATATTAAACCGGCCAATATTTTGATGACCTCTGAAGGGCGTCTACTATTGACCGACTTTGGCCTGGTCAAGATCATAGCCGATGGACAAACACCACAGATGCGTTTGACAGGAGCAGGTGCTCCCGTAGGCACACCTGACTATATGTCCCCTGAACAGGTGATAGGAGAAGTGGTGGATGGGCGTTCTGATTTGTACTCGCTTGGCGTAATCCTTTACCAGATGGTGACGGGAACGACGCCATTCCATGGTGAAACACCAATGCAGATTGCGGCACAGCAAATGCAAACTCCCCCACCCTCACCTCGCTTGCTGCGTACCGACCTTCCTGTCGCTGTAGAGCAAGTGATGCTGCGAGCCATGGCCAAGCGCCCGGCAGACCGCTATCCTTGTGGACAAGATTTAGCCGATGCATTCCGTAGTTCCTTGATCTTCTCTGGCGTTGCATTGAGTACCACAGTAAGTGGCCCCCTCACCACCGGTACTTCTACCCCGTCGCGACTCTATACGCCGCGAGGCCTCTTTGATCCAACCTGGCAAACGGGAGCAATGGGCGCAATTCCGTCTACCCCTTATGCTTCGAGCCAGGAGACAGGTGTTTTACCTGTAGCCAGCGCTGATGATGGTCGCCCATCAGGGCTGCTTTCTCGGACGGGTATGTTCCCAAAAGTTGGTGGAACGGGACAATTGCCTCCTATAACAGGGGTACTACCTCCCGCTACAGGTGTACAGCGAGCGAGCATAAATCAATTATCCCCTGTGCGACCTACAACTGGGACCCTTCAGATACCGGGTACCGATCAGGGGGCCGAGAAAACCGCGAATACCGTGAAACTGACGGGCCCTGTCAAAGTAGTGCAGGTGCCTGTAGCTGGCCAGCCTGGTCGCTATGTCACCGGGTTATTGCCCGTCGTTCCTCAATCCCAACCAGCGGAAGAGCAACTTGATACGGCAAAGGGGAGTCGCAAGAAACCCTGGCAGGTGCTACTGACTGCCCTCGTGTTGCTTGTATTTCTTAGCTCTGGCGCATCCTTCTGGTACCTGCGCTCCCATTCAGGCCAGGGAGCACATAATTCCGGTGTTACTGCCACTCACCCGGCAGGAACGCCTGATGTGAGGGCAACTGCAAGTGCTCAAGCGCAGGCTACTGTAGATGCAAACCAGATACTTGCCGATCCGCTGACCCATAATATCCATAACCTGCCTACCGGCCCAAACGAGTTTTTTGCAGGTGGTGCCTATCATATCGTCAATACTCAACCTAATGCTGTCGCTGTTGTCTTGCCAGAGCAGCCGTTCACTGTTCCCAATGCCTACACATTGACCATGTGGGAGGTAAAGGGAGACGATACCTCAAACAATAACTCGTTTGGCATGATTCTTCGCTTTGGTCAACAAACGAAGAATGGTAAAACCATTACCACGTTCTATAGTTTTGAAGTGGTGAATGTTGCCGGTGGAGAATACAGGTTTTATAAATATGATGATGGCCATGGGTCATCTGATCCTGCTAAGAACTGGACCCAACTTTGGCACCAGTCATTTGGCTCGGAGTTTCACCAGGGGCACGGTCCTAAGAAAGTGAATACTATCAGGATTTACCAGAATGGCTCAAGCTTTGCCTTTACCGTCAATGGCAAGATGATAGGTACTGCCCATGATAGCTCTCTCAAAAGCGGTACTCTGGGCATGTTGGTGAACTTGAAAGGTACCGAAGTCGCCTTCAAGAACATGCTGATCACACATAACTGAGAAGTATTACACGAGGTAGAACCTTGATAAACACACAAGCATTGCTTGGAACGCTGGTAGGAAACTGTATACTTCAAGAACTGATAGGCCGCGGAGAGCTAGGCGCTGTATATTTAGCAGAGAGAGAGCGCTCTCGTCGTCGTGTGGCAGTGAAAATTCTATCGCCCGCAACCTCGATGGCAGCGCAGACCTCCGACGAGCAGGCTGTTTTTCTAGACAGGTTTCGCCAGGAGATTGCCCTTGTTACCTCCTTGAAGCACGAGAATATTCTATCTCTACATGAAAATGGAGTGCATGACGGCCTGGCTTACCTGGTGATGCCATATTTGGGCAGCGGTACATTGCAAAATGTCATGGAGCGTGAGGGGCCACTGGCTCTTCCGAAGGTCGCTGCCTATTTAGACCAGCTGGCGGCAGCCCTCGATTATGCACATGAGCGAGGTATTGTTCACCAGGATATCAAACCTACCAATATTTTGATGACGTCGGAAGGACGTTTGCTGCTGACCGATTTCGGCTTAGGAAAAATGGTGGCTGAGAGGCAGGCCACGCAAATGCGTTTGCTACAATCCGGTATGCCTGTAGGGTGCCTGGAGTACATAGCTCCGGAGCAGGTGAAGGGAGATGTCCTTGATGCCCGTACAGACCTGTATGCGCTAGGCGTTATTCTCTACCAGATGGTGACGGGCAAGACGCCATTCCAGGGAGAGACAGGAGTGCAGCTGTTGAGGCAGCTTGTTCAGGCATCCCCACCTACACCTCGCTTGCTACGGACAGCCTTACCTCTGGCTGCAGAACAAGTGATATTGCGTGTTATGGCCAAGCGCCCGCCAGATCGCTATGAACGTGCCCAGGATATCGCCGGTGCGTTTCGTATTGCGTTGACCGCTGCCGGGGCACTATTGGATGGTTCAGAATGTGAGACCACTTCCAGCGATAGCGCTGCTTCGTCACGCCTTTTCGCACCCCGACCACGAGGCCTTTTTGATCCAATCTGGCAAAAAACAGAAGGAGAGGTGACACCATCAACTGCCTTGCCGGTAGCACCTGATACGCCTCTTTCATCAAAACGCTCGCGCCTGGGCCTTAAAACAGCTCTATTACGGAGCGCAGATGGAACGGAAACATCACTGGCCAGCGCAGCGACGAACGATGCCGCTCCCCCCGCATCCAATGGAAAAGTGCCTTTTTCCCTTGCCGTACCATCAGCCGCTCCTGACCCGGTACCACCTGTCCCTGCTGCGAAAGTGACAGGCACACTTCCGGTATCCCAAAGTGACCCGGGTAATCCTGGCACCACTGGGGCGGTATCAACAACAAAACAGTCAACTCCCCATCCGTTATCACCTTTCCCCGCCATGACCGTAACGGGAGCGCTGACGGCTCCAATCAGTGATCACGGCACTACTGGCACCATAAAGCTGACAGGGGCAGTAAAAGTAGTGCAGGTACCTGTGGCGGGCCAGCCTGGCCGCTATGTCACCGGGTTACTTCCCCTGGCTTCTACCACTTCCCCACTGCAGCAACCAGGACAATCAGAAGAGGAACCTTTTGCAGCAATCAGGAGTACTTTAAAAAATATTGAGTTGAAGAAGCTGAAAAGGTGGCAGAAATTCACCGCGTTGGCTTTGCTCATGGTGCTTGCGTTGTCTGTTTTCAGCATGTTCTTGTTTTCTCACACAAATTCAGGTCCGACATCAAAAAAAGCTGTACCTGCCAAGCACTTAACGCCCAACTTGCAGGCTACTTTAGCGGCGCGGGCCACTGCCACCGCTACTGCAAACGCTATCTTAATAGATCCCTTGAATCAAAATATTCATAATTGGCCGCTAGCTACTACGGGTTATAAAATGTATGTTTTCAAAGATGGAGCGTACCATATTACAGATAATGATCCCAACCAGAGCGCGCCTGCCATACTACCTGACGTGAACTTGAAGGGACCAATGGCCTATAGCTTGACAATGAAGGAGATAAAAGGCGATGATAGCTCCATCAATAACTCATTTGGTATGATTTTACGCTTTAACTCACAGGTTCAGGGTGGCAGGAATATTATCACGTTCTATAGCTTTGAGGTTGTGAATAGCCACGACGGTGAATATCAGTTCTGGAAATACGATAATAGCAAAGGACCATCGGCTAATCCCTGGAAATCAATCTGGGATATGAAGTTTGGTCATGAGTTTCACCAGGGGCAGGGGCCTCAAAATAGTAACACCTTTAAAGTTGTTGTGAACGGCAAGTACTTTACTCTTACTGTGAATGGGAAGAAAATTGGAACTGCGGAGGAAAGCTCACTAACCAGTGGCGGGGTAGGCATGATAGTGAATCTGAAGGGAACCGAGATTGCCTTCTCAGACCTGAAGCTTACGTATAGCTAGAACTTTGTAGCCCCTTGTGGCTCCTGGGCGGAGGTACCGGTTGATAAATATTATTCTGTCAGTAACACTTGGTTTCACAAGTTTTCTGAGTCTGCTCAATTTTGCCTTTGCATATGCTTTTCGTAAGAGGAGCATTCGCGAAGTGCTCACTTACCTGGGAGTTGGCCTGCTTGAGTTGCTGATTTTTGCTTTCACGCTGGTACTGCGCCTGGGAATACTTCATAAGATTCCTCTCCATCTACCACCTCATCTACCATTTAACCGCACTGAGATAGGTGCGACCATCGCTATCGCCATAGGCCTTTTCCCGGCCGCCTACTGGCATCGTACCTCAGCATCTCAAATACGTGCAAGAATGGCAGAGGACGCCAGGGTGATTAAAGAGCAAGACGGCGGCGTACGCATTCGTAGCAATGCTCCCGGAGAGTGGATGAACTAGCATGGCTGGCTAGAAAGTACCAGCATCCGCCCGAAAATTATGTATATTCAGCATTTTGTGGCAAAATGAACAAAAGATGTTCCCGACCTTGCAGGCAAGGCCAAAGAAGTGCCGGGGAAAATGTGGTGCAGAGCCTAAAAGGAGTAATTGTTGACGATGCTTCGTAGTGCGTTTAGTTGGAAAAATGCCTGGCGCATCCGCATGGTAGCCCTGGGCATTATTGTGCTGGTGGTTGGTACGGGCTCTCAAGTTTTGGTCAATGCTGTCGCCGCCCTCGCTAATACAACCGGTACGAATACAGACCTGGTAACAGTAAAAGTAACTGCCTACACTGCGACTGGCAGAATGGCCGATGGCAATTGGACATATGCAGGTGCCTGCACAGTTTCGCCCTCTCAGTTCCCCTTAGGTACCATCATCGCCCTCTATGATGCAAATGGCTCCCTCGTCCGTCAATGTACGGCGGAAGATACAAACAAAACTATACCTTATGGTGATATCGAACTGGCCATGCCTGGAAATGCCCTGAGTGCAACCCAATGGGGTATGCGCAATCTCTCAGCCCAGGTGATACGCCTCGGCTGGGGCCCCGGTGGTCCTCCTAACCTTGCCGCTACTTCCGCAAGACCTCTTTCTCCAATCCACATAGTCAGATCTCCCTTCCCACGATTCAAATAGGGGGTGCAGGGGGCGAAGCTCCCCTTCAACAGCTTGACAGATACAATAGTTGAATGCTACATTTGTCTATAGCAATTAGCTATATACTCAGCCTAAACAAGACTGCGGTGACTGTTGAGCAGGGGGTGCAGGGGGACGGCAGTCCTCCTGCCGGGGTCTGGGGTGTCCCCAGTTCACTTCCCTCCTTCTCGTTCGCCGCCGCAGGCGGCATGAGCCCGGTACCTGAATAGTTACAAGACTGCGAAAAAGGATTAGAAAGATAATGGCAATGTATCCTGATTCCAACGCGCCGCGCATGTCCAGCCAGACAATGCAGCAACAAGCAAATCCCCCCTCGGGAACTACCCCTGCCGCTATCGTGACCCGCGATCTGGTGCGCCTGTTTGGGCAGAAGGCAGCCGTCAATCACCTCAACTTAACGGTCAACCGAGGCGAGTTCTTTGGTTTTCTCGGTCCCAATGGGGCAGGTAAGTCTACGACAATCAAGATGATGGTGGGACTCCTACGCCCGACATCCGGATCTGTCTGGGTTGGTGGAGTCGACGTATGGAAAGACCCTGTGAAGGCGCGTTCTTTGATGGGAGTGCTACCTGAATTCTTGAATATCTATGAACGATTGAGCGGGAGAGAATTTCTCGTCTTTGCCGGTCATATGTACAGTGTGCCCGGTGCCGATATCCCGCGCAGGGCCGGAGAACTCTTGCAAGTGCTTACCCTTGCTGATGACGCCGATAAGTTGATCGTCGATTATTCCGTAGGTATGCGCAAGAAAATTGCTCTTGCTGCTGCTCTCATACATCGTCCAGAAGTACTTTTCCTGGATGAGCCATTTGAAGGGATTGACCCGGTCAGTTCGCGAGTAATACGTGATATCCTGCACGACCTGACGCAGCACGGCACAACCATCTTTTTCTCTTCCCATATTATGGAGGTCGTTGAGCGCCTCTGTACGCGAGTAGGCATTATCAACCAGGGCACACTGGTGGCCGAGGGAACGCTGCAAGAATTGCGCGAGCGTGCCAGCGGCGAGGATAAAGATGCGACCCTGGAAGATATCTTCCTGAACGTCATTGGCGCGCGCAACGAAAACCACAACCTGAGCTGGCTGGAGTAATTATATCAGCAGGGGGTGCAGGGGGACGCAGTCCTCCTGCCGGGGTCTGGGGTGCCCCCAGCTACTTCTCCCCTTCTCGCTCGCCGCGGGCGGCATGCATCGGCTACCTGAATAGTAACAACACTATTTGGTATCAATATCAGGAGAGAAAACATATGATGGTCATACACCGGGATAAGCTACGCTGGCTATTCTGGCTCCGCTGGAAATTATTCCAGCGCGGCTTCACACGCGATAAAACACGCATCATCACCACCATCATCATAGTCGTCTTTGGATGTCTACCTCTTGTGGATGGTACTGCCCCTGTTCGAATTTACCGTCAATGAAGGCCTTGATGTCTCCAAGTTGATGCTCTTTCCGCTCACTCGTCCAGAACTCATGGTAAGCCTCCTCTTCTCGACCTTGCTCGATATACCCATGTTCGGGCTGATCCTGGTATTCATTGCAGTGGTGGTCGGCTGGGCCATCTCTCTTCCCGTGACATTGTTGACCATTGTGGCCGTGCTCATCTTCTATACACAGGTGGTGGGAATGAGCCAGCTGGTCCTGGCAGTCTTGATGCGTACCCTGCAAAGCCGGCGTTTTCGTGATCTAAGCATTATTCTCATAGCCCTCTTCTCCTCTTCGTGCTACCTTTTCCAGCAGCTCGTCCTGCGAGGCATCGGAACCGGGAATATAGTGGCGGGCTTGCAGCGCCAGGCATTCTCTACATACCTGCAGTGGTTGCCTCCTGGTATGACTGCACGCGCAATTCAACAAGCCGTCCTCGGCAATTGGGGCGCGAGTATCGCCTGGCTGATCGCATCACTGCTTGCAAGCGTTCTCGTACTCTACCTCTGGGCCTATGTCCTCGAGCGCAGTCTGAGCACTCCAGAGGTTGGTGGCGCGGTACGTACACGACGCCATAAGGCTGTACGCGAAGTGGGGGCAACTCCTGCTCCCCAGGCCCAAACTGCCGTTGGAAGCATATGGCAGCGCATCAGCTCAACCCAGACCTTTGCAATCACCGTCAAAGACTTGAAATACTTCTGGCGTGACCCACAGTTGAAGGTTCAACTGCTGTCCTCGCTCTATATCGTCATTGTACTGGTTGCAGGTCCTTTCTTCGGCTCTCGGAGTTCTTCTAATTTTGGTTGGCAGTCGTTAACCTTTGGCTCTCCACTGGCGGTCTTTTTCACCGTCTTTACTCTCTCCTACAATAGCCTGGGTATGGAAAGACAGGGTCTCACCACGCTTTTTCTCTTTCCCGTTGAGCCACGACGCATTCTCTTTGGCAAAAACATTGCCGTGGCCGCCCTTGGATTAGTTGAACTGGTAGTGCTACTATTGATCAGCGGTTTTCTGTCACAGAATTGGGAATTTGTGCTGCCCGTACTGGTTGTCGGATTAGCTGGAATAGCCGTAGTACTTGGCTGTGGTAACGTTTCTTCGGTCTTGTTTCCGCAGCGCATGCGCCAGATACAACGTGGCTTCCAGGCAACCGGCTCATCAACAGGCAGTGCCGGATGTATGCGTGCCATCATGTCCATGGTAATGATGTTCGTCACGCTGGTCGTGCTGGTGCCCGTAGCTGTAGCATTGTTCTTGCCCCTGCTCTTCCACATACAATGGGTATGGGTCTTTTCCATCCCCGCAGCCCTCATCTACGCCATCGCCTTTCACCAAATCGTAACCCGGCTAATCGCCCCTCGCATAATTGAGAGAACACCCGAGATTCTAGCAGCTACAACGCGGGAATAGTATGTTTAAAGTAACTGTTAAGCAGGGGTGCAGGGGGACGCAGTCCTCCTGCCGGGGTCTGGGGAACGCTGTCTGGGGGACAGTGTGAAGGGGCCCCAGTTCCCTCCTCAAGGGGCTCAGTTCATGATGTCTTTGTGTGACGTATATCACAAAAAATTTGTGAAGTAGTTCATAAATTGGCAGCATAACAACGGCTATACTCATATTAACGCAGCAACTCATCCACTCCGATTCGTCACTTTTAATGCAACATCATTTTTAATGTAGTCGATCTGAAACCATCTTAATAAAAGGAAAAATACTATGAAAGGTCTTCAAAACACCCATCCATGGTCGGCAACCTCTTCTCTTCGTCGCTTTATCGGTCTTGTCGTGGTGAGTCTACTCATTACATTCGCTTTTGTCTTGAGTGGCTTTAGTGGGAAGCTGCTTCCCTCAGCCAATGCTGCCTCGATCACGCACACGCCGGCGTCCTCGAACTCGGCAAGTTATCCCATCAAAGTCTTCTTCTCCAGGTCTCCTGAGTCACTCAACACGAATCCATCAGCCGTCTATCCGGTTGACCGCGTGTCGCCCACGATCGCCGTGGGAACCTTCTCCCTTCAACTCTTGATCGCCGGACCAACCCTCTCCGAACGCAATGCTGGCTACTTCACGGAACTCAATACCCTGCTCAGTGGCCCGT
>WNGJ01004858.1_pt1 | contig 14062 bp, 7 predicted proteins | sample 5400611 | NCBI WGS metagenome assembly WNGJ01 (sample SAMN13153375, study PRJNA577476) | soil metagenome | isolation source: 40 cm soil or saprolite under Garry oak tree replicate 1 | place: USA:California | collected 2016-06-15 | reverse complement strand
GCATAGGACGCCCACAGAATCCCCGTCCCGTCCTGGGAGCCGTTCGACGAAACCGCCAAGATCGCCCCGCTCTGCCCCGTCGGCCCGCCGCCGCCGGCCAGAATCTGCCCCGCGGGATCCATCAAGTTGCTGCCCGGGTCGAACGGAATGGCGCGCAACGGTTGATTCTCGGGCCAGACGTAGATGAATTCCTTCGCGCTGCCTTTGTAGTACGCGGCCTGGCAATGCATGTTAGCGTTGCTGCCCAATGCGACGACCTGTTGCACCTGGTTGGCGGACGGCACGTACCCGCCCATGGCATCCTTGTTCAACAGGTACAGGTTCCCGTCCTTGCCCCCGGTGAGGAAATAGAGTGAGTTCGGAATCAGGAACCCACCCATCGTTCCGTAATCCAGGTCACTGTCATTGAGAGCCTGGTAATCCTGAGGAGTGAAGTAACTCGCCACCTGCAGGGTCGATCCGGACGGCGTGAGCTTCAGGGCGCTTTCGCCGCGATTCGTCGGGCTCGTCGGATCCGCCGCATCCCCCACCGTTCCGTTGCCCGTCACCACATACAGGTTGCCCTGCGCATCAGCGGCCATGCCGGTCCCGCTTTGCCACATGCCTCCGGCGTATCCGTCGGGGGTGGCGTTGTAGACAACTTGTTGCTGCAACGTCGCGGCGTCGTATCCCAGTATCCATCCATGATACGGCCCCCAATCGCAGTGGGACGAAAACGTGACGTACACGAAGCCGTTGACCAACGTCAATCCCTGACGCTGGTTCTGCCGCTGGGCGTCAAAGGCAATCGTGCCGTTGACGTTTCCGTCGCCATTCCCGGCGTAGGTCGCGGTGATCCTTGTCGGGCTGCCGGCGATTTCGTTCCCGTCGACGATGTTCACGGCGTGCAGGTACTGAACGAACGTGCTGCCCGTAGTGCTGCGCGCGACAAAATAGATGGTCCCCCTCGCCGAATCGATCACCGGGGTGCCCACGATCCCGATGTTGCCGCTGAAATTCGTGTACGTCCCGCCGCATGCCCCCGTCATGTCGGTGTTCCGAGGGGGCCGCATACCCGGCGCCGTGAAGTTCTTCCGCCAGTACAGTCTGCCATTGTCGCCGTCATAGGCGTACAGGGTGTTGTTGACCGTGGCGATGTAGACCACGTTGTGGGAGCCGCCGCCGATGAAGAGGTGACCGACGACTAACGGCTGGGCGTACACCTGGTCGTCCACGGTGAGCGTGAACACTTCGCCAAACTGCTGAACGTTGACGTTACTGGTCGTCAATGCGGTCTCATTGTCGTTCCAGCCGGACCGCGTGTTGTCGTTGTGCTGCGTCAACACGGACACGGACTGGGGATTTGGCGTGCTCGGGGCCGTCGGGCTTTCCTTGCACGTGGCGAGCAACACCAGGACAAGCGGCAGCGGCAGTTTGCGTTTGACCATGATGGATGCAATGAGGAAGGGAGCATCGGAATTGACACTAGATCCAGACAGCGAGCAAGTACGCGTTAAAGAGGTGGGTGGCCGAGCACGGTGTACGTCATCAGGTAGTTGGTATCGAGGTCCAGCGCCTTGCGGCATTGCGTGATGGCCTCGTCATGGCGCCGCGCGAAGTAGAGCGCCCAGCCGAGGTTCGCGTTGCCCACGAGCGACAGCGGCGCCAGGGCTTGGGCGCGCGACGCCTGCTCCACGCCGTCGGCGCTGCGTCCCAGCGCCCAGAGGCAGCACGCATACCAGAAATGCGCGGTCGGATACAGCTCCTTGAGCTCGATCGCCCGCTGGAATCCTCGCTCGGCGGCCGGCCAATCCCAGTCGTAGAGCAGGCTCACGCACGCGCGCGCCGTGTGCGCCTCGGCCAAGGCGTCGTTGAACGTGACCGCTGCATCGGCAGCAACCCGCGCCCGAGGGAATGCTTGCTTGGGAGGCACGTAGTTGTGGTACGCGAGCATGATGTAGGAGTCGGCCAGTCCGGCATGTGCCAGCGAGTAGCGCGGGTCGAGCGCAATGGCTTGCTCGAAGTACTCGAGGCAATTCTTCAAGGCGCTGGCTGATTTCTTTTTCCAGAAGTAGCGCGCCTTCAGGTAGAGCGCGTAGGCCTCGACGTTGGCGGTGTGGGGCTCGACCAGGGCCACGCTGGACTGGCCCTCCAGTTTTCCCTTCAACGCGTGCACGATGGCCCGCGCGATCTCGTCTTGGACCGCGAACACGTCTTTCATCTCCCGCTCGTAGGTGTGGGACCAGAGATGAAAGCCGTCCGCGACGTTGATCAGCTGGGCCGTGACCCGCAGCTTGACGTCGGCCCGACGCACGCTGCCCTCCAGGACCGTTCGCACCCGCAACTGCTCGCCGATGGTCCGGACGTCATCGGTCACGTCCTTGAACGCGAACGAGGACGTGCGCGCCGCCACGCGCAGCGAGGGGACGGCGCTCAAGGCGTTCAGAATCTCCTCGGTCATGCCATCGCAGAAGTACCCGTTGTCGGGATCGGCGCTGAGATTCACGAAGGGCAACACGGCGATCGAGTGCTCCAGGGCCGGCGCCGCCGCGGCGACTGTGCGTGTGCTGGGCTTGTCCAGTGCAGCGACGAACTCCGCGGCCGTGGCAAACCGATCCGCCGGCGCCTTCGCGAGCAAGCGCAACACCGCCTGCTCGAGCCACTCGGGTACGGTGTCCCGCACCGTGCGGAGGCGCGGCACGGGATCCACGAGCTGCCGGGCCAGAATCGCCTGGGCCGACCATCCCGTAAACGGCGGGTCGCCCGCGAGCATCTCGTACAACACGCACCCGAGGCTGTAGAGATCGCTGCGGCCGTCGAGCTCGTCGATCCCCTCGGCCTGCTCCGGGCTCATGTACCCCGGCGTGCCGACCGCGATGCCTGTCCCCGTCATCCTCCCCTCGGCTGCCACCGTGATCGCGCGGGCGATGCCGAAGTCGCTCACGACCGCATGACCGGCTTGGAAGAGGATATTCTCCGGCTTGATATCGCGATGCACGACATCCCGGCTGTGCGCGTAATCCAGAGCGCCCGCCACCTCGCCAGTGATGCGCAACGCGTCCTCGAGTGGGATTTGGCGCTCGCGGATCAAGCGATCGCGCAGCGACTCCCCCACGTGGGGCATCACATAGTACAGGAGACCGCCGGCTTCGCCGGAGTCGTACAGCGGCAGGATGTGCGGATGTGTGAGCCCAGCGGCGATCTCGATCTCACGCAGGAAGCGATCCGTCCCCAGGCTTGAGGCCAACTCCGGCTTGAGCACCTTGAGGGCGACCGATCGGGGGTGCTTCAGGTCCTTCGCCAAATACACATTGGCCATGCCCCCGTGGCCGAGCTCTCGTTCGATATTGTAGCGCTCGGGAAGTGCGGCTTGGAGGCGGTTCTGCAGACTGCCCATGGAACGCAAGATACGGCTGCGGTCCGCGGGCGGCGACCTGGCCTCGCTACAGCGTCTTCAAGAACGCCACCAGCGCCGCGCGATCCTCCGCGGAGAGTGCGCGGAACCGGTCCCGCGCTCGCGCCGCCTCTCCGTTGTGCAGCTCGATCGCCTGCTCGAGCGTCGTCGCGCGGCCATCGTGCAGGAACCGCGCCATCCGGTGCACGCCCATCAGTGGCTCGGTGCGAAACTCGCTCGGCGTCGCGAGGCCGAGACAGATGTCGGCGAGCTCGGGGCCCATGTCGTGCAGCAGCAGGTCGGTGTAGGCGGCCACGTCGCGGTGGCTGAGCGCGGGGATGGGGCTGTCTCCGGTGCGCAGCACGGGCACGTGGCAGCGGTCGCAGCCGACGCGACCAAATGCGTCGCGCCCCTGCCGAGCCTCACGGGACAGCCGCAACGGAGACGGGGGCGCGAGCAGCCGGACAAACGCATCGAGCAGCGCGACCGCGCTGTCGGACAGCTCCGGGTCGGGGGCGGGGTCGACGCCGGCGGGAAGGGGACGGCCCGCCACGGTCTCTTCCGTGGGCACGGCCGGGGTCGTAATCCCCTGCTCGGCCGCCAACGCGCCTTCGTTGAACTCGCGCAGCGCCGGCACGAGCGCCTTGCGGCCGAACCGGCCCAAGCGGCCGTCGAAAAAGCGATTCGGCCGGCCGGAGATGCCGTCGCGATCGCGATCGTCGGGGTCGGCGTAGGCGAGGATCTCCGAGTCGGGCACGGCGTCGAGCAGCCCAAAGCCGAAAATGTCGGGCGTCGTGCGGTGGGCGATCGCGGTCGCTTCGGGCGGTACGGGCTCGCTGTCGATTCCGAGCGCTGTCTGGAGAGCCGGCGTGACGTGGTTCTGATACACGGGCCCACCGAGCGTCGCGAGCTCGTCGCAGGGCCGTGCTCCCCCCCCTCCCGTGACCCCCGGATGAAAGGCCGAGGCGTGTCGCTCGACCTCGTCACCGGTGCCGCCCCGCACGGGATCTTCATGACACTCGATGCACCCGTTGGCGTTGAATAGGGGGCCGAGCCCGGTGGCGGGCGTGAAAACGCTGTCGAAGATCGCGCGTCCGCGGTCGAAGCGGGCGCGCTCCGCGGTCGACAGCCCCGGCAACGGATCGCCGAGCTGCGGCGGCCGCCGGCAGGCGCCCGCGGCAGCGACGAGAAGGCAGATTGCCCCGGCGGCCAAGCGGCGCATCATGGAACACGCCCCAGCCGCTCGATCGCATAGGCGACGAAGCCACCGGGCCGCGCGCCGTACGACACGCGCACGAGATCGCCCGCCTGGAGGCGAGCGAGGGGCAGGGGCGCCCCGGCCGCGGTCACGCGGGTATCGGCGGGGACCTGGAGGCGCACCACGCGGAGTGCCATGCCCACGCCGGTCGTGACCTCGAGGGCGCGACCGCGCACGTCCACGACGCGCACGGCCCCTTGCACGTTGTGCGTAGGTCGGGATGGCGGGGGCTGCGGAGGTTGCTGCGCGGTTGCGGCAGTTGGGAAAGCAGCGATAATGCAGATGGAAGCGAGCACCAAACGACTCACGATGGCCTCCCGGCGGCGGGTGGGGTAGTGTACCCCGGCTCTCGATTCGGGTTCGGCGGGTTCGGTCCGTTGCCGAACGGCCGCGCAGGTGCTTACGTGTTGGACGCGGGCCGTATCCCCCCGAGGAGGCCTCATGCATGGTTTCCGCACCTGGTCCCTGACGGCGGCGCACGCCGGGGCCCTCCTCCTGCCCGCGTCCGCCCACCGGTGACCGTGCTCGCACTCGGCTACTGCGTCGCGAGCCGCCTGACGTACATCCTGTTCACCGCCATCACGCTGCGGCGGCAGGAGCGAACCGCAGCCTACACCCGCGCCTGGGGCGTCGAGGGCGGGTTCCAGCGGTTTCGGCGTACCGTGTCGGTGCTCATGGTGAACGACGTCTTCGCGTTCGGGCTGCTCTGCGTCGTCACGCACGACACACTCGACGTCGACATCCCGCGCGTCGTCGTGATCGTCGTGGGTGTGGCCCTGGTGGCCCTGGGGATCTCGGTCAAGGTGTGGGCCGCGAATACGCTCGGCGGTGACGCGTACTACTGGTACAACTTTTTCTCCCCCCCCAGGTCGCCCCATGTCGTGCTCGCCGGTCCGTATCGATTTCTCGCGAACCCGATGTACACCGTGGGCTACCTGCAGGCCTACGGCTGGTCGTTGATCTGGGGCTCGGTGACGGGACTGTGGGCGGCGGCATTCCTGCATGCGTCGATCCTCGCCTTCTACTTCGCGGTCGAGAAGCCCCACTTCCAGCGTTTGAACGGCTCGCGGACGTAAGGTCACTGAGCGCGAGACCACGCGTAGGAGGGCTCCGCCTCGGGCCGCTCGTGGCCGTGATGTACTTCACGGTGTCGGGCGGCCCGTTCGGTCTCGAGGGCCTCGTCGGCTCCGTCGGTCCCGGCGTCGCCTTGCTGCTGCTCGTCTGCACGCCGCTCGTCTTCAGCGTCCCCGAGACCCTGCTCATCGGCGAGCTCGCGTCGATGCTGCCGGCGGAGGGCGGCTACTACCAGTGGGTGAAGCGCGCCTTCGGCCGCTTCTGGGGCTTCACCAACGGCTGGGTGAGCTGGGTGTATTCGCTGATCGACATGGCGATCTACCCGGTGCTTTTCCTGCAGTACCTGCGCTTCTTTTTTCCCGCGCTGACGGCGTTCGAGGGTTGGCTGCTGGCGTTGGCCCTCATCTGGGGCGCGACGTGGCTGAACCTCCGCGGCACGCGCGTCGTGGGAACCGCGTCGGGGTGGTTCGTCGCGCTCGTCCTCGCGCCGTTCGCGGTGCTCGCGGTCGCGGCGATCGCGCGTTGGGCCGGGGCATCTCCTGCGGTGGGACTCCCTCTCACTCCATTCCACGCGCCGGGGACCTCGTTCCTCGGCGCCCTGGGCCTCGGCATCTCCCAGGCGATCTGGAACTACAGCGGCTGGGACAACGCCTCGACCATCGGCGGCGAGATCGAGCAGGCGGGGTCCACGTATCCGCGCGCCCTGGCCCGCGCGCTGCCCCTGGTGACGGGCGTCTACGTGCTCGCCATCGTGCCCGCGCTCGCCGTGACGCAGTGGACGACGTGGACCGACGGCGCGTGGCCCGCCATCGCGCGGGCGGTCGTCGGCCCCTGGCTGGGTGTGTGGCTGGCAGCCGCGGGCATGGTCAGCGCGCTCGCCCTCTTCAACGCGTTGTTGCTCTCGTATTCGCGCGTGCCGCTCGTCATGGCGCGGGACGGTTTTCTGCCGCGCCGCCTGGCCGCGACGGACGAGCGCGGCACGCCGCGGGCGGCGGTTGTCGCGTCGGCGGTGGCGTACTCGGGGTTCGCCTTACTGTCGTTCGGCGGCCTGCTCGCGGCGGACGTGCTGCTCTACACGGCGGCCCTCGCCATGGAATTCGCGGCGCTAATCGAGCTGCGCCGGGCGGAGCCGGACCTTGTGGGCAACTTCCGGGTGCCGCTGGGGCGAGCCGGCCTCAGTTTCCTTGCCGCCCCGCCCGTCCTGCTGCTCGTGACCGGGGTCGTGCTCGAGGTCCGGAGCCACGAGATCGGGCTGCCCGGCGTGCTGGTGGCGGCCGCGCTCGCGGTGCTGGGCCCGATTCTCTATGCGGCGACGGGCCGGGCGCGGTCGCTTGACGCCTCCCGAGATGCGCGGTAGGACTATGCCAACGTCGTCCACCCCAGGAGTCATGATTATGCGCCGTGCTGAAACTTTACTCACGACCGCGCTGCTCGTCCTCGGATCGACCGCGCTCGCCGCGCAAGCCGGGTCGATCCACGGTCGGGTGGCCGATCCCGCGGGCGCTCCGCTCCCCCGCGCGCAGGTATCCGTCGAAGGGACGGGGCTGCGCGCGACGAGCGATGAGCAGGGTCAGTACGACATTCGCGGCGTGGGCGCGGGTAGCTTCACGGTGCGCGTGCGGCTGCTCGGCTACGTCCCTCAGTCGGCGCGCGTGACCGTCCCCGATGGTGGCTCGGCCGCGCAGAACTTCGCGATGACCGCGCAAGCGATCGCGCTCGCGCCCGTCGACGTCGTGGTCGGGTCGCGCGCGCGTCACACCGCGGCCGAAGAGCTAGCGGTGCCGGTGGACGTGTTCCCGGCCGAGCAGCTGGCGCAGCAGGGCACGAGCGAGACGAGCCAGATCCTCCAGGCGCTGGCGCCGTCGGTGAACTTTCCCCGCCAGAGCGTGACCGACGCGAATGATATCGTCCGGCCGTTCACGCTGCGCGGCCTCTCCCCCGACCACACGCTGGTGCTGGTGAACGGGTGGCGCCGCCATCAGATGGCGGTGATGAACACGTTCGCCTACGGCATGGGCGCGGGCTCGAGCGGCGTGGACCTGAACGCGCTGCCGAGCGGGGCGGTCGACCGCATCGAGGTGCTGCGGGACGGCGCGTCGGCGCAGTACGGGTCCGACGCGATCGCCGGCGTTGTGAACGTGGTGATGAAGGAAGGCGCGTTCGCGCCGTTCTTGAACGTGGAGACCGGCGGATACTCCACCAAGGACTATCCGGATGACGGGGCCACCACGGACGTCAACGGGGGCCTCGGCTTCGCTGTGGGCCGCGGGTCGCTCACCCTGTTCGGCGAGTACCTGCACCGCGATCCAACCAATCGCGCCTGGCCCGACATCTTTCTGGTGGACGGCAACGGCGTTGGGGACGTGATCGACACGTTGACGGGCCGCATCCTGCAGAAGCGCAACTCATTCACCCAGCCGAACTACCACTGGGGCGACGGGCTCGAGAAGGACGCGATGACGTTCGCGAACTTCCGGCTCCCCCTGAATCCCGCCGGCACGAGCGAGCTGTACGCGTTCGGCGGCTACAGCCACCGTGTCGGCACCGGCAACGGGTTCTTCCGGTATTTCGACAGCGCCAAGAACTGGCCGGAGCTCTATCCGCAGGGATTCCTCCCGGAATTCCATCCTCACGTCGCCGATTACTCGGGCGCGGCGGGCTTCCGCGGCAACGTCAGCGGGTGGTCGCTCGATCTGGGCGCCGAGCTCGGGTTGAATCGTTTCGACTACGACCTCGATCACACGAACAACGCGTCGCTGGGGCCGTGTCTCGACGTGCCGTGCGCCCCCGGGGCCGATGGGATACTCGGGAACCTCGACGACCCGGGGATACCGAACAAGCTCTCATTCTTCGCAGGCCGGCTGCAGCGCCGCGAGGTCATCGCCGGCGTGAACCTGGCGAAATCGGTCAGCCTGGGTCTGCCGTCGCCGGTCAACGTCGCCCTCGGCGCGCAGTACCGGCGCGAGAGCTTCAAGATCGAGGCCGGCGAGGAGGCGTCCTGGGTCAACGGCGGGCACCTCGCCCAGGACTCGAGTGGCCCCGCTCCCGCCGGCTCGTCGGTCTTCGCCGGCTTCTCGCCGTCGGACGCGAGCGACCACAGCCGCAGCAATGTCGGCGCCTACCTGGATCTGGAGAGCAAGCTCAGCCCGCAGGTGTTGGCCAACGTGGCGGGGCGGTTCGAGAGCTACAGCGACTTCGGCCAGCGGCTCACCGGCAAGCTGGCACTGCGCTTTCAGCCGACCCAGCGCTTCGTGCTGCGCGGCGCGGCCAGCACCGGCTTCCGCGCCCCGGGCCTCGCGCAGAGCTACTTCAGCCACACGACCACGAACGTGATCGGCGGGCAGTTCATCGAGGTGGGCAACTACCCGGTGGACAACCGCGCGTCCCGGATTTTCGGCGCCAAGCCGCTGAAGGAAGAGACGTCGGTCAATCTGAGCGCGGGCTTCGCGTTCACGCCGAGCGACAACTTCACGTTCACGGTCGACGTCTTCAACATCAAGATCAACGACCGGATCCTGTTGGGGGCGACGTTCGGGGACACGGTGTCGCAGCGGATTCTGACCGACTCCGGCTTCTCTTCGATCGGCGCGGTGCAGTTCTTCACGAACGGGCTCGATACCAGGACGAACGGGATCGATGTGACCGGCGACCTGCGCCTGCCGGCGGGACCTTCCGGCACGTTCGATTTGACCGCGGCCGTGAACTACACGAAGAACAAGATCACCCGGGTCGATCCGCTGCCGCTGATTCTCCAGGGGACCGCGACCGACCTGACGAGCATCCTCGATCTCGTGACGAAGGTGGGCATCGAAGAGGAGCGGCCCGACTGGCGCGGGACATTCACCGCCCAGTACTCGCTGGGCCGGTTCCATTCGCTGGCCCGGGCGTCGTACTACGGCGGCTTTGCCTCGGCGCAGCCGAGCTTCACGGATCGGGAGGAGTACGGCGCGAAGACGTTGTTCGACGCCGAGGTCGGCTATCACTTCAACGACGTGAACCTGTCCGTGGGGCTCCGCAACCTGTTCGACACGTATCCCGATCGTCCCAAGGCCGAGTTCAACAACAACGACAACACGTTCCCCTGGGCGGCGGCGTCGCCGTTCGGCTATAACGGGCGGTTCGTGTACGCGCGAGTGGAGATGCGGCTGCAGTAGGCGGGTCTTGCGGGTGTCCGGGCGACGGGGCAATCTAGCGCCCTCGAGTTGCACCGGTGTCGGTGGACCGATTTGGTGAGGGGAGGAACCGTGTGTAAGCAGATCGGCGTCGTGCTCCTCGCGTTGTGCCTCGGCGCGGGAACCGCTACGGCGCAGCAGCGCTCGATTTCGGGGCGGGTCACCAACGCCTTTACCCATCAACCGGTGGGAGGGGCCGCCGTGTCTGTCGTCGGCACCACCACCACCGTAGCAACGCGCGAGGATGGCACGTTCGCCGTCACTGCTCCGGAGGGGCCCGTCACCCTGCTCGTGCGGTTGATCGGCTACCAACGGCGCCGCGTGCCGGTCCCCGCGGACCAGAGCACCGTGGAGATCGCCCTCGAGGCGGACGTCTTCAACCTCGACGCGGTCGTGGTGACCGGTCAGGCGACCGGCGTCGTGCGGCGGTCGGCGCCGAACGCGATCGCCTCGGTTCCCGCCGCCGAACTGGCCCGCACCCCGTCGCCGAGCGTCGAGGTCGCGATCCAGGGCAAGGTGCCCGGCGCCGTCATCCAGCAGAACTCCGGTGCACCGGGGGGCGGCATTCAGGTGAAGCTGCGCGGCGTGTCGACGCTGAACGGCCTATCCGCGCCGCTGTACGTGGTGGACGGCGTGGTCATGAGCGACGTCGCCATCCCCAACAATCAGGAAGTGGTGACACAGTCCAACCAGGGATCCAACCCGTCGCCGCTGCAGCAGAACCAAGTGAACCGAATCGCGGATCTCAACCCGTATGACATCGAGAACGTCGAAGTCCTGAAAGGCGCTTCGGCGGCGGCCATCTACGGCTCGAAGGCGGCCAATGGCGTGGTGGTGATCAGCACGTGGCGCGGGGAGCTGGGCGAGCCCCGTTTCAACCTCTCTCAGCGTGTCGGCGTCTTTGAGTCTGCCCACAGGCTCGGCACGCGACGCTTCGCCGACTCGGCGGAGGCGGTAACGGTCTTCGGTGATTCGGCGCGAGCGGGCCAGCTGTGCGCGGGCGGGTGCCCGTTCTTCGACACTGAAGCCGAGCTGGTCGACCAACGAGACCTCTCCAACGAGACGGCGTTGGACGTGGGCGGGGGCAGCGAGGACACGCGGTACTTCTTCTCGGGGCTGCAGAAGAGTGATGCGGGCATCATTCGGAACACGGGGTTTTCGAAGCAATCGCTGCGCGCCAACATCGACCAACGCGTCAGCAGTCGGCTGGATCTGAGCGTGCGCACGAACTTCGTCCACACGCTTGCGCGGCGAGGACTCACCAACAACGACAACGCCCTCGTGAGCTATTACATGGCGCTGCCGTTCACGCCGAGCTTCGTGGATCTGCGACCGGTGAACGGAGTGTACCCCAAGGGCGGCGGGACCAACCCGTTACAAACGGCCGCCCTGGTGAAGCCGAACGACGAAGATGTGGACCGCTTCACCGGCGGCGTGAAGGCAACCTTCGACGTTCTGACGCGTGGCGAGCACCGCGTGCAGTTGATCGGCGTTGGCGGCATCGACCGGTTCACTCAGCAGAACGCGCTCCTGTTCCCGCCGGAGCTCCAGTTCGAGCAGGCGAGCACTGAGCCTGGTCGGTCACTCCTGTCGAACAGCGAAAACCGCAACGCGAATTGGAACGCGAACCTGGTGTGGACCTACCAGCCGACCTCCGGCTCGTTCGTCGCGACGACATCGGCGGGCCTGCAGTACGAGAGCCGGGACTTGGGCATCGCCCGGATCGTCAGCAGCAACCTCGTCGCCGGTCAGAGCAATGTGAACGCTGGCACGAGCGTCAGGGTGTTTCAACGTCGCGAGCGTGCCAAGGACTACGGCTTCTACGCGCAGGGCGAGCTGCTCACGATGGCGGAGCGTCTCTTCCTCACCGCGGGGTTCCGGGCCGACCGATCGAGCAACAACGGCGACGTGGACAAGTATTTCTTCTACCCGAAGGCGGCGGCATCCTACCGCCTCCCCGCCGGCGCCGGGCCGTTCGGCGACGTGAAGTTTCGCCTCGCCTGGGGGCAGTCGGGGAACCAGCCGCTGTACGGCATGAAGTTCATCTCGCTCGACGCGACTCAAAACATTGGGGGCCTCCCGGGGCTCGTGGCCCCCGGCACGGTCGGCGACCCGACCATCAAGCCGGAACGGCAGTCGGAGATCGAGGGTGGTGTCGATGCCACGTTCGCGAGCGGGCGCGCGACGTTCGAGGTCACACTCTACCAAAAGAACGTCAGCGACCTGATCCTGCTGCGCACCCTCGCCGGCTCGACGGGCTTCCAGAGCCAGTTTTTCAACGGCGGCGCGCTGCGCGACCGGGGGATCGAGCTGTCCATCGGCGTGCTCCCGATCCAGCGCCCCGACGTATCGTTGCTGCTGCGATCGGTGTTCTTCACGAACTCCAGCGAAATCGTCGACCTCCCCGTCCCCGGCTTCCGGACCGGCGGTTTCGGGACCAACCTCGGCCAGTTCTTCATCGAGCAGGGCAAGTCGGCGACGCAGATCTATGGCAATGTCCCCGACGCCTCGCCTGCCGGCTTCACGGCGCGTCAGGTCGGGGACGCGAACCCCGACTTCCTGTGGTCGTTCGTGGGGGACCTGACCGCCAAGCGATTCGACGTCTACGCCCTGGCCGAATGGCAGCACGGCGGGGACCTCATCAACCTCACCGAATTCATTTACGATCTGGGCGGGACGACGGTGGACTGCCCTGTGGCATGTGGCCAGCGGTTGGCCTCATTCGGAAAAGACACGCGTCAGTTCATCCAAAGCGCGACCTACTTCAAGTTGCGCGAAGTGACCGTGAGCTACACCCTGCCGGTCGCCGCCGCCGCATGGACTGGAGCACGCGACGCCCGGGTCAGCCTGAGCGGGCGTAACCTGCTCGTCATCACGGGCAGTGGCTACACGGGGATGGACCCCGAAGTGAGCAACTTCGGCAACCAGCCGGTCGCGCGGAATATCGAGGTCGCGCAGTACCCGCGCAGCCGCAGCTTCTGGCTCACCGTCAGCGTGGGGTTCTGACCATGAACAGACTGACGCCTACTCATCGCATCTCCAGGATCGTGCCGCTGGTGCTGGCGGCCCTGCTGGCCGGCGCCTGTGTCGACCTCACGGTCCCGGACCTGAACAATCCGGCGATCGAGGACCTGCAGCAGAACCCGACGCGGACACGTGTGTTGACGGCGACCCAGGGCCTGTTCATCGGCGCGCGGGCCAACATCGCGGCGTTCAACGGGTACATCGCCACGCTCGGCGTCCTGGGCCGCGAATCGTACAACTTTGACCCCGGCGACCCGCGCTTCATCACGGAACTCCTCGCGGGTCCCCTCGACGGCGGCAGCCCCCGCTTCGGCGGCAACCTCTGGAATGAACGGTTCGCCAACATCCGCAATGCCAACGTCGTCCTCAACGCGCTCGACGTGTTGGGGGCCACGCCACCCGTGGGCATGACGGACGCGGAGAAGCAGGCGACGCGCGGCCTGGTGAAGACTCTGCAAGCGCTCGACTACCTTCTTGTCATAGACACGCGTGACACGTTGGGCGCGCCGGTCGATCTCAACCGCGACGCGAGCGCGCCGCTCGCCCCCTTTGTGTCGCGCGACTCGGTGTACGGGTACATCGCCGGGCTGCTCGACGCCGCCGTGATCCACCTGGCGGCGGGCGGTGGCGGGTTCCCCGCGGGACTGGGTCTGCCGGCCGGATTTACCGGCTTCACGACGCCTGCCACGTTCATCCAATTCAACCGTGCGCTGAAGGCTCGGGTCGAGGCGTATCGTGCCACGGGGCTGGCGTGCGGGGTTCCCTGCTGGACCCGCGCGCGGTCCGCCCTCGATTCGTCGTTCCTGAGCGTCAGCGCCGATACAGCACTCAAGGATGCGGTCGATTCGGTGGCGACCGCCGCGATGCTTGCGCGTGGTGCGTACTACGGTTTCGGCTCGGAATCCGGCGACCTCGCGAACGCCCTGTCCGACCCCACCGGGAGTAAGCAGCGCGGTCACCCGTCGCTGCGGACCCAGGCTGAGACGCAGGTTTCCGGCGCTCGGGACCGACGCTTCTTGACGAAGGTGGATTCCACGGTCGGCGCGGTGACTCGGCTCGGCCACACCTCGGACATGGCGTTCAAGGTTTACGGGTCCAGCACGGCGCGGGTGGCGATCATTCGGAAAGAGGAGCTGATCCTGCTACGGGCGGAGGCGGAAT
>WNGJ01006980.1_pt1 | contig 14064 bp, 14 predicted proteins | sample 5400611 | NCBI WGS metagenome assembly WNGJ01 (sample SAMN13153375, study PRJNA577476) | soil metagenome | isolation source: 40 cm soil or saprolite under Garry oak tree replicate 1 | place: USA:California | collected 2016-06-15 | reverse complement strand
TGTCATCGACGTCCATTTCCCGTAATCTGTACATCGAAAGCTCCTTGCTGTAGTCTTTCCTTTTTCTGGCAGTATGCCAGATCGGAGCTTTCTTGTCTGCTTTTCCCCCCTTTTTGGCTTAAGTGAGATGTATTGGGCTAAGAGCCGCCCTGGCACCTCGTAGTGAAGCGGGTTGGCGGCTCCGGTGACTACGGTCAGTGTGCTCGTCGCCGTGATCTCAGTTGAGAGAGGGAGAATGGTGATCGTGGCTGAGACGAGCGTGAAGGAAACGAGAGAGGCCACCATCGCGGCTGCGGCAAGCACCAGGCAGAGCACTCCCACGATCAGCACCCGCTTGCCCTTCGGCCTGGGCCGTGCCGTCATGAGGATGGCTGCTGGTGGTGGTGGCAGCGGTGAGACGACTTCTGCGGCTTGCCTCTCACGGCTATCGTTGTCGCTGGTGCAGTTGGCTGCTTCATCTTTGGGCGCACGGTCGCTGCTGGTCTGCTCCTCATCCGTCCCTGCGAGGCTGTCGACCGTGTTCCCATAGTCACTAGAGGCCTCTGGCGGTGGAGCATCTACCAGGTAGACAATAATCGGCGGTGGTGGCTGCTGGGAGTGTGGCTCATCCAGCGGGACCGTGCCGGTCGCTGTTGCTTGGGCCTGTGCGGTGGTGATGAACTCAAACTGATGAAGAAGGTCATAGATGTCTCGTTGCAGCTTCTCATCCATCGTCTGCTTCCTTCCTTTCCTGGTTGGTGGAGGGAGCAAGAGCACTCTTGCTCCCATGGCTTGCTAGAGGTGGATATGCTCGCCTGCTTTGAGCGGGCGGAACTGTCCTCCGTCATTGAGAAAGACGACCTCGCTTCCCTCGATGTCGAAGAGCATGTCGGGCTTGCCATACCCGTTGACATCACGGAAGGTGAGCGTCACCGGGGCCAGGTCTTGCCCTGGCCCGACCAGGGGAGGACCCAGATAGATCTTGGCTTTGGCGGGGTCGCCCCCAGGAAACTCGATGATCTCCACCTGACGATTGAGGTTGAGGAGAGTCAGCACAAGGTACCACAGCGCCAGCATGGCGAGCATGCCCAGGCCCAGATACACCAGCCAGTGCCATGGGCGAGGGCGGTGACGAGGTCCCTGCCCTTCCCGCCGCCGTGGGAGGTCCTCCTGCTCCCAGGTCTCGTCCTGCATGGGGACTGGTTGCTGTCGCCTGCTCTGTGGCTGGTACTCGGGGTCGTCCCGGGTCTGTCTCACGCGTGGCTGCGGCAGACGGGCTGCTGGCGGTGGCTCTCGATTCCAGCGACCTCGACGTTGATCGACCACGAAAACCCGCTGCGGCGGTGGAGTGGCTTCCCGTTGTGCCAACGGGGTGTAGCGTGCTCTGGCAAGGACGGGGGGCGTGGCGAGATAAGCCTCATCATCCCAAAGATCATCAGCCTGCGCGGGACCTCTCCTGGTCGGTTGTTGTCCTGGGCTCATACCTCGGCCCTCCTCTCACGGCGATGCAGAGCACAGGGGATCAAGCGTGCAGTGGTTGGAGGTCGGCTCAGACACAAGGGACAATAGGCGCGCACCCCGCAGACTGTACAGAGCTTTTCACCGAGCATAAAGGTCGGGTGCCACTGGTGGTAGTCGTTGGCACAGTTGGTGAGGGCTTTGGTTCGTTCAAGGGCGAGTTGCTTGTTCATGATGATGCCCTCCCTTCCTCCACGGCTGTTGCTCGTGATGACGAGAGGTGCCCGAGATGGACAAAGAGCGGTTCACCCCGGATACTGCGCTGTTCCTCCTGCAAGCGCAACAGGAGCAGCCACAAGCGGTGCTGTTGCACCCGGATGTCCCCAAACAGGGCACGGATGATCGTGAGGATCCCTTCGTCCTGGCACTCTTCGTTGGCGAAGCGCTCCAGCCAAAGGACAGCACTCGCCCACTGCTGGCACGCTTCGCGCAGATCGGTGATTGCCTCGCCAAGGTTGCGGGCGACCATCGAGGGAGCAATCTTCCACAGGCCATGATATGCCTGGGTGTAGTGAGTGTGGGCGCTCATCTCAAAGGAGAGAGCAAGGAAAGCCGTACCGACAGCCTGGAAGCCGTACCGACAGCCTGGAGGGCATGGGCATGGCTCGCACAGAGGCTAAAGTCCGCCCAGGTCTGTGCCACCTCATCGAGAGGGATCCACTCAGGACGGATGACCAGGGGAGTGGACTCGTCACGACAAGGACAGGGAAGGAGAGGTGATGAGGCGTCCTGCTGTCCAGCAGGGGATGCCTGCGGGTCGATGGTGCTCATGACTTGACCTCCCAGGAGAGCATCTTGCCAGCCACAAAATCGGTGGCTTCGTCTGGGGTCAGGAGACCCTCGTTGACGGCCTCTGCCACCTCAGCTATCAAGAGAGGGTCTTCATGGCAGAGGCAAGTCCTGTCAGAACAAAAGGGATGTTCGTCAGTGTGAAACAACTCATCGACGAAGACAGGAAGAGGAGGTTCTGCTTGTTGGTATATTAACATCGTGTGTCCTCCAAAATTTGTTTACCTGGGTCTCACGATGCGATATAATGCATATGAGTCAGGTGCTCTTACCAGATGACTGGTCTCACAATAGTCACCTCAGCGTTTGGGCACTGAGGTGACGGCTCCCACGCTACAAAACGGTTCTACAAAGGCTGCACTACAAGCATTTCCGTACTATCGCGCTTTCCATGCTGACCCAGCGACTCTCCCACTGAGCCAGTCCTCCTTCATTTCTTTAACCGCTCACAAGTTTCAACACTGTTGCATAATTCCACTGTACCAGAAAATCGTGAATTCTTGCGTTCGTGATATGAAAAAGTGAAAAAAGATTTCACAAGCAAGCGGTAATACTATTGCATTTTGATGAAGAACAGGTTACAATACTTGTGGGAAGAACGATGTTATTGAAGGAGCATGCACAAACCAATGGATGAGTATTATTGGTGGTACGCCTATGGACGGTTTGCGCCCGGTGGGGAGAACTTGCCGCAAATGGGAGACGTCATTCGCTATTACATAACCGTGTCGGGATGGTCAATAAAGGAAGCAGCAAAACATCTGGAATGTACAGAGCGCTACTTGAAGATGTTAACCAGTGAAAGGAATAGAGATATGCCGCAACTCCTCTCAAGAAGAATCTTTTTAGCAAAGACGCTCCGTATTCCTCCCATTCTGCTCGGCCTTTCATCTGTCACCTTGTACGAGTGGGGAAACGGAAGCATGCTTCCTACACAAGTTGCTCACGCGATCACCGATGGCGGAGCAGCCAGCGCTGAAACGATGTTGGAGTACGAGCGGCTGCTGGCGATGAGTTGGGAGCTCTACTACACCAGTACGGTCCAGAAAGCGGCAGGGAGCATCGAAGAAAGCCTTCAGATGTTACTGGTCGCTTCTGCGAATGCTTCGGGCGTCAGGAAAGATCAATATGATGCGATGCTCTGTCGGTTCTACCAGATCTCCTCGTTGGTAGCCCGTGACCAGATGCAATTCGCGCGATCAGTTGACGAGGAACACAAAGCGGTCGAAATCGCCTTTCGCTTGAAGAATGCGGAACTGATCGCCTCATCGCTACTACGACGAGCCAGAATTTATATCCGGCAGCAAGACTATGTGCTGGCCTACCAGGATGCCATGCAGATGCTTCCCTATGCGGACCTTTCTCGCGATCCTTTGAAAGGCAAATGCTACCAGATGGCTGGCGAGGCTACTGGATACGTGGCAGTGAACGATTCTCTGTTGCAAAAGAAGAGTATGGACTACTTCAACAGGGCGCTCAAAGTCGCTCAAAAGGGGAATATGACCCCTGATGGCAGTTTTGTCAGGACAGACATCACCAGTATCCTGATCGAAAAAGCAGATGCACTCATCCTCTTTGGACGTATTGACGATGCACAGAGCGCGCTTGCCATAGCCCGTGAGCATTTAAGTCCAGAACAGAATCGTTGGAAGGTCAATTTGCTGCTGTCAGAGGCACGTGCGTACTTGGCCGAGAAGGATGTAACTAGCTGCTGCGAGACCTTGATCGAGGCCATATCCATCATTCGTGCTATTCAGCTCTCAGCCAAAGAGGATCGCGTCCTCTCGCTGCTTGAGCAATGCCAGCAACTTGAGCCCCAGAATCCAGAAGTCCTGCGGCTTGAAACGTTGTTCTCTTCCAAGAGCGCCTGAGAGGGGCAAACAGTTTTTCGACCCTTCCTCGCGATTTAGTGGTTAATAAATGAGAGGGTAAGCTCTACACTTACCCTCTTAATTATAGGTGCATTCTATGGCTGAAAACCTACCATAAAACGCTATATTTCGTTATAAAACACTATATTTTTTGAAGTTTGCTTTATACTTGCTCAATAAAATAAAGCAAGCAATACACAGAGCAGGAAGGCAGTAGATGGCAAGGAAACAGGCCGGGATGTCCACAGAGAGAACTCCTGGAAGACAGCCGCGTCTAGCAACTGGCATTGTGGGAGGTATCCTGCTTGGTTTAGCCGGAATATGGCTGGTCTGGCTGTTGCTTCACCAACTTGGAGGTCCCGCGCTACCCAGGCTGCCGATTGGCAGTCTTGCCCCCACCTCTGCGCCTGCTACGCAGATAACGCCCCTTGCTGCCAAAGGTATTACCCTTGGACACACTGATCAGACACCGGCACTCAATAAGCAACAGGCATTACTTATCGCCAGCCAGCTTGAACCCGACGCCGCCATCAAGTCTAAAAGCACCAGCGCCCAATATGTATTGTTGAATTATCCCAATAAGAGTACGCCTGCTGCCCATCCTGACCTGAACGGCGTACCAACCTGGATGGTGCTGTATCAAAAAATTCCGCTGGAGCCCACAGATGCCTCGGTTGATCCAACTCCTTTTCCACATTCATACTACGACCTCTATGTTTTCCTGGATGCAAATAACGGAAAAGAACTCCTGGTAGTCCGGGTGTGAATACAGCAGTAGCGTGGCCTTACTTGCAAATTATGTCAATGATATGGTTCAATACTTGAGTGATGAAAGAATCTAACCCTAACGACACACCACAACAACGCGCCTTTAGAGCCTTTGAAGCCCTGGTTGCGGGTGACGATGCCGCTATTGACCTGGCTCTAGCGGCTCTCCTGATTGCCAGCAGCGAATATCCAGACCTCAATTTTGCACAATGTATAGCCCAACTCGACTCTCTGGCACTGCGCGTACGTAGTCTGCTAGGTTTGCCGGCACCAGATATCCTCCCACAACTTCCACCCGAAACAGACGTGCTCGAAGTAATTACCGCTATAAATCAGGTCCTCTTCGAGCAAGAAGACTTTCATGGCAACACAGAAGATTATTACAATCCCGCCAATAGTTTTCTCAACGCCCTCCTGGAGCGACATACTGGTATTCCTATAGCGCTTTCTCTTCTTTACATGGAGGTCGGCAAGCGGGTGGGGTTACAGATCGAGGGTATTGGCTTGCCATTCCATTTCGTGGTAGGATGTCGCCTACCACAGGGCCGCATATATATTGATCCTTTTGAAAGTGGGCATATATACAGCGAAGAGGAATGCCGCGAGCGTGTGCGCCATATGCTGGAGGGCAAGGGTAAAATCTACGCCCAGTGGTTTGAACCGGTCAGCCATAAAAACCTGCTGGTACGTATGCTCAACAATCTCAAACACATTTACCTCCACACAGAAGACTACGAACGAGCACTTGCCATTTCTGACCGCATCTTGCTACTTATTCCTCGCTCTCCACTCGAACGGCGTGACCGGGGCTTTATCCATCTCTCGCTCAAACACTATGGCCGCGCTCTACGCGATCTATCTGCCTACGTGGAACTTGTTCCCTCTGCTGAAGACAATGAAGAGATTCAACGCCAAATTAAAGCGCTTCGTCAACTCATCTCTATAATGAACTAGCTTAAGTAGCGTCCATTTTGATCCACCCATGCTTAAGTGCATGCACTACAGCAGCGGTACGATCGTTCACCGATAGCTTTTTGAGAATAGACGTAATGTGATTCTTCACGGTCTGGTCACTGATCTTCAGTGACTTGGCAATTTCTTTGTTGCTATTGCCTCGCGCTATATAATCCAGGATCTCTACCTCGCGGCCCGAGAGCGGTGAATACAGGTCCTTGGCAGGCGAAGCCTCCTCTTCCACCGCCAGCTCCCTGAATGATTTGAGTACACGACTGGCAAGTTGTGGCTTTGAAAGCACATCATCGTTGATCAAATATTCACCGACACTTACCTTGCGTACAGCTTCAACCAGTTCTTCCGTCGTAATACTGCGGTTATAGTAAGCAGCCGCGCCAACCTTGATAGACTGAAATAGACGCTCCTCATCATCAGAGGGAGTCAGAATAATAATTGCCATACGTGGAGCAAGATGCCGCATCTGCCGGGCCAACTCTAGTGGGTCGGCGGAGGTGAGACCAGCGTCGACAAGAGCCACATCAGGACTGGCTGTTCGTACTAATTCAAGGATATCATTAGCATCGGTAGAATCACCAAGAATAGCGCAATCACCCATGTGTTCAAGGGTGGAACGAATACCTTGACGGAACAGAGGCTGCTCGTCAACTATGATGACTCGTATCATTTCCATCTTAATCATAATTCCCCCAGCTAGATGCGTTCCAGGCGACGCAACGTGGAATTGATACCCATACGCAGGCACTCGATTACACCATGTCCTGTTACAGCGATCGCCTCAAAACTTGGAACTCGAAAAGGATTAAGATACTGCTCCAAAACGGTCACAGGTAAGATTTCTTGCAGGTCACGTTTATTCCATTGCATGACCAGGGGAAAATCTGCAATATCTTTGTTCATGCGGCGCAGTTGCTCTTGTAGCTCATTCCAGCTTTCAATATTTTCCTGCAACTTGCTCGCCTGGGAGTCAGCGACGAATATCACGCAGTCGGCCCCTTTAAGGACGGAGATGCGGGTTTGCTGATAAAGTACCTGGCCTGGAACAGTATACAGTTGAAAGCGAATATTGAAACCATGAACCTTGCCAAGTTCAAGGGGAAGCAGGTCAAAGTACAGAGTACGCTCGGTCTCAGTATCGATGGAGACCATGTCGCCAACATCTTGTGGATTGACTGCCTGGTGTATGTAATGAAGGTTGGTGGTTTTGCCACATAAACCAATTCCGTAATAGACGATCTTACAGTTGATTTCTCGTTTGGCCATGTTTATCAAGGACATATCTGGTTGCTCTCCTGCCCGTTCTTACGCGCCACTTCCTGTATACTTTGCTAGTGCAAAACCACCCCCACGTCTTTGGGAAAGAGAGAGAGGCCAGGGGATTACCTGCCCTCCCTTTTCTTGTTATCTCCGGTGTTTTTGCGCTAGACAATGTTTATGGAACGAATAGCCGCTCCATGTTACGCAACAGTATACAGCATTTTATTGAAATTGCCAATGTGCTGAGATTTTCCGGGGGGTGTTCTCCTTAGCTTGACGAATTATCCAGAAAGGACTAAGCTTACCTGAGACAAAACAAAGTACCGGTAAACATATCATAGATAAGTTGAGGAAGCAAGCGTGACAGTAAGTACTCAAAATACTCATATAGACACTGAGTTCGAGATAGTTATTGGCCTCGAAGTTCATTCGCAACTACTCACAAAAAGTAAAATGTTCTGCTCGTGTAGCACTGACTATGCGAATGCTGCTCCAAACACACATGTTTGCCCTATCTGTATGGGTATGCCCGGTGTCCTGCCGGTCATTAACCAGCAAGCCGTTGCCTATACGATTATGACGGCTCTGGCCCTTAACTGCTCCATCCCAGAGTACTCCAAGTTCGACCGCAAGAACTATCCCTATCCCGACCTGATGAAGGGCTATCAAATCTCGCAATACGATATTCCACTCAGCCGTAATGGCTATCTCAGCATTGAGCACAATGGTCAAACGCGCAAGATTGGTATCACCCGTGTGCACCTGGAAGAAGATACGGCTCGCCTCCTGCACCATGGTAGCTACAGCCTGGTGGACGTCAATCGCTCGGGCACACCGTTGATGGAAATTGTCAGTGAGCCAGATATGCGCAGCCCCGAGGAAGCGCGGCTCTACATGCAAAAGTTGCGTGAGATACTGGTGTATCTGGGTGTCTCCTCTGGACGTATGGAAGAAGGAAGCCTGCGTTGTGATGCTAACATCTCTATTCGTCCCCGAGGACAACAAAAGCTTGGCGTAAAGACCGAGATCAAAAACATGAACAGCTTCCGTTCGGTGGAGCGAGCGCTCGAATACGAAGTACAACGTCAAATAACCATGGCACGTGCTGGTGAGCCGATCTATCAAGAAACACGCGGCTGGGTGGAGACAAAAGGTATTACTGTCCCGCAGCGCAGCAAAGAGCAAGCACATGACTATCGCTACTTTCCCGAACCTGACTTACCACCACTGGTGATCAGCCGGGTGTGGGTCGAAGAGTTGCGTGCGCAACTGCCAGAATTGCCCGATGCTCGCCGCGCTCGTTATAAGTCCGAGTACGGGCTTTCTGCGCAAGACGCCAATGTATTGACCGAAGATAAGGCTCTGGGGGACTACTTTGAGCAGGTTATGGCTGCTTCACACGTGAGTGACCGCAACGCGCGAGCTAAGGCGGCTAGCAACTGGCTACTCAGTGAAGTAGTGCGCTTGCTCAGGGCAAACAACATCTCAATACAAGCCTGTCCTCTTTCCCCAGATGCCTTAGCAAATTTGCTTGATCTGCTTGACAAAGAGCGTATCACCGGCAAGCAAGCCAAGGAGGTGCTGGACGAAGCCTTTGCTTCTGGCGAGATGCCCGAGACAATCGTAGAGAAAAAGGGCATCAAGCCGCCAATTAGTGATCAAGGTGAGCTAGAACGCCTCATAGAGGAGGTGGTAGCGAGCAACCCTAAGGTAGCTAACGACTATCGTGACGGCAAAACCAATGCCTTGCAATTTCTGGTAGGGCAAGTCATGAAACGAACTCGTGGCCAGGCAAAGGCTGATATTGTACAAAAACTTTTAAGAGCGAAGTTAGACGAGGCTCCATCAAAGTAGCGGCATAATTTTAGCTGCCCTTTTGCGTGAACTCAACCACTACAATACTATATATGGGAAGAGTGACACTTCTTCTCATTTCCATTAAGATCGGTAAGCTTCTGCATCCCACATTCAATGAAGAAAGGAAACGAAGCAGAAATGCACAATGAAGTGAAAGTTTTAAATCCCTATCACATGGCAGTTCAACAGTTTGAGTTAGCCGCTGACAAGCTTAACCTCTCTGAGGATATGCGGGAGATTCTGCGACAGCCCAAACGCGAACTAACAGTCAATTTTCCAGTACGTCTCGATAGCGGTCGTATCAAGACCTTTACAGGTTATCGTGTACAGCACAATGTCAACCGTGGCCCTGCCAAGGGGGGTATCCGCTACAGTCCCGAGGTGACACTCGATGAGGTCAAGGCGCTGGCAATGTGGATGACCTGGAAATGCGCCGTTGTCGGTATTCCCTTTGGTGGCTCAAAAGGGGGCGTCATCTGCGATCCCAAGACCATGAGCCCTGCTGAGCTAGAGCGCCTGACACGCCGCTATGCCACCGAAATATCTATCGTTATCGGTCCTCATGGTGATATCCCTGCCCCTGATGTCAATACAAATTCGCAGGTGATGGCATGGATTATGGATACCTACTCCATGCATGAAGGCTACTCCATTCCCGCTGTAGTCACGGGCAAACCGCTCTCTATTGGAGGTAGCGAGGGGCGTAACGATGCAACGGCAACAGGGGTATTGTTTGTCACTCGCCAGGCCGCCAGGCGCATTGGTATGCCCTTGCAAGGTGCTCGCGTGAGTATCCAGGGTTACGGTAATGCTGGCTCTATCGCTGCGCGTCTCTTCTATAACGAGGGATGCAAAGTTGTGGCTGTAAGTGACACGCGCGGTGGTATTTATAACGAGTCAGGCCTTGATCCTTCCATTGTGCTACGGCATAAGCAAGAACAAGGCACTGTGGTTAACTTCCGTCACGCCCAGAATATCGGTGTACAGGATGTGCTAGAAGTTCCTTGTGATATTCTGATCCCAGCGGCAACCGAAGGCGTCATAACAGCGGCTAACGCCCATCGCGTCCAGGCCCGCATTGTTTCGGAGGCCGCTAATGGCCCTACTACTCCTGAAGCGGACGAAATTCTCTTCAAGAAGGAGACTGTAGTCGTTCCTGACATCCTGGCGAATGCCGGAGGCGTCACCGTAAGTTACTTTGAGTGGGTACAGGATCTGCAGAGCTTCTTCTGGGGCGTTGAAGAGATTACTCAGAAGCTCGAAGTGATTATGAATCGCTCTTTTGCTGCTGTCGCTGAAAAAGCCGAGCAGTGTTCCTGTGATATGCGCCTGGCTGCCAACATGCTGGCTATCGCACGTGTCGCGGAAGCTACACAGATTCGCGGTATCTATCCATAGGCCATCAGGCCATGCTGCTGACGAAGAACTATAGTAGCCGCCTACGGGCGGTTACTATGTTCATGTATACTTCATTCCATCTTAGAAGTATGTTAGGGCGCACTGCGCCAGGTTCACTGTGAATAGGACCAGGACTAGACCGCTTAGCACTATCAAAAGATTACATGCCGGGTCGAGAGCACCCACTGAACGTTTTGCCAGCCGATCTACGCCCAGGGCTGCTGCTCCAATCAATACAATTTTTATAACCATCACCGCCAGAATACCCACATGCTGTAAAAGAAGTCCTTCTAATAGATTTCCTTCTACCATCCTCCAGTGAAGAATGGCAAACGTACTTACAAGATCAACAATGTTTAAGACGAGGAACAACAAAAACCAACCCCTGAGGGGGCGCTGCAAGAGCATCGTGGGCATAGGATCATGTATCTCCTGGAACAAGCAGACGGTGTATATAAACGGTTATAACATACAGGCGAATAGATAGCTATACGGTTAAGAGTTGCAATATGCTTGTTCTGAATGAGGATGCTTGTTGCATATGGTCGTACTGTTGAATTTGTGCCCGCCTGGTTAAGAAACCTGAACTCACTGTGGTAAACTTTACCCAATATAAAAGCCGAGAGGACCTGAATCAATTTCAACAATAAAAAATCGAGCAGACGGCTTAACCGCCTGCTCGGTTTTTTATTGTTCTTGCCAGTTTATGAGCTAATAACCACGACGTGGTTCGCGTCTGGGTTTCTTTGGCTGCTTCACCTGGCGACCGGGTTTAGGCTTCTTACGCCCGCGTCCCCATCCCAGATCATCTTCCTCCTCCTCCCCTTCCTCTTCCTCCTCATCAAAGAAGGGTTCCTCCTCTTCCTCGGCGGGGGCCAGATCGACATCAGGGATTTCAGTCTCATCGACGATGATATTGGGGATCTCTGCATCTTCTACATCTACACCGTTTTCCGGTTCCAACTCGTCGAGTTCAGGCTCAACGTACTCTTCTGCCTCAAATTCAGGCTCAACCTCAGGATGTGAAATTATTTCTTCCAACCCATCAGAAAAAGCTGTGTCGCTATTACGTCCAGGTTTTCGTAATATGACAGATTCCGTATCGGGTTCCATATCTGTCTCTTCATTAGTTTTGGGCGCACCAATTACTCTGCGTCCGGCGGCCACATCCAGCCAAAACTGGGAATAGTAATGTGGTCGATCTGAGTCTTTCTCACTATCTTTTCTTGCCATGAGTTTACTTTGCGATGCATCGTTGTTGAAGTTCAGCTTCAAACATTCTCCAGGCTTTCTCAGTTCTGGAGGGGAGGCACCGCTCCTCCTTTCGTTTCTGCGTACCATAATCTGATGGGTACGCCAGGCACAATACTAAATGAAGCTTCCGGCTTCCCAAGATTGCGCTTTTACACTACATCTGCACACTTGTTGATATTTTTGCTATAGATACCTGACCCGCATACGCTGATCAACGTATTCCACAGTATCATAATAAAAAGAATGTTGCAGCCTGTCAAGAGAGTTTTTAACCGCTTAGATCAGCCTGTGGAGGGCTATGAGGACCTGTCAAACCCCTGTGTGCATGATTTTTTCGGTCAAGGAGTTGCCAGGTTGTGGGAACAACCCTATAATACAATGTAAATCATACCTGCTGCGCTCTATTGCAGCGTCTTGATTACGAAAGAATACACTGTTGCGATCATCACGCCTGGTGGTCGCGTGATGTCTTATCTACGGATAAGAGAAGCCGAAACTTAGTATTGGAGGAAAGCATTGGCGAGGATACTCGACAACATTGATAGTCCGGCACAGCTGCGTACCTTGACGGTGGCGCAAATGCAGCAATTGGCAGAGGAAATTCGACGCGAGATCGTCGAAAAAGTTTCGGTGAAGGGTGGACATCTAGCCCCCAACCTGGGAGTGGTCGAGTTGACCATGGCCCTGCACTATGTCTTTGATACCCCGAAAGATTTACTGGTCTGGGATATTGGACACCAGGCCTATGTACATAAACTTTTGACCGGGCGCCGGGATCGTTTCCATACCATTCGCCAGTTTGGCGGCCTTTCTGGCTACCTGCGCCGCGAGGAAAGCCCTTACGACGTGTTTGGAGCCAGCCATGCCAGTACGTCCATTTCGGCAGCGCTCGGTCTGGCAGTGGCACGTGACCTGCAGGGAGAGCATTTCAAAGTCGTCGCGGTTATTGGCGATGGCGCCCTGTCAGGCGGTATGGCCCTGGAAGCTATCAATAACGCAGGTAGTTTGAAGAAAAATCTTATCGTTGTGCTCAACGATAATGAGAAATCGATCTCTGATAACGTCGGCGCAATACACCACTATCTTGGTAAAGCTCGCCAGATGCAGACGTCCAAGAGCTATCAGCGCCTCCGCGAGATGGCCAAAGGATCGATTGAAAAGCTTCCAATGGTCGGTGACAAGGCTCGTGAAGCCGCCGGCCGGGCCGAGGGCAGCTTCAAACACTTTGTCTTACACAGCAAGAGCGGAACCGTCTTTGAAGAATTGGGCTTCAAGTTCTTTGGCCCATTCGATGGACATGACCTGCCATTAATGCTCGACGTCTTTGAGAATATCAAGCATATTGAAGGGCCTGTGATGGTGCAGGTCGTGACAAAGAAGGGCAAAGGCTGGGAATTTGCAGAAGAAGATGCGACCAAGTGGCATGGCCCGGGCGCCTTTGATTACACTACTGGAACCATCAAGAAAAATTCAGGCGACCCTCCAACCTATACCGAGATTTTTGCCAATACGCTGGTAGAACTTGCAGAGAAGGATACATCGATTGTCGGTATTACAGCCGCCATGGCGGAAGGCACCGGTCTGAAAAAGATGCAACAGCGCTTCCCAGAGCGTTACTTTGATGTAGGCATTGCCGAGCAGCACGCGGTCACTTTTGCCGGTGGCCTGGCGGTAGCCGGTATGCGGCCCGTCGCAGCCATTTATTCAACCTTTATGCAGCGAGCCTTCGACCAGGTTGTTCACGATATCTGTATGCAAGATTTGCATGTGGTTTTTGCCATGGATCGTGCCGGTATAGTCGGCGAGGACGGTCAGACACAGCACGGCGTATTCGACACCGCCTTTATGCGTCTCATCCCCAATATGAAGGTCATGGCTCCTAAAGATGAGAACGAGCTGCGGCACATGCTCTATACTGCTATCTACATGCACGGACCCGTGAGCTTGCGCTATCCACGCGGCAAAGGTCTCGGCGTTCCTCTGGATGCTGAACTCCGCACACTGGAGATTGGCAAAGCAGAACTGCTTAGTCCGGCTACACCTGAACTGGCGGAACAGCAGGATTGTGTCATTCTTGCCTACGGATCGACAGTGGCACAGGCCGAGTTGGCGGCCAAAGAATTGGCCGCTGAAGGTATCTCCGTTGCCGTCGTCAATGCACGCTGGGCCAAACCGCTGGATGAGGAACTGATCACTCGCCTGGCAAAGGGGACCCGTCGTCTCGTAACCATCGAAGATCATGTCATTGCCGGTGGATTTGGCAGTGCCGTCCTCGAACTCTTAGAGAGCAAGGGACTGCGCAACGTCGATGTGCGCCTGATTGGTTGTCCAGATAAACCCATTGAGCACGGGGCTCCCTCGATCCTCAAGGAACTTTATGGTATCTCGTCTTCGCATATAA
>WNGJ01004855.1_pt1 | contig 14064 bp, 17 predicted proteins | sample 5400611 | NCBI WGS metagenome assembly WNGJ01 (sample SAMN13153375, study PRJNA577476) | soil metagenome | isolation source: 40 cm soil or saprolite under Garry oak tree replicate 1 | place: USA:California | collected 2016-06-15 | reverse complement strand
CGATCTGGTCCTGTGTTAACAACAAATTCAAATCGCGCTGCACCGCGTCCATCGCATAATTCTCCTGGATAAAGGGCAGACGCTTGGGACGCGGGGTAATTTTCGCTTTCTTTGCCTCATCGGCTTCCGCTGGCGACAGCGTTTTCAATGCCACCATGCGATCTAGGACCACATTGCGTTGCACCGCCGCGCCTTGCGGGTTTTTCAGCGGTGAAAAACGATTTGGACTTCGGATTAAGCCTGCGAGAAGAGCAGCTTCCGGAAGATTCAGCTGGGATGCGCTCTTGCCAAAGTAAGCCTGAGACGCGGTCTCAACTCCGTAACAACCATTACCGAAATAGATCCGGTTTACGTACAGCTCCAGAATCTGCTGCTTGGTGAACTGACGCTCAATGCGCAAAGCAACCATCGCTTCTAGCACTTTTCGACTCATGGTGCGGCCGCCGAGCGGGAGGCTATTACGCGCGAGCTGCTGAGTGATGCTGCTGGCACCTTCCTTGGCTGAGCCGCTCAGAACGTCGTGCACAAGAGCCCGAAGGATCCCGCGCCAATCAATCCCTTGGTGCGCATAGAAGCGAGCGTCCTCGCGTGCCAGCACCGCCGCGATGAAAAGCGGTGAGACGTCGCTGAGCGAAACCTTTAGGCGATTGGCGCCAGCGAGACGACTATAGATTTTTCCATCCACATCGAAAACCGTGTTTCGCTCCGGCATTTCGCCGACCTTTTTCATGTCGAAGGTCTGCGCCCAGGCTCCGTAGAATAGGAAAACCGCGAGACCGCCGGCAGCGACCACAGCGAGCAACGTGATCTTCCAGCCGTAGCGGAAAAGTTTGCTCCAGAGGCTTTTCGCTTTTCTGGATCGAAGACGAGCCAAGAATTTCATCGCTGAAGCGTCAACCAGTTATACCGTTGAAGCGGGAGATCGCTGTAACGCTCCAACTCTTCAACGCTTCAACGCCTCACAAATTGAGCTTCACTACGCCCTCGTGCTGCTCGGTCGGGCACGGCGCGTTTGTCGGAACTTCGGTCGCCGCGTCGCTCGCCTGGACAAGGTTATTGTCGATCAAGTACTGCTCGACTTCCTCGCCGCTGACATCCGCGAGCATGCGCCCGTTGATTTCAACGCAAGGCGACAGCGGCTGTCCGCTTTTCGTCTCCATCTCCCAACGAAACGCCGGATTCTGGATGATGTCCTTCTCGGTGTAGGGAAGATTGTATTTGGCGAGAACCGCGCGCACTCCGGCGCTCCAGCCGCAATAAGTCTTCAGATAAGCGATAATTTCGGGCGTTTGCATCTGGCGAATATACCACCGATTGCCCACGAGGAAAGCATCGAAGCATTCGCAGCCTGGTTGAACACGGATTGAAGCTCTTCTCCTCGTAAACATTACCGAAAAAAGCGCCTCAACTTCACAAATTCTCGAGCTCCTTTCGAAGATCTTCCTTTGTCTTCCCTAGCTTTTGCTGCAAGCGGCCGAGCAACTCATCATCCTTACCCTCGGCAAACGCCAGATCGTTGTCGGTCAATTGGCCATATTTTTGTTTCAGTTTGCCTTTCACTTCATTCCAACCGCCTTTGAACTGTAGTTTCGTCATGGTGACAAAAATTCGCTTTTGCCATCGGCTTTGGTCGCTCGCTTTGAGAGCAAACAGTTCAGAGACTAGTCGCATACACGCAACATTCGCGTTAAATGCGAAGCTGATGAAAAAGAAAGGAACCGATGCGATTCATCCTGCTTTTGATTCTACTTCTTCTTCTAATCGGCGCCTTGCCGACATGGCCGTACAGCACAGGCTGGGGATATTATCCCAGTGGCGGTTTCGGCCTCATTCTACTCATTGTATTGCTTGTCATTTTGCTTCGCTAGAGACCGCATCGTTGGTGCATAAGCGGTTCACGCGCAGAATTTCGGCGGGCGCTGAATCGTTAAATCGTTGAAGCGTAAATCCGATCTAACAGTGTAACCCTTTAACGGATCTTGCGGGCTTGCCCCACAGTTTCTCTTTTGTTCCCCAGCAACTCGTCGCATATTCCGTGATGGATTCGGCGACTGGCGACGCGGTTGATGAACTGCTTCAGACTTACAGCGAAACCGGCGGCATAAATTACCTAGATGCTGCCGCCACGCTCCCCTCGCGTCTCGCCATCGAGGCAGCTTGCGCTGACCTGATGAGTTTGATGTTTCCCGGCTTTCGCAGTGAGGCGCTGGTTAGTTCTGAAGATTTAGCTGAAACGACTCGAACTCGCATAAGGAATTTGCACGCGCGATTGAAAACGGAGATTTGCAGAAGCCTCGGCAAAATTCCACCCCACGAGGAGACTGAAGCAAAGGCCGAGGAATTTTTGACAAGTTTCATGTCGAGGCTTCCGCAAGTGCGCAAACTGCTGTGGACGGATATTGATGCGGCCTATGAGGGCGATCCAGCGGCGCAGAGCTATGAGGAAATTATTCTGGCGTATCCTGCGCTTGAAGCGATCGCGATCCAGCGAATGGCGCATGAGCTTTACATAAAGGGGCTGCCCTTGATTCCGCGCATCATGACCGAGTGGGCGCACAGCCGCACGGGAATCGATATCCATCCGGGCGCACAGATTGGCTCTCACTTTTTCATAGACCATGGCACGGGTGTAGTGATCGGCGAGACATGCGAGATCGGATCGCGAGTAAAATTGTTTCACGGTGTTACGCTCGGTGCCCGCAGTTTTCAGAAAGACGAGCACGGCAAAATCAAGAAGGGCGGCAAGCGGCATCCGAAAGTGGAGGATGACGTCACGATTTATCCGAATTCGACCGTGCTCGGCGGCGAAACGGTGATCGGAGCGCGCAGCACTATCGGGGGAAACGTCTTTCTCGTGCAAAGTGTGCCGCCGGATTCACTGGTCTATTACGAGGAAAAACAATTGCGCATCGTGCCGAAACGACAGCGCAAGGTATCGAGCACGAGGGACGAATTCCGGGAATGATCTACCTAGATTACAACGCCACCACGCCGCTGTGCGACGCAGCGCGCGAGGCGATGCTGCCGTATCTCACCCGGCATTTTGGAAATCCATCGAGTGTGCATGCGGCCGGCCGCGAAGCGCGCGCAGCCATCGATGATGCGCGGGACAAACTCGCCGCGCTTCTGCGCGTCAAACCGCACGAGTTGATCTTCACCAGTGGTGGAACGGAGTCATGTAATCTGGCGGTTCTCGGACTAGCGCGATGTAGATCTTCAGGCGGCGGTCATGTCATTTCGAATAAAGCGGAGCATCACGCTGTCCTGAATGCCCTCGAACATTTGGAAAAGCGCGAAAATTTCGAAGTGACTTGGCTAAATGTTTCCCGAGACGGAATTATCGACCTCGATCAGCTCGCCGAATCGATCCGCCCAGAGACGCGATTGGTTTCAATCATGACCGCGAATAACGAAACTGGCGTAATTCAACCGATCCGCGAACTCTCGGAGATCTGTCGCGATCGTGGCGTCCTGTTGCACAGCGACATGGTGCAATCGTTCGGCAAAATCGGGATCGATCTTTCGTCGGTCGATTCCGCCAGTTTCGCGGCGCATAAGTTTTATGGGCCAAAAGGCGCAGGATTCCTTTTCCTGCGGAGTGGTTTGTCGCTTCAGCCAATCATGTTTGGCGGTGCGCACGAGAATGAGCGACGACCCGGGACGGAAAATGTCGCTGCAATCGCGGGCATGGCGACGGCCGCGGAATGGGCGCTGCGCGCTAGCAAGGACGAACAGACGCGCGAAGCACAATTGCGAGACACATTGTGGGCGCGCATTGCGCAGGTTTTTCCCGGCGCACAGCAAAATGGCGATCCGACGCGTCGCCTGGCAAACACGCTCAATGTGAGTTTCACCGGTTTCGACTCAGAGACGATGTTGATGGCCCTCGATTTGGAAGGCGTTTGCGCCTCAAGCGGTTCAGCCTGCATGGTTGGCTCCGTCGTGGCGTCCCATGTGTTGCTCGCTATGGGGTTGCCGATGGGAAGAGCCAGCTTTGCTGTTCGCTTTTCGTTAGGAAAGCAAACAACTGCGGAAGAAATCGCCCATGCTGCTGAAGCAATGGAGCGGGTCGCAACGCGCCTAAACAAAGCGGTCAGCGCGTATGCCGTTGCTTAAGCAGCTGGAATTGGTTTTCGAAAAGCTTGTTGTGGCCGGGATCGTTGATCCCGGCAGTCAAAGAGCAAAGCGCTATAATTTGCAAGCCGGGATCAACGATCCCGGCTACAGCCACGTCGATCACGATGCCGATCTTGAGGAAATGGCGCGCGACCTGTTGTGTGCAACTGGTGCATCGAAGCCGGCTGACTTGATTCGCGTCGAGTGGAATTCACGTCTCAAAACAGCCGCTGGCCGCGCTGATTATCGCCAGAAACTAATTTCCTTAAATCCCCGGCTATTTCAGCATGCAGCCGAAATCGATCGAACTTTGCGCCACGAACTGGCTCATATTCTCGCTCAATTTCGCGCTGGGCGACGCCGCATCCTGCCCCATGGCCCCGAGTGGCGGCAGGCCTGTCGCGACTTGGGAATCAGCGACGAAAAGCGCTGTCATAATCTTCCGTTCCCGGTCAGCCAACGTGCTCGGCGGTATCTATACCAGTGTCCACATTGCCAGCGTGAATTTCCTCGCGTGCGCCGGATCAAACGTGCAGTCGCGTGTCTGGCCTGTTGCTGCGCGCACAATGGCGGCGAGTTCGACGCGCGGTTTCGATTAGAGCGCGTGAGGTAGCTGCCGCACTGCACCGGCCGGACACCGCAGCGCGGCGTCCCTAGCAATGCTAAGCGGCGCTTTCGCTCCCCTCGCCTTTCCCTGCTTTCTCCCCGCGCAATTTCGCCTGGATGAACATATCGATGGCGCCATCCATTACATCCTGGACATTGCTCGTTTCCGCACCCGTGCGGTGATCTTTCGCCATTTGGTATGGTTGAAAAACGTAGGAACGAATCTGATTTCCCCATGCGATGTCGCCTTTCTCTGAGTATTGCCGGTCGATCTCGGCACGCTTTTTGTCCTGCTCGATTTCGTAAAGCTTGGCTTTTAACATTTTCATCGCGAGCTCGCGATTGCGTCCCTGGCTGCGCTCAGCCTGGCAGGCGGCAACAATCCCGCTGGGTCTGTGCAAAATTCGCACGGCAGTTTCCACTTTGTTGACGTTTTGCCCGCCTTTGCCGCCGCTGCGAAACGTGTCGATCTCAAGATCGGCCGGATTGATTTCAATCGGAGCGGTGTCGCCGATTTCCGGGACAACATCGACACTGGCGAATGAAGTGTGGCGCCGCTTGTTTGCATCGAACGGCGAGATGCGCACGAGCCGGTGCACGCCGCGTTCGGTCTGAAGATGACCGTAGGCGTATTCACCGGTCACTAGCAATGTCACGGACTTTATGCCGACTTCTTCACCCTGTTGAATGTCCACGGTCTGTGATTTGAAACCGCTTCGCTCAATCCAGCGTTGGTACATCCGCAGCAACATGTCCGCCCAGTCGCACGACTCGGTGCCGCCGGCGCCAGAGTGAATAGTGACAAATGCATTAGCGCGATCATTGTCACCGGAAAGAAACTGGCGCAGCTCGAATTCCTCCAGGCTGTGAATTAAGCGGGCGTGTTCGGTCGCCACTTCTTTCTCTGCGTGGGCGCGAGAAACTGGATCGCTTTCTTCCGCGGCCAGTTGCTGCAGTGCGCTGAAGTCCGCGATTTCGCTTTCCAACTCTTGAAACGGATTGATGAGAGAGCGCAATCGCGAGACTTCCTCGACATCAGCTTGAGCACGCTCGCGATTCGACCAGAAATCGGCCGCGGCCATTCGCCCTTCGATTGCTGCTAGATTTTTCTGGAGCTTTTCGACGTCAAAGAAACCTCCGCAATTCGCGAACGCGCGATTTTAGATCCTCAGCATCTGGGATGGAGATTTCCGTTGGCATGCAGAAAGATAATTCATCGCGCGCTCTATGCAAAAGCGGTAGCGACATTCGCCCCGGTGACCGTCGAGCCAAAAATTCGGCGCGAGCGTACTTCTGATCTCTGGGGAGCACAGGCTGCCAGCCTGTCCTTTTCGGCAGCCTGCTGAAAAGCTCTTCAAACGTTCGATACAAAGGATTCCGGCAACACGTGGAAGTCGTCGGCAAGCTGCTGACGACAACCCCGAAGGCTTTCGGGGTGCTCCCCAGAAAAACGTGCAGGCTATCCTATTTGCGCGCTGAATCGCTGGGCTTCAGCTTGGCAGCGCGCGCCGGCTCGAGACGAAAAATGGTTTCGCCTTCCTTCATGAGATCAAGACGATCGCGCGCAATCGTTTCCAGATAAGTCACGTCCGTTTTGAGGAGATTGACCTCGCGGTTCTGGCGCGCCAGCAAACTCTGTTGCTCGTTTACCTGTTGTTGCAGGTCGTCGATCTCCGCGCGACTCTGTTGCAGTTTCTTATAAGGCGGTACGAACAAACTTACGATCACCAGCCAGATCGCAAGGACAAGCAGAACGCGAAGGATTCGGTTCAGTCGCTGCCACACTGTGGCTTCGCGACGCGCGCGGAAATCGGCGTAAGTGTGATCCACTTAGCGCATTGTAGCGCCGTACACGGCTTTGTCACCAAGTTCTTCTTCGATTCGCAGCAGCTGATTATATTTCGCGATCCGATCGCTGCGGGAAAGCGAGCCAGTTTTGATTTGACCGGCATTGGTCGCGACCGCGATGTCGGCGATGGTTGCGTCTTCCGTTTCGCCCGAGCGATGGCTAATCACGGTCGTATAATCATTTTTCTTCGCCAGATTAATTGTTGCCAGCGTTTCGGTGAGCGTTCCGATCTGATTCACCTTGATCAAAATGGAATTCGCCACGTGCTCGGCAATCCCTCTGCGGAGAAATTCAACATTCGTGACAAAGAGGTCATCACCGACCAGTTGAATCTTCTGACCAAGTTCTGCCGTCAGCTTTTTCCAGCCGGCCCAATCATTTTCGGCGCAACCATCTTCGATCGAAATGATCGGAAACCGAGCGCAGAGATCGGCATAATATTCGATCAGCTCTTCGGCGGTTTTTCTTGAACCATCGGACTTCTTGAAGACATAAACTTTGTTTTCGCTGTCGTAGAATTCGGAAGCGGCTGGATCGAGCGCGATAAAGATTTGCTCGCCGAGTTTGTAGCCGGCCTTCTTAATCGCAGTCGCAATCGATTCCAACGCATCGTCGGCAGAACCGAGTTGCGGCGCAAAGCCACCTTCATCGCCGATCGCCGTGGAAAGATGTCGATCTTTCAACACGGATTTGAGCGCGTGAAAAACTTCCACACCGTAACGCAGTGCTTCCGAAAAGGTCGGTGCACCGCGCGGCACAATCATGAATTCTTGAAAATCGATCGGTGCATCCGAATGCGCGCCGCCGTTCAAGATGTTCATCATCGGCACCGGCAAAACTCTTGCCTCAGGGCCGCCGAGGTAATGAAAGAGCGGGAGATTTTCCGCGGCCGCGGCGGCTTGCGCGACCGCCAGGGAAACGCCGAGCAACGCGTTTGCACCCAGGTTCTTTTTATTGGGCGTACCGTCGAGCTCGATCAACTTATTGTCGATGCTGCCCTGGTCGCGCGCATCCCAGCCTTTCAGAACCGGTGCGATCCTGCCGTTGACATTGGCGACCGCTTTCTTCACGCCTTTCCCGCCGAAGCGGCTTTTGTCGCCATCCCGCAACTCCCATGCTTCATGCTTGCCGGTACTCGCTCCGCTTGGAATCGCCGCCCGGCCAAGCGCGCCGCTTTCGACTCGCACATCGACTTCAATTGTCGGATTACCCCGCGAATCCAAAATTTCGCGGGCGACAATAGAGCGAATTGAAGTCGTTGACATTGAAGAATATCGCTGCCCAGAAGGGATTGCGCTCGCCAATCATGCGCACGGACGGTAACTGTTCAACCAGAACCCATCACTCATCTTATAATGTAGCCATGGCACGCTCCGGCTTTTATTAATGCCGGGCTCAAGCCTCGCTGGGTCGCTCGTAGCGGCGGCGAATGAGACAGTGAGAGCGGACAGCGCCCGCGTTTCTCTCTTGCGGTCGAGATTCCCATTGGCAATTTAGGCCTGGGCACGGATAATCTGACCGATGATTCGTTTGACGAGAATAGGCGCGATCGGCTTGATCGGCACCGTTTTAGCGGCCCTCGGCGCGGAGACTGGGCGTCTCCCAGCCGATCAACTGGCAAAAGCAGTCAGAAGCGATTCTATCAGCATCCCCACGCCTGGTGAGCTTTTCGCGGCACTTGAGAAACCCGGCAAAACAGACTGGTCGGGTCAATATCGCGGGCCGATACCGATCACGTATCGCAACCGCGCGCAAATTGCGCTCAACCTTGGCGGCTTGATTGCCGATGGATTTGTTGCGGTCGAAGCCAAGGACAGCCAGCAAGTCAAAAATATTGGCTCAGACATCATCAAACTCGCCAAAGCTCTCGGGGTAAGTCAGAACCTGCTCAGCCGCGGCAATAGCATCAACGAATTCGCCGAGAACAACGAATGGGACACGTTGCAGGAAGAATTGGAGGCGACCCAGAACGAAGTGAAATCCTCGATGCAATCGCATAGCGACCAGGACCTGGTGATTCTGGTGAGTCTCGGTGGTTGGATCCGCGGCACACAAGTCGTCAGCGGAGCGATCATGCGCAACTACGACGAGCGAAGTGCAAAAGTTTTGCGTCAGCCAGCGCTCGTCAAGTTCATGCAGTCGAAGATCAACGAAATCTCTCCCGAACTTCGGGGTGAGCCGCTGGTCAAAGGGGTGAACGAACAACTCCCTGGGATTGAGAAGCTGGTTTCTTTCCCGCCGGAGAAGGCACCGAGCCCTGATGAAGTGCGGAAGGTGAACGAAGCGGTCGGCAAGGTAATGGAGGAAATTGAGAACAAGGCCGTCGCGAAATGAAACGCTACTTGCTGATTTTCCTGTCGATCTTTGTACTAGTCGTCAGCATCTCTGCCCGTGCCGAGACAGATACCGAGGTCGCAGCGCGGAAAGTCGCGCTAGATCTTGCCGGAGCATTTTCGAACGAGGGTTTCAAGATCCGAGATGGCCACTGGTGCGGGACGGTTAAACAGAACGATCATGCTCTCGTCGCAGTGAACCTCTACGCAGGAAACCAGTATTGGTTCTCTGCGGGCGCCACCGAACCGGCGAAGAAAATTGCGGTAAGTGTTTATGATGAGACTGGAAAGCAAGTCACGACTGAGGGCTACAATGCGGGGGAAAAAGCTGCAGCCGGCTTTTCGCCTACGAACAGCGGTCAGTACTTCGTCTCGGTCGATCTGGTTGAAGGCCAGGCGGGCAGTTTTTGTCTTATCTATTCTTACAAGTGAGCTGTACCCGCTTCGCTGCCTGTGGCGCCAAAGCTGTGCGAAGCCGCGGCTGAAAACGTAAGCTCGAGTACTTTGCCAGACGTTTTCGATGTGCAGCACACTTTCGCGCGCTCACTCCTTTGCTAGAATCAAACGCGGCATGATCTCGCTCCGGGTATTTTACGAGGGTAACGTTCAGGGCGTGGGTTTCCGCTGGTCGGTGCAACATATTGCCAAGGGCTTCGATGTTACGGGTTGGGTGCGCAACCTGTCGAACGGTCGCGTGGAACTTCAGGTTAGCGGCGAGGAGGACGAAGTTCGGGCGTTCCTCGAAGGCATCGAGCAAAGCGATCTCCGAGCGCTTATTCGCAAACGAACCGAAAATAAATTGGAGAAACCGGTTACTGCCCGCGGTTTTGAAATTCGCCATGAGTGATCCGGCAATCGCTATTCGGGGGCTAACGAAAATTTTTCCCGTTCCCTTGCATCGACAGTCGATCGTCGCAGTGCGCGATCTCGATCTTTGCGTTGAGCCCGGGGAAGTTTATGGCCTGCTTGGGCCGAATGGCTCCGGCAAGAGCACGACTCTCAAAATTATTCTCGGCCTGGTTTCCCCAACGCGTGGCCGCACGGAAATCTTCGGTCATGACAGCCGTTTAGTTGAAAGCAGAGAAGCCGTCGGGTTCTTGCCGGAAAATCCCTACTTCTACAAGTATCTCACCGGGGAAGAAACGCTGCGCTTTTTTGGGCGGCTTTGCGGCCTTCGAGGCGAACCGTTAAGAAGTCGCATAAACGAATTGCTCGACCTCGTCGGGCTCACGAAGGCGCGCAAACGGCGACTAGGCACATATTCGAAGGGGATGTTGCAGCGCATCGGCCTCGCGCAGGCATTGATTCACGATCCCCGGTTGGTTGTGCTGGACGAACCGACCGCCGGCGTAGACCCGGCAGGCTCACGCGAGATTCGCGATCTGATTCTGGATCTACGGCGGCGTGGAATCACTGTGCTGCTTTCCTCGCATTTGCTTGCGCAAGCGCAGGAAATTTGCGATCGCGTTGGCATTCTCGCGGATGGCGTGCTCGTACGCGAAGGCCGTTTGCAAGAATTGATCGCAATTGAAAATCAAACCGAGCTTGTCATCTCCGACGCTTCCACTCAGCTCGTCAACGAGATCGAATCGTTCATCAACCGGTCAAACGCGAAATTGATTGAGCGCCGAAAATCGACAACCACACTTGAGCGGTTGTTTCTCGACGCGACCACCAAACGTCCCGAATCATGAGCAACGAAATCGCCACCATGGCGCGACATCGCGCTTTTTCTTTCTTCCGAATTCGCGCGATCACCGTCAACACGCTGACCGAGCTGACCCGCCTGAAAGTTTTTTATGTCCTGCTCGTTTTCGCACTGCTTCTGATCGGCAGCTCCATGTTCGTGGCGCAATTCACTTTTCAGCAGGAATTCCAAATTCTGAAAGACGTTTCTCTCGGCGCGATGTCCATCTTTACGTCGTTGCTGGCGATCGTCGCCACGGCGCGACTCATTCCCCAGGACATCGAGGACCGCACGGTTTACACCATTCTCGCTAAACCGGTGCCGCGCTTTGAATATCTGCTTGGGAAAATTGCGGGAGTTCTTTTGCTGCTGGCGATCAGCACACTGGTGATGGGCGCGGCGTTTCTTCTCGTGCTGTACATGCGCGAACAAGCCGTGTTGCACGCGACCCTGCAACACATGTCCGGGGCGCCGCGCGAGCAGGTCGATGATGCACTGCGCGCGATCCGCTCTTCAGCTCTCAACATCGACATCTTTCCCGGAATTGTCATCATTTACCTGAAAGCGTGCCTGCTGGCAGCGCTGACGCTCTTTGTCTCCACATTCGCGACAACAAACATTTTCACGATTGTAGTGATGACCTTCATTTATTTCATCGGCCATTTGCAAGCGACTGCGCGCGAATATTGGCTGCAGGAACATGGCAGCGGCTGGATCACACGCGTGATTCTCGCAATCGTGGCGCTGTTATTTCCTGACTTGCAGGCGTTTAATCTAGTGGACGACATCGTCGCCGGTACCGCGATTTCGCTGGCGCTCTTTTTCAAGACGGCCGTGCTCGGAATTTTCTATACGACGATCTACACACTGCTGGCGGCGTTTGTCTTTTACGGGAAGGAATTATGATACGAGCTCTTCTCGTGCTGGCAGTTCTGATCGCGCTCGGAGTGCTCAAATTGCCAGTCGAGCGCAACCTCGCCGCACTTCATCGACAAGAACATTTTCGGGGTGTCCAATTTAATCTCGATCTTCGCGAAAAACTCGGGCAGCTCGGTTTCATTGCCGCCCTGAGCGGATTTCGAGCAATCGTCGCCGACGGGCTCTTCATCCAGGCGCATGTCGCATGGGAGCGAACGGAATGGGGTCGCGTGTTGCTACTATTCCGGCACGTCACAACTCTGCAGCCGCGCGCAACCATGTTCTGGGACATGGCCGCGTGGCATATGGCTTGGAACGCGAGCGTAGCCGCGATGAACGATCAAACCCAGCCGCGTCTCGCGTTGCGAGTCAAAGCGCAGCGGGAATATTTTGCGCTCGGCAAAGATTTTCTTGAACGCGGAATAAAAAATAATCCGGATCGGCCGCAGCTCTACGAAGCGCTGGCCCGTCTTTACAAAGAGAAATACAAAGATCACGAGCACGCTTCGGAGTTCTACGCCAAGGCAGCAGCCTTGCCCGGGGCGATGAGCTACAACAGACGTTTCTCTGTTTACGAGCTTTCCTACTGCGAAGGACGCGAGCGCGAAGCATATGAGCGGCTGCGCCGACTCTATGACGAGGGCCAGAAGGAACGGCTGCCGACTCTGATCACGCGGTTGAAATTTCTAGAAGATAAACTTGGAATCCCGCAAGAGCAGCGAATTCCCGACGCAGATCCGTTGAAGCGTTAAAATCATTACATCGTTAAATGGTGGAAGCGTTTTCGCTGTAACGTTGTAACCTTTTTAACATTTTAACCGCTACCTCATGCGCTTTGCAATTTTCAGTGATATCCATGCCAATTTGGAGGCGCTTGAAGCGGTGTTGGCTGACGCACACAAGCGTAAGTGCACACACTTTGTCTGCCTGGGGGACGTAGTCGGGTATAACGCCAATCCGCACGAGTGTGTGGACCGCATTCGCAAATTGGATTGCCCGATTGTGAAGGGCAATCACGATGAGCAGGCATCGCTACCGGAATCGTCGAGTGACTTCAACGAGCTGGCGGAGCGCGCCATTGAGTGGACACGCGACAACTTGACGGAGGAAGACAAGCAATGGTTGCGCGAGTTGCCATTGCAGAGGCAGGTGCGCGATTTTACCATCGTGCACGCGACGCTCGATACCCCCGCGCAATGGGGCTACGTGTTTAGTAATCTCGATGCGGCTGCGAGCCTCACCTATCAGCACACAACCGTTTGTTTTTTCGGACACACCCATGTTCCCATGGTTTTTATTCGCGACGATGGCGTTAGACGGGAAAGGATCGAGCACATTCGCATTGAGCTGACCAAGAAGTATTTCATCAATATGGGCAGCGTCGGACAACCACGCGATGGAAATTGGCGCGCGGCATATTGCACTTACGATGTTGAGAACAATCTCGTCGAACAGTTGCGAGTAAAATACGATCTGGCGATTGCGCAAAAGAAGATTATCAAAGCCGGTCTGCCACGGCTGCTCGCCGAGCGACTTGCGAGCGGGCGATGAGAGCGATTTAGCGATTAAATGATTACCAACTTACCGAGTTAAGGCTGCATGCCTCGCCGCCTGGTCGCGAAGAAATTTCGGAGCAGGCTTGTTGAAGGCAAAACCCTGATCCTGAAGTCTGAACCCCAAATCGATCTTAATCATCAAGCCAAGCTCGCTTGGCGACGTCGTCCACACGCTTCCGGCAGTCGCGTCGCTTCGCAAGGCGTATCCCGGTGCCGAAATTACATGTCTAATTAATCCCGAATTCGCGCCGCTGCTCCGTGGAAATCCTGATGTGAATCACGTCTATTTCTTTCGCAGCAGCCAATTCCAAGGCATTGGCGCGCCGAAGAGTTTGCTGCCGTGGTTGAAGAAAACTCGGGAAATTCGACCGGACCTTGCGCTCGATTTCCAGGGATTACTGCGAAGCGCGCTGATCGCGAAAATCAGTGGCGCGAAAGAAATTCACGGGATGAGCGATGCACGCCAAGGCTCACGCTTGTTCTACGATCGCGTCGCAAAGGTCAATCGTTATGGGCATGCCGTTAACCGTTATCTTAAATTGGCGGAATGTGCTGGCGCGTCTGTTGGCCAGTGGCTTCGCTGCCCGCTCCCGACGGGGGATCCTCTCCCACATTTTGATGAATATCCGCCGTTCGTTCTTCTTCATCCCTTTGCGCGCATCGCGGACGAATCACTTTCGAATGCGATCATCGAGGAATTTGGCCGCGCGCTTGCCCCGACCCGTTTCCTTGTCGTCGGGCAATCGCGCCGCAACATCGAAGCTTCGGAAAACTGCGTTGATCTGGCCAACAAAACGTCGCTGCTGCAATTGATTCGGCTCATTCGCGTCGCCCGATTTGTGGTGAGCGTGGATAGCGGACCGATGCATATTGCCGCTGCGGTCAATGATCGCTTATTGTCGATTCATACGTTGACTGATCCGCGCCGTGTCGGTCCCTACAATCCCAACGCCTGGGTTTGGAAAAACGGCGAACTGCTTCGCGTCAGTGAATTCGAGA
>WNGJ01004851.1_pt1 | contig 14066 bp, 15 predicted proteins | sample 5400611 | NCBI WGS metagenome assembly WNGJ01 (sample SAMN13153375, study PRJNA577476) | soil metagenome | isolation source: 40 cm soil or saprolite under Garry oak tree replicate 1 | place: USA:California | collected 2016-06-15 | reverse complement strand
TGTTCTGGCGCATCGCGAAGGGCGGTCCCGGGCTCCCCCGCGAGGGTACGCCGTGGAACTCGGCGATGCCACGGTGGGAGGACTTCCTCACCGAGCGGGAGATCTGGTCGGTGATCTTGTTCCTCTACGATCAGACGGGTTGGACGCCGAGGACCTGGGAGAAGACCGTGAGCGGTGAGCGGTGATGACTAACCGCGTGAGGGGTGAGCGGTGAGCGGTCATGACTAATCGGGTCATGTTCTGCGTGACGCTCTTCGGCGCAGCGGTGAGCACACCGCTCACCGCTTACCGCTCACCGCTCACCGCGCAAGATACGGTGAAAGGAAAGGCGGTCTACGTGAAGTGGTGCGCCGGCTGTCACGGCGACACGGGCGCAGGTGACGGGGCGGCGGCGCCGGCCATGCTGCCCCGGCCGCGCAACTTCACGGGGGCGGTCTACAAGATCCGGACGACCGCGAGCGGACAGCTGCCTACCGACGCCGACCTGATGCGCGCGATCGACGAGGGCCTCCCCGGCAGCGCGATGCCCGCCTGGAAGGCGCGGTTGTCGGAGGCCGAGCGCCGGGACGTGATCGCATACATCAAGACGTTCTCGTCGTTCTTCGCGGACACGAGCCAGCATATCGTGCCCCTCGCCTTCGGTAAGGAGCCGGGTGGGGGCACGAGCGCGCAGGCGGTGAAGACGGGGCGGTTGTTTTACGATTCGATCGGGTGCCGTAAGTGCCACGGCGATCAGGGCCGGGGCGACGGCCCTTCGGCGCCTACCCTCAAGGACGACGCGGGATTCCCCATCTTCGCCGCGGACCTCCACCAGAGTTGGCGATTCCGGGGAGGCGGCAGGACCGAGGACATCTACCGGCGGCTGCGCACCGGGCTCGACGGCACGCCGATGCCGTCGTTCTCGGACCTCATCGACCAGAAATTCCTCACCGACGAGGAGCTGTGGCGGCTCTCCCAATACGTGCGCAGCCTCTCGCCGGCGCGGGAGCCCGAGGTGCGGGACGTGATCCACGCGCCGCAGCTCGGCGGCACGCTGCCCGCGGCGCCCGACGACACGACCTGGGCGCGGGTAGACCGCTACTGGTTCCCGCTCGTCGGCCAGGTGATCCGCAAGCCTCGCTGGTTCGCCCCAACGGTCTCCGGCGTGTGGGTACAGGCGGTGCACAACGGGCGTGAGCTCGCTCTGCGGCTTTGCTGGGACGACCGCACGCTGAGCCCGGACACGGCATGGCTCGCGCTCGAGAGGCGGGTGCTCGAGACGGTGGCGAGCGACGACTCGACCCCGCCCGTGGCGGGCCTGTGGCCAGATCAGGTCGCCGTGCAGCTCCCGCGCCACATCCCCGACGGGATGGAGCGCCCGTATTTCTTGATGGGGACGGGGACAGACCCGGTCTACCAGTGGCGGTGGACCAGCGAGCCGCGGAGGACGGTCGCGGGGTTGGCGCGCGGACTCGAGCAGTTCGACACGCTGGGGGCCGCGCCGGAGAGTCAGGCGGTGTGGGACCACGGAGAGTGGCGCGTCGTGCTCACCCGGTCCCTTGCGACCCCCGATACGGCGAACGAACTTCAGTTTGTGGCAGGCCGCGCCATCCCGGTCGCCTTCTTCGCCTGGGATGGCTCAAACGGGGAACACGGCTCGCGGCTGGCCGTGAGCACGTGGTACTTCCTCGCCCTCGATCAACCGACGCCGCCGCGGGTCTTTGTCTCCCCGGTCGTTGCGATGGCGCTGACGCTGGGGCTCGGGTTCATGGTGGTGTGGCGGGCACAGCGCCGGGCAGGCGGGTCGCGGGGCACGGGGGTGGGGGCGGGGGCGGAGACATAGAAAGACCTTATAGCGAAGATCTCGATTTGAATTATGGTCACCAAAGAGTTCAGAGGCGCGGATTCTTTAGCGGGAGGGATGATGCGTAAGCTCGGTTCCGTGGGTGTGGTGGCAGTGGCGGCGAGCCTGCTCACATTGGCGATCGCGGCGTGGACGCGGCAGCCGCCGGCGCAAGCCGGGGCGACGATCACGGGGAAGGTGAAGTTCACCGGCACGAAGCCCGCCATGCCGAAGATCGACATGAGCGAGGAGCCGAAGTGCAAGGCGAAGTACACCGCGGCTCCGCCGACCGAGGAGACCGTGGTCGTGAATCCGAACGGCACGCTTGCGAATGTGTTCGTGTACGTGAAGTCGGGGCTGCCGGCGAGCTACAAGGCCCCTGCGCCCTCGGGACCGGTGACGCTCGACCAGGACGGATGCCGTTATCATCCCCACGCGTTCGGTATCATGGTCGGGCAGAACCTGCAGATCAAGAACTCCGACGGCATTCTCCACAACATCAAGGCGAAGGGCACGAAGAACCGCCCCTTCAACATCAGCCAGCCTACGACCATGACGTCGACGCGCACGTTCTCCGCGCCCGAGGTGATGGTACCCCTCGAATGCAACGTGCACGGCTGGATGCACGCGTGGCTGGGGGTCCTGCCGCACGCGTTCTACGGGGTGAGCGGCGCGGACGGGAGCTTCAGCATCACGGGGCTGCCGCCCGGGACGTACACGGTCGAGGCGTGGCACGAGAAGTACGGGACGCAGACGGCCACCGTGACGGTCAGCGGCAGCGAGACGAAGACGGCGGACTTCACGTTCGCGGGCAAATGAGGTGAGGGACTAGAGAGAGGGGGGCAGGGCATGTCCTGGTGGCTGCCGCTCAAGGGTTCGACGTTCGCCGGGGAAATCGACGGCCTGTTCATCGCGATCCTCGTGATCACGGGGATCGCGTTCGTCATCGTCGAAGCGGGGCTGATCTGGTTCGTCGTGCGCTACCGAGCGCGGCCGGGGCGGAAAGCGTTCTACACGCATGGGTCCACGCGCGCCGAGGTGATCTGGACCGCGATCCCGGCCGTGACCATGGTGGCCCTGGGACTCGTCAGCAACCACTACTGGGTTCAGATCAAAGGGCGTAACAGCATTCCGCCGAACGCCTATCCCATCGGGATTCACGCGAAGCAGTTCGAGTGGCAGGTCACTTACCCGGGGCCCGACGGCAAGCTCGGCACCGCGGACGACTTTACCGTGCGCAACCAGCTGCACGTGCCGGCCGGCCGCCCGATCGTCCTCGCTCTTTCGTCCGAAGACGTCATCCATTCCTTTTTCGTGCCCCAGTTCCGCGTGCGGCAGGACGTGGTGCCGGGCATGGACATCAAGGCGTGGTTCCAGGCCACCGTCCCGGGGACCTACGAGCTCGGCTGCTCCCAGCTCTGCGGACTGGGCCACTACCGCATGCGGGCGCAGGTGTTCGTGCACACGCCGGAAGAGTATGACGCCTGGATGAAGCGGGCGGCTCAGGGGGAGGCATCAGAATGACGACTGTCGCCGCAACGGCCCAGGTCGCTCACGGGCATCACGACGATCGGCCGTTCATCCGCAAGTACATCTTCTCGACCGATCACAAGATCATCGGGATTCAGTTTCTGTTCGTCAGTCTGTTCTTCCTGCTCGTGGGCGGGCTGCTCGCGATGCAGATGCGCTGGCAGCTGGGCTTCCCGGGCAAGCCGATGCCGGGCGGCGGGATCCTGCCCGAGACGATGGCGCCGGGCGGCGTGATCCTGCCCGAGTACTACATCCAGCTCGTCACCATGCACGGGACGTTCATGGTGTTCTTTGCGATCATGCCGTTGCTCGTGGGTGTGTACGCGAACTTTCTGATTCCGTTGAAGATCGGGACGCACGACATGGCGTTCCCGCGCATCAACATGTGGTCTTTCTGGTCGGCGTTCGCTGCGGGCCTGGTGATGCTCGCGAGCCTGTTCGTGCCGGAGGGCGCGGCGCGGGCCGGCTGGACGATGTACGCCCCGCTCTCGGCCAGGCACGATTACTCGGGCGCCGAGCTCGGCCAGGAGCTCTGGTCGATCTCGATCGTGCTGCTCGGGCTGTCGTCGATCCTGGGCTCGCTGAACTACATCACCACGGTCATCAACAACCGGGCCCCCGGGATGACGTGGTTCCGGATGCCCCTGTCGGTGTGGGCGCTGTTCATCACCGCGATCCTTGGCATCCTGGCGCTGCCGGTGCTCTCGGGCGCGGCGATCATGCTGCTGTTCGACCAGATCCTCGGGACGCACTTCTTCGATCCCCCGGCCGGTGGGCAGGCGCTGTTGTGGCAGCACCTGTTCTGGTTCTTCGGGCACCCCGAGGTCTACATCCTGATCCTGCCCGCGATGGGCATGGTCTCCGACATCATCGCGAACGGGTCGCGCAAGCCGATCTTCGGCTACCATTCGATGGTGTTCGCGATCATCTCGATCGCCTTCCTCGGCTGGATCGTGTGGGGCCACCACATGTTCGTGAGCGGGATGAACCCGACGCTGGGCTCCTCGTTCATGGTCTCGACGCTCGTGATCGCGGTCCCATCGGCGGTGAAGACGTTCAACTGGATGGGGACGATGTGGCGCGGCAACCTCCGATTCACCGTGCCGATGCTCAACGCGGTGGCGTTCGTGGCGATGTTCGTGATCGGCGGTCTGTCGGGGATCTACATGGCGGCGACGCCCGTGGACATGTTCATCCACGACACGTACTTCATCGTCGCGCATCTGCATTACGTGTTGTTCGGCGGGAGCCTGTTCGCGCTGTTCGGCGCGATCCCCTTCTGGTTCCCCAAGATGTTCGGCCGCCTGATGAGCGAGCCGTGGGGGAAGATCCATTTCTGGCTCACGTTCGTTTTCTACAACTGCACGTTCTTCCCGATGCACATCCTCGGCATGGCCGGGCACATGCGGCGGATCTACGACCCGACGCAGTACGACTTCCTGAAGCCGTACCAGCCGATGAACGAATTCATCTCGATCAGCGCGTTCCTCTTGTTCGCGACGCAGATCATCTTCTTCGTGAACTTCTGGTACAGCCTCTTCAAGGGGAAGAAGGCGCCGCAGAACCCCTGGGAGGACAACGGGCTCGAGTGGTCGCTGCCGTCGCCCGCGCCGCACGGCAACTGGGCGACGACACCGACGGTGTACCGCGGCCCGTACGAGTACAGCTCGCCGCAGGCGACGGAGGACTACCTGCCGCAATACAAGAAGCTGCCGACCGACCGTGAGCCGGCCACGGCGCCGGTCGCGGGCCACTGACGCCGAGAAGGGGCCGACATGACCCACGCGACCGTCGATGTGATGCGTCCCCCCTACCCCACCGAGCGGGGACTGGACGTCTACAACACGAAGCTGGGAATGTGGGTCTTCCTGGCGTCGGAGGTGATGTTCTTCACGGCGCTCATCGGGTCCTACATCATCCTCCGGTTCGGCGCGCCGGGCGAGTGGGCGAGGCCGGGGATCGTGCTCAACATCCCCGTCACCGCGATCAACACGTTCCTCCTGATCTGCTCCAGCGTCACGATGGTGAAGGCGTACGCCACCGTCGCCGACGGCGAGGGGCACTTCTTCAGGCTGCGGCCGGGAGCGCGCCTCTCGGAGCGGCTCGATTTCGGGCTGAAGTTTTGGATGCTGGCGACGATCGTTATCGGCGCCACGTTCGTGAGCATTCAGGTCTACGAGTACCTCCATCTCGTGCACCGCGGCCTCCTGCCGAGCGGGGTGCGGGAGGGCAGCGAGCTGGCCGAGCTCGTGGCGAACGGAACGCTCCCGGCGGCGACGATGGGCCTGTTCGGCTCGAGCTTCTACACGATGACCGGGTTCCACGGCTTCCACGTCACCTGCGGCGTGATCTCGATGGCGTACCTGTACTTCACCAAGACGCTGCGGGGGAAGTACTCGCAGCAGGACTACCGCGGGATCGAGACGATCGGTCTCTACTGGCACTTCGTCGATCTGGTGTGGATCATCCTGTTCACCATCGTCTACCTGATCTGAGGGCCCCTGATGGAGACCGCGCACAAGCGACCCAACTACGTGGCGATATGGGCCTACCTCTTCATCTTGACAGTGGCGGAGCTGGCGCTCGCGTTCGAGCTGCCCATTTCGCGCAACATGAAGCTGCTGCTGCTGCTGTTCCTGGCCGTGTGGAAGGCAGCCCTCGTCGCGCTCTTCTTCATGCATCTGAAATTCGAGCGGTGGAACCTGAGAATGCTGGCGCTCGTGCCACTGCCCCTCGCCGTGATCTTCGTTCTGGCCGCGATGTCGGAGCACGTCTGGTAGCGTTCCTCGAGCTGACGAAGCCGCGCATCACGCAGCTCGTGGTGCTCACCGCCGCCGCGGGGTTCTATCTCGGCTCCCGCACGGGGGTGGACCTCCGGCTGCTGGTACACACCTTGATCGGCACCGTGCTGGTCGCGGCCGGCACCAACGCGTTCAACCAGCTGCGGGAGCGCGACGTCGACGCGCGGATGCGGCGAACCCGAGATCGCCCCCTCCCATCGGGGCGCATCACCCCACGGGCGGCCGGCGCATTCGCCGGGGCGATCTCCGTCGCGGGCGTCGCTTATCTCGCCCTCGCGGTCAACCTCGTCACCGCCGGCCTCGCCGCCCTCACGCTCGCGAGCTACGTGCTGCTGTACACGCCGCTCAAGCGCCGCACGTCGCTCAACACGCTCATCGGCGCGGTCCCCGGAGCCCTGCCGGTCGTCGGCGGGTGGGCGGCGGCGGGCGGCGAGGCGGGCGGCGCGGTGCTGGCGCTGTTCTCGATCCTGTTTCTGTGGCAGCTGCCGCATTTCCTTGCGCTCGCGTGGATCTACCGCGAGGACTATCGCCGCAGCGGGCTCGCCATGCTGTGCGTCGAGGATCCGGACGGAAGCCGCACCGGGTGGATGGCGCTGCTCTACGCGGCGACGCTGCTGCCGGTGAGCCTCCTGCCCACGTTGCTCGGCATCACGGGCGCCGTTTACTTCTTCGGCGCAGCGGCGCTCGGGCTCGCCTACCTCGTCGCATCGGCGGCGATGACGCTGGCCGCCACTGCCGCGCGCGCGTGGCGCGTGTTCTTCGTGTCGATCGTGTACCTCCCGGCGCTACTCACGCTGATGGTGCTGGACAAAGTCGTGACGTAGGGGGTGATCATGATCCCGTTCCACCGCCTGCTCATTTCGACCGCGATCGTGTTCTCCGCGGGGTTCACGGTGTGGGCGGCGTGGAGCTACCGCGAGTCCCGCAATGGGGGGAGCCTGGTCCTCGCGCTCGGGTTCGCCGTCGCGACCGTGGCGCTCGCCTATTACCTGCGCCACCTGAAGCGCTTCCTCGGCCGATGACCCTCGCGACCCTGCTGCTCCACGGGGACGACGCCAAACTGGAGCTCTTGTACTTCGTCGCCTCGGTGCTGCTTGCGTTGACGCCGCTGGCGATCTTCGGGACCATCGGCGTGCTCGTGGTTCGCAAGATCTGGAAGGAGAGGCGAGACGACAAGGCAGCGGAGCAGCGAGCAATGCGGAATGCGGAAATGCGCAATTGAGGGGGGACTCTTCCATTCCGCATTCCGCACTCCGCATTCCCCATTAGATTCCGTTCCATGACCGCCCAGTCTCCCGAACGCCGCCAGGTCGTCCGTTTCGCGTTCTACAAACTGGACAACGCGTGGCGCAGGCTGAGCGCCGAGCGGCAGGCGGCGTCCAAGATCGAGTTCGGCGAGACCATCGACAGCTTCCACGGGCGCCTGCTGCTGCGGCCGTACGGGCTCGTCGGCATTCGCGGGGACTGCGACTTCCTCCTGTGGCAGGTGGCGGAGGACCTGGACTCGCTCGTCGCGCTGCAGACGGCGCTCAACCGCACCGACCTCGGCGCCTACCTGACGACCCCCTACAACTATCTCGCGATGACGCGGCGCTCGATCTACGAGTTCCCGGAGGAGTCGAACCAGCCTTCCCGGCTCGTGATCCGGCCCAGCAACGCGCGCTACCTGTTCGTGTATCCGTTCGTGAAGACACGCGCCTGGTATCTGCTCCCCAAGGCGGAGCGGCAGGCGATGATGGACGAGCACGTGCGCGTCGGCCGCCGCTACCCGTCCATCCGGTTGAACACGACGTACTCCTACGGGCTCGACGACCAGGAGTTCGTCCTCGCCTTCGAGGGCGACAATCCCGCCGACTTTCTCGACCTGGTCATGGAATTGCGCGAGAGCAAGGCGTCCTCCTATACGCTGCGCGACACGCCGACGCTCACGTGCGTGCAGATGTCGCTCTGGGACCTGCTCGATACGCTGGGCGGCGCGGGGTCGGTCCAGGCCGTATCGCGCCGGCCGACGCGGGCCGACGGGTACACACCGGTGGCGACGCTGGCGGAGCTGCCGCCGGGGGCGAGCAAGCGCGTCTACGCGGCGGGCGAGGCGGTGGCGCTGTTCAACGTGAACGGCTCCGTCTACGCGATCGCGAACCGCTGCACGCACGCCCGCGCCAGTCTTTCCGAGGGCGCGGTCGATCTCGCGCGGTGCGCGGTGACCTGCCCGTGGCACGAGGGCGTGTTCTCTCTCGAGACCGGTCAGGTGCTGGGCGGTCCGCCCGCAATCCCCGTTGCAACCTACCGGGTCAAGCTCGAAGAGGACGCGATCCTCATCGCGCCCGCCGAGGCGCGCGAGCCGACGGTTGTCCCCCGCCGCTGACGACAGCCGTTTCCTGAAGGCGTGTCGGCGCGAGCCCACCGACGTCACCCCGGTGTGGTTCATGCGGCAGGCGGGCCGCTACCTGGCGGAATACCGCGCGCTCCGCCAGAAGCACTCACTCCTGGAGCTGTGCCACAGGCCCGAGCTCGCCGCGGAGGTCACGCTCCAGCCAGTGGAGCGGCTCGGCGTGGACGCGGCGATCCTGTTCGCCGACATCCTGCTCCCCTTCGAGCCGCTCGGCCTCGGCCTCACGTTCGCCGCGAGCGACGGGCCGCAGATCACGCGGCCTATCCGCGACGCGGCGCAGGTACTCGAGCTGCCGCCGGTGGATCCGGCCCAGGACCTGGGCTACGTGATCGAGGCGGTGCGGCTCGCCGCCCGGGCGCTCCCCCAGCACATTCCCCTCATCGGGTTCGCGGGCGCACCGTTCACGCTTGCGAGCTACGCCATCGAGGGCGGCTCGACGCGGAGCTTCGTGCTCACCAAGCGCTTCATGTATGGCGAGCCCCGCGCCTGGCACGCGCTGATGGAGCGGCTCGCCGAGCTCGTGGGGCGCTACCTCGCGGCCCAGGCGGGGGCGGGCGCGCGGGCGCTCCAGCTCTTCGACAGTTGGGTCGGGTGCCTGTCCCCCGCCGACTACGCCGCCTATGTGTTCCCCCACAGCCAGCGCGCCCTCGCGCTCGCACGCCGGGCCGGCGTGCCGGTGATTCACTTCGGCACCGGCACCGCGACCTTCCTCGCGGACTTCGCGCGGGCGGGGGGCGACGTGATCGGCGTGGACTGGCGCATTCCCCTCGACATCGCGTGGGAGCAGGTCGGGCCTGGGCGCGCGATCCAGGGCAACCTCGACCCCGTCGCGCTGCTCGCACCGCGCCCCCTGCTCGAAACGGGCGTGCGCGACGTGCTCGCGCGCGGGGGCGGGCGCCCGGGTCACATCTTCAATCTCGGGCACGGCGTCCTCCCCGAGACGCCGGTGGACGCGCTGCGGCGGGTGGTGGAAATCGCGCATGGGGGCTGATGGCGTCGCCGTCCTCCTGATGGCCTACGGCGGGCCCGACAAGCTCGACGATGTGGAGGCGTACCTGCTCGACGTGCGCGGCGGGCGGCCCACCAGCCGGGAGCTCGTGGACGAGATCAAGGCCCGTTATGCGCGGATCGGCGGCCGCTCACCGATCCGCGAGCTCACGGAGGCCCAGGCGCGCGCGCTGGGCCACGCACTGGGCCCCGAATTCGCGGTGTATGTGGGGATGCGCCACTGGCACCCGTACATCGGGGCTGCCCTCGAGCGAATCGTCGCGGCGGGCCACCGGCGGCTCGTCGGGATCGTGCTCGCGCCCCACTATTCGGCGATGTCCGTCGGCGCCTATGAGAAGAAGGTGCTGGACGCGGCGGCGGGGCGGGTGCAGCTCGCGCTGGTGCGGAGCTGGGGCGATCACCCCGGATTTCTCGACGCCGTCGCGGCGCGCGTCATGGAAGCGCTGCGGCGATTTCCGCCGCGGAGCGGCGTTCAGGTCATTTTCACGGCCCACAGCTTGCCGCAGCGCATCCTCGCCCAGGGCGACCCGTACCCGGACCAGCTGCGGGTCAGCGCCGCCGCGGTGGGGCGGCTCGCCGGGCTTCCGCAATGGCACTTTGCCTACCAGAGTGCGGGCGCCACGCCCGAGCCGTGGCTCGGCCCGGAGGTGGGGGATGTGCTGGCGCAGCTGGCGGGCGCCGGGCATCGGGAGTTCCTCATCGTGCCGATCGGATTCGTGAGCGACCACGTGGAGATCCTCTACGACGTGGACGTGATGTACCGCCACCAAGCCGAGCGGCTGGGCGCGCGGCTCGAGCGGACGGCGTCCCTGAACGACGACCCCCGGCTGATCGGTGCGCTCGCCGACCTCGCCCGGACCGCGGCGTTGGAGCGCGGCTGGGAGTGACGACCGTGGCCGTGGTGGGCGGCGGCGTGACCGGGCTCGCGGCGGCGTGGGAGCTGCAAGGAGCCGGGGCGGATGTGTCCGTGCTCGAGAGCGGGCGACGCGCGGGCGGCGTCATCGTGACCGAGCGGCGCGACGGCTTCGTCGTCGAAGGCGGACCGGACGGCTTCCTTGCCGCCGAGCCGGACATCCAGGTGCTTGCCCGGGAACTGGGAATCGGCGACCGGCTGGTGGATCCGCTGGCGCGCGGGTCGTTGCTGTGGAACGGCAAGGAGCTGGCGCCGCTCGCGGAGGGACAGGCGGCGGCGCTGCTCGGGATCGAAGGCCAGACGGGCGTGGACGTGAGCCAAGGATTCCGGAGCTTTAAGGGCGGGATGGGGGACGTCGTCGAGGCGCTGCTCGCCAGGCTGGGCTCGGCGGTGCGCACGGGGATGGGCGTGACCGCGATCGCGCCCTCGCGTCGCGGCTATCGGCTGAGCCTCGCGGGCGGCTCGGTGGTCGAAGCTGAGGGCGTGGTCTTGGCGCTGCCGGCGTGGGCGGCCGCGCGCCTCGTCGCCGCCCTCGGCGTGGTCGCGGCCCGCTGCCTAGAAGACGTGCTCTATTACCCGAGCGTCACGGTCTCACTCGCGTACGAGCGGAATGGACTCACGGGGAAGCTGAGCGGCACAGGATTCGTTTCCGCAGGGGAGTCGGGCACGCCGGTCCGCGCCTGCACATACGCGTCGTTCAAGTATCCGGGCCGGGCGCCGGGGGGCTATGCGCTGCTGCGCGCGTTCGTCGTGCCGCCGGACGGCGATCCGGCGTCGGTCGCCCACGCGGAGCTCGCGAAGATTCTCGGTGTCACCGGAGCGCCGCTGTGGAGTCGGGCGTTCCACTGGACTCGCGGCGTGCCGCGCTACAAGCCGCAGCACGCGCAGCACGTCGCGAGGATGCGGGAGCTGTTGTCCCTGCTGCCCCCCCTCGAGATCGCGGGAGCGGGCGTGGACGGCGCGGGGGTGTCGGCGTGCGTGAAGTCGGGACGCGCGGCCGCGCGACGGGTGTTGGAGCGAATGGCGGGCACGAATCGCAGTCGACAGCAGGCAGGCGATTAGAGCACAGCCGAAGCCCCTACGCGCCGAGTAACTCCCGAGCCCGGCGCACCACACCGTCCACAGTGATCCCGAACTCCTGGTAAAGGCGCGGATACGGCGCCGAGGCGCCGAAGCGCTCCAACCCCAGCACCGCTCCGTGATCACCCACCCAGCGGTACCACGGCTGAGGTGAGGCGGCCTCCACCGCGAGGCGGGCTCGCACCGATGGCAGCAGCACCGTGTCCCGGTACTCCGGCGACTCTGCGGCGAACAGTTCCATGCTGGGCATGCTCACAAGGCGCGCGGCGACGCCCGCGGCGGTGAGCCGCTCGTGCGCGCCCAAGGCGAGCTCCACTTCGGAACCGGTGGCGATCAGGAGGAGCGCGGGCTTGCCGGCGGGGGGCTCGGCCAGCACGTACGCGCCGTGACGGAGCCCGCTTGCGGGCGCATACTTCGACCGGTCGATCACCGGGACCGTCTGACGGGTGAGCACCAGCGCCACCGGGCCGTGGCGGTGCCGCACCGCAACCCGCCAGGCCTCGACCGCCTCGGTCGGGTCCGCGGGACGGATCACGGTCAGATTCGGGATCGCGCGCAATGACGCCAGCTGCTCAACCGGTTGGTGGGTCGGCCCGTCCTCGCCGAGCCCGATCGAGTCGTGGCTGAAGACGTAGATCGCGGGGAGCCCGCTCAGCGCCGCGAGCCGGATCGAGGGCCGCATGTACTCGGAGAAGATCAGGAAGGTCGAGCCGACCGGCCGCACCCCGCCGTGCAGGGCGAGCCCGTTGAGAATCGCGCCCATGCCGTGCTCGCGGACGCCGAAATGGATGTTCTTGGCATGCCAGTTCCCAGCCGCGACGTCGCCGCCGTCCTTGAAGACGACCTGGGTCGAGGCGGCGAGGTCCGCCGAGCCGCCGATCACCTCGGGCAGCTTCACCGCGATGGCGTTGAGCACCTTGGCCGAGGCAGCGCGCGTCGCCTGCGCGTCCTGCGCCGTGAACGCGGGCAGGTCGGCGTCCCAGTCGTCGGGGAGCCGGCCGTGGAGGCGCCGCTCGAGCTCGGTGGCGAGCTCGGGGTGGGCCCGACGGTAGGCCTCGTACTTCCCTTGCCACTCGGCCTCGAGCCGGGCGCCGCGCTCGCGCGCTCTGCGCCAGTGGGCCAGCGACTCCTCGGGGACATGGAACGGCTCGAGGCTCGGCCAGCCCAGGCGCTGCTTCGTCAGCTTCACTTCTTCCTCGCCGAGAGGCGAGCCGTGCGCCTCGGGGGTGTCCTGCTTGTGCGGGCTGCCGTACGCGATGTGCGTCCGCACGATGACGAGCGACGGCCGGTCGGCGGCCCGCCGGGCCGCTGAGAGGGCGGCATCGAGGGCGCCGACGTCGTTGCCGTCCGCAACGCGCTGGACGTGCCAGCCGTAGGCCTCGAAGCGCTGAGCCGTGTCGTCGCTCCAGGTGAGGCTGGTCGCCCCATCGATGGTGATGCGGTTGTCGTCGTAGATCCCGATCAGATGCCCGAGCTTCAAGTGACCGGCAAGCGAGCATGCCTCGTGGGACACCCCTTCCATCAGGTCGCCGTCCGAGGCCACGAAGTAGGTGCAGTGATCGACGATCTGGTGCCCGGGGCGATTGAAGATGCCGGCGAGGTGCGCTTCCGCGAGGGCCATCCCCACGGCGTTTCCGACACCCTGGCCCAGCGGCCCCGTGGTGGCCTCGACCCCCGGCGTCGGTCCGTACTCGGAGTGGCCGGGCGTGCGGCTGTGCCATTGGCGGAACTGCTTGATGTCGTCGAGCGAGAGATCGTATCCGGTGAGGTAGAGCGTCGCGTACAGCAGCATGCACGCGTGACCGCACGACAGCACGAAGCGGTCGCGCCCGAACCAGTCGGGGTTCGCCGGGTTGTAGCGCAGATGCCGCTGCCAGAGCACGTACGCGAGCGGCGCCAGGGCCATCGCCGTGCCCGGATGACCGGACACGGCGCGTTGCACCGCGTCCATCGCCAGCACGCGGATCGTGTCGATGCAGAGTTGCTCGAGATCGGTGTCCCGGGATGCCGGGCCACTGCTGACGCCCGCGGTCACCCGAGGCCGGACTTCGCCAACCGCCACAGGTTGTACAGCCGGTCGAATCCGCTCACGAGGACGTCCACTTGCTGGGGGCTCGGGCTCGCCTTGGCGACCGCCTTCAGATCCTCGCAGAGGCGGGGCATCTCGCGCCGGTACTGTTTGGCACTTTCGGCGCCGATGCGGGCGAGGAGGTCGAGGATCCGCTTCCGGGCGGCCTCATCGTGGGGTACCTGCCAGAGATAGCTGGCGAGATCCTTTCCCTCGGCGCACAGCTTGCCGAGCGGATCCATGAGCGGCGGGCGGCGGTGGCGCGGAGCGTTGGGGTCCGTCATGCGCGCTTCAATTATACCAGGAATCGGCCTATACCAGGAATCGGCCTGAAACGGGCCCGTTGCCCGAACTCCCGGCGCCGTCTAGCTTCGCTCTCCATGCCTGCGTTGCTGCTGGTACTGATCGTCGTCCAGGCCGGGCTGTCTCCCGAGCCGGCGGACTGCGGGGAG
>WNGJ01005746.1_pt1 | contig 14068 bp, 16 predicted proteins | sample 5400611 | NCBI WGS metagenome assembly WNGJ01 (sample SAMN13153375, study PRJNA577476) | soil metagenome | isolation source: 40 cm soil or saprolite under Garry oak tree replicate 1 | place: USA:California | collected 2016-06-15 | reverse complement strand
GCAAGGTTCAGCTCACCAGTTCTCGGTCAGGGAAAGGACGATTTCCTGACGAAGAACACGCGCGCGACGCTGCGGGAAGCGGTGCCGAACGGCACGTACTGGTGGCGTGTCCGTGCGCTTGCAAGAAACGGCACCCCGTCGTCGTGGTCACAGGGCCGGTCGGTCACGAAGCGGTGGGCCGCGACGACGGTTCTGCAGGAACCTGCGAACGGTGTCACGGTCGTCTATCCGTCGGCGCAGCTGAAGCTCGGCTGGACACCGGTGCCCGGTGCGAGAAAGTACATCGTCTCGCTCGCGCGAGATCCGAACCTCGCCTCGCTGGTTCCACTCGGCGGCGCGGCGCGACCGGTCGAGACGAACGCGACGTCGTTGACTCCGAATGCGACTCTGGCTCAGGGCGACTACTACTGGGGCGTGACGCCCCTCGACGCACAGGGAAACCGCGGCAGTCCCTCTGCGGTCTCGAAGTTCACCTGGGCCTGGCCCTCCTCGACCACCGTGCGTTACACCGACCTCAACAGCTCGCCGGAGGTGGTCGACCCCCAACTCTCCTGGGACGCCGTTCCCGGAGCGGCCCGCTACGAGGTCGAGATCAACACGTCGATCGACTTCGCCCCCGGCTCCAAGGTGTGCTGCGCCGGCTCGACGATCGCGACGTCGATCTCGCCGACTGCGATGTTGAGGAACAACACGTACTACTGGCGCGTCCGCGCGATCGACCCGGCCGGCAACGCCGGTGTCTGGAACGGGGTGAGTCCGGTTCCGAACTTCTTCCAGAAGACGTTCGACACCGTCCCGCCCGTAACCGCGCCGAGCATCAAGAACCTGCACATGCGGGACAATCTGAGCGATCCCGGCCAGGACAAGGACACGGGCGCACTGGGGTTCCAGACCTATGCTCCGGTGTTGACGTGGGATCCCGTGCCCGGTGCTTCGAGCTACGAGGTCGACGTCACGCCGTTCGACGGAGCCAGCTGTGACTGGAGCGCGTCCACCCTGGGTGACGGCGTGGACGCCGCTCGCGAAGGGACCGATCGCGGCGAAGCCGTACCCCGACTCGATGATGCCGTCGGCGGACTCGCAGACCCTGCTGGACGGCGGCTACTACTGCGCACGCGTCAGGGCACGTTCGGATCGAGCAGGCGTCAGCGACGTCTACGGCGACTACACCTATTTGAACTCCGGCGGCCAGCAATGGGCGTTCCAGTTCCTTGGAAGCGACCCGAGCCCGAGCACCTGCACGCCTCTGAATCCCGGCTACCCCTGCGCGAGCGACTACCTGCTTCCGGCGACGGGCGAAGTGACGCGGCGGACGCCGCTCTTCACGTGGAAGCCGCTGCCCGGCGCGGGGAGCTACTGGGTCATCGTTGCCAAGGATCCGTCGTTCACGACGATCGTCGATTACGGCATTACGCAGGTCCCGGCGTACGCGACCCGCACGTTCCTCGGCCCGAGAACCTACTCCGACGAGTTCACGTCGTACTACTGGGCGATTCTCCCTGCGGCGGACGCGAACGGGGGGCACGCCTTCGGGGGCAATCCGTTGCTCGCCGCGCCGTCGAACTTTCAGAAGCGGTCGGTGGCGCCGACGCTGGCCCCGGTGGCGTTCGGGCCGTACGGCGTGCCGACGTTCAGCTGGTCCCCTGCGACGGGCCAACTCTCGGCGGGCGCCCGGAGGTACAGGCTCCAGGTCTCTACAGACGAGAGCTTCGGCGCGCTCCTCGACGACGTCACGACCGTTTCGACGGCCTACACGAGCAACACCACCTATCCGGCGGACACCGTTCTGTACTGGCGAGTTCGGGCGGACGACGAGAACCTGCTCGGCCTGACGTGGTCGGCGGCCGGGACGTTCAAGAAGACGCTCGCGGCGCCGGTTCCGAACCCGGACCCGGCGAGCGGCGACGCCATCCCGACCTGGACGTGGACTCCGGTTCCGGGCGCGCTCTGGTACGACATCGCAGTCGACCTCCCGGACGGTTCGCACAAGGAGTTCGACGGGCTGCCCAGCGCTGCGGTGACCCCCGTCCTGATGTACGGCACCGGGATCTTCCACTGGCGCGTCCGGGCCGAGTTCCCGCGCGCGTCCTTCGGTGCGACGCCCGGTCCTTGGTCGCCGAGCATGCCCTTCGCACGCACGATCCTCGCCCCTTCGGGAGCACACGAGCAGTTCGCGCGGGACCGTGTTCTGCTCGACTGGGCCGCGAAGCCCGGCGCGAGGCGGTACCGCGTGCAGATCGCCGGCGACCCGAGCTTCACAAGGCCCGTCGAGAACGTCGTCACCGACAACACCTCATACGCGCCGCTCTTGATCTATCGCGGGTTCCGCACCCTGAACACAGGCCGGCTCTTCTGGCGGGTCGCGGCGATGGATGAGGGGGACAACATCGGACAGTTCACCAACGCCAGGTCGATCGTCCGGACGCGCCGCATGGAGATCGCCGTGCGCGGGTCGCTCAGCCACCGGAGGAAGTCGATGATCACCATCAGCGTCACCGACTTCGAGACAGCGGCGGGCGTTCCGGGAGCGAGCCTGCGGGCGACGGGCGCAGGCATCAAGCTCCAGCGTGGCAGCACGAACGCCTTCGGCGGCGCCAGGTGGTCGGTTCGGCCGCGCCGGCGTGGCAGCATCGTGATCCGGGCGTCCAGGCGCGGGTATGCGTCCGTGACGGCCGTGGTCGCCGTCCGCTGACGCGCCTCCCGGCCAATCCCAGACGATCCGGGTAGAGAACCTAGCTCTTCCGGCGGCGCCTGGCTCGCGACCGTCGGCGACACTCCGTGGACCATGACGACGATTGCGGTCGAGCACTCGCGCCCGACGGACGAAGAGGTCGTCGAATGGCGATTCGAGCAATTGCGGCGTGCAGGATGCGACACCCGCGTCGCGCAAATTCTCGCCGAGGAGGGTCAAGTCGACCTCCATCAGGCAGTCGAGGCGCTTGAGCGCGGGTGCGAGCCCGCTATGGCCCTCGCCATCTTTCTCTAGCAAGGTCAGTCGTGGGTGGCCGGCGGCCGCGGTGCGCGCTCTCCGGTCGGTGCGGAATCGTGGGCGGACTGCGAAGGGGCTCGCCGGCTGCTGCCGAATTCAGTCGCGTGCCTGATCCCCTGAATCCGCACAGTCCGCTCTCGCCGTCGAATCCGGGACGGCCCGTGAACCCGGCCCTCGCGAAGCATGCGGAGGCTCGCGCGCAGAGCCTCCAGGCGCGCGTCGCCGACCGGATCACGCAGTTCGCGGGGTCGATGCTGTTCGTCTACGTGCACATCGTCTGGTTCTCGTGCTGGATCGGATTCCACGTCGAGAAGTTCCCCTACGGACTGCTGACGATGATGGTCTCGCTCGAGGCAATCTTCCTCTCGACCTTCGTGATGATCAGCCAGAACCGCGCCGACGAGAAGCGGCAGGTCCTCGCCGACCAGCAGTGGAAGCTCGTCAACGAGGAGGAGAAGCAGAACGAGGAGCTGCTCAAGATCTCGCAGCAGATCCTCGAGCTGACGCGCGCGATCCACGGCAAGACCGTGGCCGGCTCGGGTTAGAGGGTCTGGCGAAATACAGTCTGTGCCGTCCGGCCTCGCTGCTCGCCACCGGCTTCGCCCTGGTTACGCAGTCGCACCGATAGCTAGAGCTATCGACACTCCCTGCGTCCTTGCCTCGGAACGAGCATCGCGCCCGGACCACGAGCGGCATTCCGTCAAACCCTCCTAACCCGGGTCGCCGGTACTGAAGAAGGCCGCGAACGACCCCGCCACGGCCGTCACGACGAAGATCGCCCAGATCTCGAGGATGACGTCGACGACCCGGCCCCACGCAGTCAGCGGGTTCTTGATCTGCGACGAGACCGTCAGCAACTGCACCGTCGTGAAGAACACCGCGTCGCCGAAGTGGTGAATGTCACCGCGTTTCACGTTGCTCTCCAACTTCCAGACGAGCACCGAGCAAACAGCGTCGACCAGCAGCGTCAGGCCGAACGCGATCCCCATTCGGGCGACGAGGCGCCGGTGTCGCTCCTCCCATTTCCCGAGCCGTCCGAGCTCTTCCCGCAGCACGGGCGAAGTGTGGCTCCGCGGGCGGATGGATTCCTACGAACTTCTTAGCCCGCGTTCAGACCATTCTCAGACCGGCGAGCGAACCTGCTTTCACGCGAGACGAAAGGAGGTGATGCAGGTGAATCCCACACGAAGAGGGTTGCTAGCAGGTGCGCTTGCCGGTGCGGTGATTGCCGGCGGTGCCGTCGGCGCCACGGCGTTCGGCGCCAGCTCAAGCAGCTCTTCCTCGAGCAACGCGGCCGCTCCGGCGGTACTGCGCTCGGCCCCGAACGGGACGTTCAAGCCGATCGAGACCAAGGCCCACGAGGCCAACGAGAGCGCGCAACGCGAGGCCCAGGAGAACGCCGGTCAGATCCCGACCGTGCCCTGAGCACCGCCGCCAGCGCATCAGCACGATGAGCACCCGGGCGGGCCGAGCAAATCGGCCCGCCCGGTCTATCTCCAGACAGAAAGTGGCGAAAGGCCGCGGTCAACGGCCTTTCGCGGGGCGGGGGTGGAGAGAAGGCTACGCGGCCTTGCGGTCTTCGATCTCGCGCCGGGCTAGCTGCTCCAGCGTCCCGGCATGCTCGTCGAGCCAGGATCCTGCGGCGATGTGTGCGAGCCGACAGACGGCCGCCAGGCCCGCCACGACGATGATCGAGACGATCAAGTTGAAGACAATGGTTCCGGTCACTTTCACTCCTTCCTTCGTTTGTCTCGGGTTTGGAACCGCGACTGAGAAAGAGCAAACCACCGCTATCTGAGAACAACTTGTGCTGGCGCTAAGAGGTCTCTAAGAACCCTGGCGAGCCGCGTTTGCGAGCGGTGCCGGGCGATGTCCCTTCGCGCGGAAGTGGGGAAGCGCGAGCGCGAAGGTCGATCCTCCCGGGTCGCTCGCCACGCTGCACCGGCCGCCATGTGCCTTCGCGATCGCGTCGACCATCGCCAGTCCGAGCCCCACACCGCCGTCGGCCCGCGTGCGGGCTGGATCAGCGCGCGCGAAACGCTCGAAGATGCGAGTCGTGGCGTCTGGGGCGATCCCCGTGCCCTCGTCCTCGACCTCGATCACGACCTCGCTCCCACGAGCACGGGCCCGCAGCTCGATCGCGTCCGACGCTTCGGTGTACTTGACCGCGTTCTCGAGCAGCGCGTCGAGCGCGATGCGCAACCCCTCCGCATCCGCCGAGAGGACGCCGTCCTCGACGCGGCCGAGTCTCCAGACGCGCGGCGCTACCTCCGACCAGCGCACGAAAACGTCCTCGAGGAACGACTCGAGCTCGATCTCTCCGGGGACGACGAAATCCGGGAGGTCTGCCGTTGCCAGCAACAGCAGGCGCTCGAGCAGGCGATGCATTCGGTCGAGCTCGTCGACGGCAATCTCGATCTCATCTCGGGAGGTTCCTCCGTTTGCGCGGAGCGCGAGGTCGAGATGCCCGCGAGCGATCGTGACCGGAGTTCGCAACTCATGCGATGCGTCATGCAGGAACCGCGCCTGGCGGTCGAGCAGCTCGGCGTTCTCCTGGGCGCGACGCTCGGCGGTGCGGAGCGCGTCCTGCCGCCGCCGTGCGTGCCAGACCATCGCAAGAAACATTGCGGACATCAGCGGCACCTCGAACAGCTCGCCCCAGAGCTGGACCCCCTCGAAAGCGTCGATGAAGATCAGGACGCCGGTTGACGCCGCGACGAGCGAGAGGATGGCGGCAGTCGGCCTGGGCCGCCAGACGCGGAAACCGTAGAGGAGCGTCAGGCTGATCCAGACGAAATGGAACGGAACGGTTTCCCATCTCGGCCACAGGCCCATCGCGACGAGATTCGCCGCGGCGAAGGCGAACCAGGCGAGCTCGACGGATCTACGCCGCAGAAAGCCGGTAACCGGCATGTCTGACCGTCTCGATCGACGCGTTTGGCCCCAGCTTCTTCCGTAGCCGCCGCACGCAGACGTCGACGACGTTGGAGCCGGGCTCGAAGTGGTACCCCCACACCTCGGCGAGCAGCCGCTGGCGGCTGACGACCTCCCCCGAGTGCTCGAGCAGGTGGTGCAAGAGGTGAAACTCGCGGTCGGACAAGGCGGCGATGTTGCCGTCGACGGAGGCTTGCCGTCGGGCGAGATCGAGCGTCAGCCCGCCGGCCTGGAGAACTTTTCCGACCTCGCGCTTCGAGTCTTGCCGCCGCAGCTGCACTCGCACACGCGCGATCAGTTCGTCCAGCGAGAACGGTTTTGCCAGGTAATCACGAGCACCGAGCTCGAAGCCGCGGAGCTTCGTCGGGAGGTCGCCTCTCGCCGAGAGAATCAACACAGGTAGACGCGGCCGCCGCTGCTGCAGCTCTCCGAGCAGGGTGAGCCCGTCGATGCCCGGGAGCAAGAGATCGAGGATGACGAGGTCGAACGGCCCGTCGACTGCCCGCCGCAATCCGTCGACGCCGTCGTGGCTGCTCTCCACGCCGAAGCCCTCGGCCGTGAGTCCCCGCGTGACGAAGGCACAGATCCGCGGTTCGTCTTCGATGATCAAGATCTGCATGGCCGGGCCGCGAGGACGATAACTCTGTGCGAGATGACCCGCAAATGACGAGAAGATGACAGTTTCGTCATCTAGGCGCGATCCGCCCGCGCGATCTTCCGAGTTACGGTATATCCGCTGTTCCGATGGGCAGAGTGACGCGTCTGATCAGCGTCCTGCTCGGCGTTGTCGTAGGGGCTGCGCTGATCGCCTACTACGTCGTCGGGTACTTGGTCGTCACGCCGCCCGTGATCGCCGCGACCGGGGGTCCGGGAAACGCGAGCCTCACGATGCAGACGGTCGCGTCGATCGGCTTCGGCCCTCACCCCGACTGGGTCTCGTACCTCGTCAAGAACCCGCAGGGGAGATGGGTTCACAGCACCGTTCTGAAAGTGCCGGCGCACTCGCTCGTCCACATGACGATTCTCCAGTACGACACGGCGACGGGCCTGCGGAATCCGTTCTGGGGCGAGCCGCAAGGCATCGTCGGAGAGGCGAAGGTCGACGGGAAGCCGTTCCGTGAGCTCAATCCGGATCTTGCCTCGCACACGTTCGCGATCCCCGAGCTCGGCGTCAGCGTTCCGCTCAAGGGCGTTGCGGACAACGCCAAGAACCAGTGCAGCGTCGCGCCCTGCACGCTCCAGCAGGCGCATACGACGGTCACCTTCACCTTCAAGACGGGCAAGCGCGAGACCCTCCGGTGGCAGTGCTTCGTGCCCTGCGCCGCCGGGTTCATCCTCGGCTTCGGCGGACCGATGCAGAGCCTCGGCTACATGGACGGGCTCCTCCACGTGACGTGAGCGCCGTCGCCGGACAGCGCGTATCGCGTCACGCGGCCCGGATCGTGACCGTCTGGATCGTCCTCTCCGCGATCGCCGTTCCCTTGATCGTGCTCGTGCTCGGGCCGCACCTGCCACCGGGCAGGATGAGCTCCGAGGCCAGCGACCAGCAGGACGCGAACACGGTCATGACCGCGCTGCTCGCGCCGATCATCCTGCTCGTCGTCGTCTACTTCGTCTACTCGCTGCTCGCTTTCCGCGAGAGCGGCGACGGCTCCGTCGACGGACCGCCGATCCGCGGTCACGCGCCGACGCAGATGCTCTGGGTGGTGATGACGAGCGTGATCGTGCTCGCGCTCGCGGTCTGGGGCAGCTACACACTTGTCGAGAGCGCGCACGGCGCCGGCGGAGGCCAGGGACCGTCGCCGACCGACCTCCCGAAGGGACACCAGCATGCACTCGCGGTCCAGGTGATCGGACAGCAGTGGGCGTGGACCTTTCGGTTCCCGGGCTACGGAGGCTTCGAGACGAAGCAGCTCGAGCTCCCCGTCGACAGGGTCGTCGCGCTCCACGTCACCTCGCTCGACGTCACCCACGCCTTCTGGGCCTACGAGCTGGGCGTGAAGGCCGACGCCGTCCCGGGGGTCGACAACGTCGCCTACGTGACCCCGAGCCACCTCGGCCGGTTCACGATTCGCTGCGCGGAGCTCTGCGGCATCTGGCACGGCCACATGGCGACTCATGGCCGCGTCGTCGGGCCGATGGCGTTCGCGAGCTGGGTGACGCAGCAGGAGGCCGCGGACCAGCCCAATATCCACGACCTCGTCCCGTACAGCCGCAGCTACTTCCCGGAACCGAAGCACCGCGCCGGCTGATGAAGGGGGAAGCGTGACGACAGGAGCGCTCGAGGTCAGACGGCCGCCGATGTGGCGGAGCTTCGTCGGCTTCAACCTGCTCACCGCCCTCGTGCTGGGAGTCGGCGGCTTCTTCCTCGGCAGCTGGATCGGAGACCAGATCGCCACCGGTCACGACTACCTGCTCGGCACCGACCAGAACGACGTCGCCATCTTCATGGGCTTCCTGTTCGGGACGATCGGCTGGCTTGCGGGCCTCGGTTTCTTCAACTATCCGCTCGCACGCCTGGCCGGCCGGCCTCCGCTGAGCTCAGCTCGCGAGCAGGGGAGCTACATCGTCCCTGAAGCGACTATCCGTCAGCACGAGGGGGCGGGGATCGGCCGTTATTTCAAGCTCTGTACCGATCACAAGGTCGTCGGCATCCAGTACTTCTTCGGCGTCGGGCTCTTCTTCTTCATCGGCGGCCTGAACGCGATGCTGATCCGGACGGAGCTGCTGCGTCCGAGCGAGCACGCGTGGCCCGCCGGCCAGTACATCTCCCTGGTCGGCCTGCACGGGACGATGATGATCATGATGACGTCGGCCTTCATCCTGGGGCCGTTCGGCAACTACTTCGTTCCCTTGATGATCGGCGCTAGGCGGCTCGCGTTCCCGCGCGTCGAGGCGCTCACGTTCTGGCTCGTCCCGCTGGCGGGGCTCGTGCTCCTGTCCGCGATCGCCTGGAACGGGTTTCCGACCGGCTGGACCGGCTACGCGCCGCTCGCCGACCAGGCGCGCGCCGGGATGGACGCCTACATCTTCGCCTTCATCCTGATCGCGCTGTCGCTGACGCTCGTGGGGATCAACCTGCTCGTGACGATCCTGACGATGCGCGCGCCGGGGCTGACATGGTCGCGGCTCCCGATCTTCGTCTGGGGCGTGTTCGCGACGTCGGTCCTGATGGCGCTCGCGGCTCCCGTATTGATCGCGGCGATGACGATGTCGCTGATGGACCGCGCCGCGAACACCTCGTTCTTCCTCGCGAGCATGGGCGGCAGCCCGTACCTCTACGAGAACTTATTCTGGTTCTTCGGGCATCCGGAGGTCTACATCCTCGCCCTGCCCGGATTCGGGATCGTGCTGGAGATCCTGCCCGTCTTCGCGCGGAAGCCGTTGTGGGGCTACCGGCTCGCCGTCGCGGGGATGCTCGGAGTCACGTTCCTCAGCTTCATGGTCTGGCAGCACCACCTGTTCGTGAGCGGCATGAACGCCGACCTGCGGCCCTTCTACATGCTAACGACCGAGCTGATCTCGATCCCGACCGGCTTTATCTTCCTGAACGCGATGGGGACGCTGTGGCGGGGGCGAATCCGCTACACGGTGCCGATGCTGTTCGCGCTGGCGTTCTTCTTCAACTTCCTGATCGGGGGGATGTCGGGGATCTTCCTCTCGGACGTGCCGAGCGACGTCACGACCCACGGCAGCTATTTCGTGATGGCGCACTTCCACTACACGATCATGGGTGGCCTCGTCTTCGCCTTCTTCGCCGCGACCTACTACTGGCTGCCGAAGATGACTGGGGTCGTCCTCAACGAGAAGCTCGGGAGGATCCACTTCTGGTTGATGTTCGTCTTCTTCAACCTGACGTTCTTCCCGCTCTTCGCGGCCGGCTTCCTCGACATGCCGCGGCGCGTCTCCACCTACGCCCCCCACCTCCAGGTGCTGAACGACTTCGTCTCGGCCTCCGCGTTCGTGCTCGGCTTCTCGATGCTGATCTTCATCGGCAACCTCGTCTGGTCGCTCGTCTTCGCCCGCATTCCCGCGGCGACGAATCCGTGGCGGAGCCGCTCGCTGGAGTGGCAGGTCGCGACACCGGTCCCGGTCCACAACTTCGACCGGATCCCCGTCATCACGGCCGGGCCGTACGAATACGGCGTCCCGAATGCCCCTCCCGTCGCCGATCTCGGCGCGGGAGCCGTCGCGGCGGCAGGGAAGTAGGCCGTGGCCAGCGGAGGAGAGATCCATCCTGATTACGCCCTCGAGGACGTCGAGATCGGGGCGCGCAATCTCGCGATCGCGGCCCGGCTCGGGGCGGCCGGCCAGGCGTTCTTCTTCGTCGCCTTCCTGTTCGCGTTCTTCTACCTGCGGGCGCTGAACACCAACGGGCGTTGGAACACCCACAACGTGCATCCCTCGCGCTCCTACGGTGTCGCGATCCTCGTCTGCGTGCTCGCGAGCGTCGCCGCCTGCGTGCTGGGCGCCTGGTCGGCGCGCAGCGCCAATCGACTCATGTGGCGCGTTGGCATGGCAGCGGCGATCCTGCTCGCGCTCGCCGCGATCGGGCTCCAGTCAGCGCAGTACGCGAACCTCGGTTTCGGCCAGGCCGAAGGGAGCTTCCCGAGCGTCTTCTTGGGCTGGACCGGGCTGTACGCCTTCAACGTCCTCATCGTCACCTACTGGCTCGGGACGCTGCTGGCGGAGAGCCTTCGCTCGACGGGAAGGACGCTGGAGCTCATCCGGCCGACGGCCGACGCGCTCGCCTTCTATTGGGGCGTGCTCGGGGTGATCGAGATTACGGCGTTCATCCTCCTGTACCTCGTCGCCTGATGGCCGGATCGTTCCCGGCGCCGGGCGTGTGGCTGCGCCTGACCGCGCTCTTCGCCGCGGTCGCGACCGGCCTCGCCGTGGTTTCCGGGGCACTCGCGCTCGGCACGGCGCATCGTCTCCTGGCCGCGCTCGCGCTGCCGCCGCTCGCGGCGCTCGTCGTGGCGGCCTGGACGGCCCACCGCCGCCTGCTACCGAGCGCGCTCGCCGCCCTTGTCGCCTTCGGCGCGGCGGCGCTGCTCACCGAGCGGGCGCTGCACGTCACGATCGCCGCGGTCGCGCTTGCCTTGACGTGCGTGACGGCCGCCGCGGCGTACCGCGGAGCGCCCGTCCCGCGCTCCTCATGGCGCGACTACGTCACGCTGACCAAGCCGCGGATCATGTCTCTGCTGCTGCTGACGGCGTTCTGCGGGATGTGCGTCGGCGCGAAGGGAGTGCCGAGCGTCGAACTGGCTGCGGTAACGCTCGCGGGGCTTGCACTCGCCTGTGGCGGCGCCAGCGCTCTCAACCACGTGCTCGATCGCGACATCGACCGGCGGATGCGCCGAACCGGTGGACGGCCGGTTGCGGCGGAACGCGTTTCGCCGGCGCGGGCGCTCGAGTTCGGCCTCTGTCTCTCCGCCTTCTCGTTCGTCGTGCTCGCGAGCTTTGTCAACCTGCTCGCCGCGGCGCTCGCTCTCGTCGGCAACCTCTTCTACGTGCTCGTCTACACGAGCTGGCTGAAGCGGCGAACGCCCCAGAACATCGTGATCGGAGGCGCCGCGGGAGCTGTGCCGCCGCTCGTCGGCTGGGCGGCCGTGACCGGCAACCTGACGCTTCCTGCTCTGCTGCTCTTTGCAATTGTGTTCCTGTGGACGCCGCCGCACTTCTGGGCGCTCGCGATCCTGCTCAAGCGCGACTACGAGCAGGCGCGTGTCCCGATGCTGCCGGTCGTCCGCGGCGAGCGGGAGACCTCGCGCCAGATCTTGCTCTACTCGCTCGTGCTCGTGGCGGTGACGGCCGCGCCTGTCGCCTGGGGGATGCTCGGCCTGGCGTATCTCGGCGCGGCGCTCGTCCTCGGCTCCGCGCTGGTCGGGCTGGCGGCGTGGCTCCGCCGCGACCCCACACCGCGCCGCGCGGCGCTCTTGTTCCACTTCTCTCTCCTCTATCTGGCCCTCGTGTTCGTGGCGATGGCGGTCAATCCGCTGCTCGGATGATCGGAGAAGCAAGAATCTGTCCAAGGAGGTCTCCTCGATGAGTAACGTTTCTTCGGGCGCCGTTCTGACTCTCGTCGTTCCGCTCTCCCTGCTGATGGTCGTGCTCGGCATGTGGGGGATCACGCACTGGCTCAAGCTCCGCCGCTGGAAGGTGGATTCGAGTGCAGGCACGCGGGACACATAGATCCTTCGGGCGAGGCATCGCGCTCGGGGTCGGCGCGGCGCTGCTCGCCGGGTCGGGGATCGGCGTCGGGCTCGCGCTCGCGCGGTCGCCGGCGCGCTCGCACCACCACTCGGCACTGCGCGCCCAGTTTCAGTGGGCCGCCCGCTCGCGGCAGGCACCCGAGTTCACGCTGCGCGACCAGAACTCCCGTCCGCTCTCGCTCCGGGCCTTGCGCGGCCGTGTCGTCCTTCTGACCTTCCTCGACTCGCGCTGCCGCCTCCTCTGCCCGCTCGAGGGGCGGGAGCTCGCCGCGGTCGTCGACCGTGTCCCGCCAGCGGCGCGTCCTGTCCTCGTCGTCGTCAGCGTCAATCCGTGGAAGGACACGCCTCACAGCGAGCGCGCGTTCGCCGCGCACGCGCGCTGGACGATGTCCTGGCACTGGTTGAACGGGACGACGAGGACCCTCGGGCCGGTCTGGCGCCGCTACAGCATCGGAGTGAAGCCGACCATGGGCGACGTCACCCACAGCAACGGTGTTTACCTGATCGATCGAGCCGGTTACGAGCGCGGCGGCTACCTGATCCCCTTCGCGCCTGCCAATCTGGCTCACGACGTCCAGGCGCTCGCCGCCTCCTCCTGATGGAGTGGCCGACCGACTGGTGGCTGCTCGGGACGCTCGTCGGCACCGCGCTCCTCTACCAGCGCGGCAGCAGGCGCCCCTCGCTCAGAGCCGTCCCTAGTGCACGCAGGCGCCGCCGGCCCGAGCGGATTTGGCAACCGCTCGCGTTCTACGTGGCGCTGGCGACGATCCTCTTCGCGCTCTCCTCGCTCGACCGGCTCTCCGAGCAGCTCTTTTCCGTCCACATGGTCCAGCACATGCTGCTGATGCTCGTCGCAGCGCCGCTCCTCGTGCTCGCCGCTCCCTGGACCGCCCTGTGGCGCCCGTTTCCGCTCAGGTTCCGGCGGACTGTCGCAGGTACCGTCGTGCGCTCGCCGACATTCGCTCCCTTGCGCGGGCTCGCCCACTGGATTGCACTGCCGATCCCGGCCTGGCTCCTCTTCAACGGCGACCTCGCTGCCTGGCACGTCCCGGGGGCCTACGACCTCACCCTTCGCAATCCGACGGTCCACTACCTCGAGCACCTGTCGTTCATCGGCCTCGGCATTCTCTTCTGGTCACGGGTGATCGACTCGCCGCCGTTCCGCACGCGACTCAACTACTTCGGACGGTCCGTGTTCGCGGCGACTGGCGCGGCCGCCACGTGGGTGCTCGCCGTCGTACTGGCGATCGCTCCTTCGCCTCTGTACTCCGTCTACGCGTCGCTTGCCCACCGGCCCGGCGGTTTCTCCGCTCTGACCGACCAGCAGCTCGGCGCGGGCGCCATGTGGGGCCCAGGGTCGATCCCGTACGGCATCCTTGTCTTCTGGGCGCTCTACCGCTGGCTCGGGGCTGACGATGCGCCCCCTCGTCGACGGCGCGGTTCGGCACGCGTGCCGGCGGGGCAGAGTTCCGTTTAGGAGCTAGCGGAACGATTCACACGCGCCGCCCGTCTAAACTGTCGTGGACGAAGCCGCCTTCGCGGAGCTGATCGAGCGCCACGACCGATCGCTGCGGTCACTCGCCTTCCGCCTGCTCGCCGACTCCGACCGCATGGACGACGCGCTCCAGGACGCCTATGTCAAGGCCTACCGCGCCCTGCCGCGTTTTCGCGGCGGCTCGACACCGGAGACCTGGCTCTACCGCATCGTCTACAACACCTGCCTCGACGAGCTCCGCCGCCGACGGAGACTCAGGCGGCACGTCCAACTGGACGAACAGCTGCCCTCGGGCGAAGACCTTGCAGATGCAGCCGCGGGCCGTGCCGGCCTGGCGGAAGCGCTCGCCGCGCTTCCGCCCGACCAGCGCACAGCCGTGCTGCTCGTCGACGCCGAAGGCTTCGACTACCGCGCGGCGGCCGAGGTGCTCGGCAT
>WNGJ01009473.1_pt1 | contig 14069 bp, 21 predicted proteins | sample 5400611 | NCBI WGS metagenome assembly WNGJ01 (sample SAMN13153375, study PRJNA577476) | soil metagenome | isolation source: 40 cm soil or saprolite under Garry oak tree replicate 1 | place: USA:California | collected 2016-06-15 | reverse complement strand
TAGTCCTGATCTCAGACGCCTGTGGGACCGCTGAGTAGTCAGCGTCCCTTGCCGTGATAAGGAATCACCGGGTGAGCTTTCAGCGCAGCCCGAATCCGCTTGCGTTGCTCAGCGCTCAATGCCGTGAACTGAAATCCGTACTCTGTTCCCAGTGCGCGAGCAACTTTCGCTGGGATCACTTGTTCGTCGGAGTCCTCCAGCGGGATTTCGAGCGTAACGAACTCGCCCACTACCAGCACTTCAGCGACGAACGCCCCAAGCCCACTTTCGCTGAGATCGCGCGCCCATCCCTGCAGGGTAAGTCTCTGATTGCCCCGCTGCAGACGAATCCGAATCCTCGCCTCAAAGACATGCCGGGGTGAGATCCGACCCGCCGAATCTTTTGCGTCTTCAGAAAAAGGAGTCGCCATTACCGCGATCAGTCAGTCGCACCCCAGTTAGAGGGGGAAGAATACCCAAAATGGGGCGAAGGTCTTCCTTTGACGTCGTTCTTCCCCCTTCGTTGACGACAACCTCTAGGGAATCAAAACGCATCGAACCCTGCCGAGGTGATTTCGATGATTCAGGTGGTGTAAAGGCGATTTTACGACAACAATCCGACTACTCTTGGACAACACAACCGCAAATCGAGTCTCCGGAAGCACTACTTTTTGTCTTTCTCCTCTTTCCCTTCGGCTACTGCTTGAGCTTTTGCTCCACGAACTTCCGCAAGGAACGGCTGGGCTGCGGCCGGAACCGGTACTTGGCCCAACAGCAAAGCCCGTGTGGTGATCTTGCGCCCATAAATTGCATGCCGGGAATCATCGTCTTGGCGGATCGATGCACCTTCCAACGTGAGCCCAGCGAACACACCCTTGGCACGGGAGTAGGTCAGGATCTCTGTATCCATCTTCCAATCCGTACCGGCCTCGGCATGCCGTCCAACAGGACCCGCTGCTGCCGAAGCGTCCGCTCCAACGTGGAAATTACTCTCGAGCAGCTTTTGCATCCCTTTTTCATTCTGAATGATCATTACCAGGTCCACAGCTTGTACGCCGATCTGCAATCCCCAGTTTCCGCCCGAAATCGTGATGAACGCGGGCGCACTCCAGCCATTCGCCGTGCGCAAGTGGCTACGCCTTTGCCTCCCTTACCTCCGAACACCAAGCCGCCTTTGACCATGTGCGGTACAACGGCTACGCACTTTGCGTGCTCCAACACTTCTACCGGGATTCCCTTATCAGGCATCCCCATAATTTCGTGTAACACCTGTTTGGCGTTGTCTAGTCGCTTGGTGGCATCCTCCCTCGCCGATCCGGCCCAGCACAGCGTTCCGAGACTCAACATCGCAACAAAGAACATTACTTTTTTCATGGGCCAGCCTCATTTCTGGGACCTCTGCACCGCCTCTCTGGGTTGGTTCGGCGCGTACCGACGCACACAAATGCTAGATATGGCAGTGCACCAGGTCAATTCCGACCTTAGCAAATCAGGATTCAAGAGGTCTGAGCAATAATGCTCACCCTCACCACGTCAAGGCCATCCATTCCCATTCGAGCAACAGGAATACCCGATACCCGGATTCGGAGGCTAACGGCGTGATCAACAACTTCCGGAGCCTTACGGTACAAGACCAGCAGGACTTGTTGAACTTCCTCCGCTCGCTGTGAAAGGCCGAGAGCTAGGCGTGCGGCGTTCGGCCTCCGTATGCAAAACAGCTGAGGGCGCCCCGTGATTTTCGATCTGGTCGTTGCGTTTCAAAGTTGCTGTGCACCGCAAAGCGTCCTGCTGTTGTGTCTAGACAGAACGGCCAAATGCCAAGACATCGCGGAGTACGCCGTGATGCTGGGCGTGATCTTGGTCTTAGTGGTTGGTACCATTCGTCTGATCGGGTCGAACGCGAACACTGTGTTCTCGTCTGCGGCGAGCTCGATTCAGTAGAGGCGCTCCGCGATTGTAACCCTCATCGTTAGTCTTAGAAGCAAGGAAAGTCGGGTGTAACTACTCCGACGATCAATTTGTTGAAAATGGTCTTCTGCAGCTGCGCATATGCTCCAGTGGCCGGAATGCGAATGTAGTGAACCCACTGTACGAGTCCGTAGCGCTGGGCTACGTAATACTCCTCTTTGTCGTTGCAAATCTGGTAAGTGGAATCACAATTGTAGCGATAGCTAATCACCAGCGTCTTCAGGTTGCTCGGTAGACTGCCCCCAAATGAGAAGTAATACGGCCCCCACACCTGATTAATCGCGTTCTGGAGACCCAGGGTCACTGAACAGGTCTGCGCGCAGTTGGTGTGCAGATCATAATTAGTGTTCGCAACTTTGATCGTGGACCCTGGTGTCCCGGCGATTGCGCACCTCGGAACCAATGGCAGATTCGTGTTGTTGGTGAATTTCTTATAGCGCTGTCGTAAAGTTGAATGTCCCACGGGTAACCTCCACCTCCCTTGACCCAGTAGAACTTGCCGGGCTGCATAACTGTGTACAACGGATTCGAAGTCCCCTCCAAGTGGTAAGTCGACCGGAGGCTGGAGTCCAAAGTCATCCAATCAAGCATGTCGTAGGTGCCTGTCGGACAAGCGATGGTCGATTGCGCGGCGGAGCGGGTTGGATATCCCAGACACAACAAGACAAGGGTCGCTATCATTAAGGAGACGGGCGCTTGGGCTGCCAGAATTCTCGCAAGGCCTGCGAGAGTGCTGTGGCTGAAGCTTTCAGAATCATGAGTCATACATCACCTCTACTCGGGTTTGTTTTGCGAACGGAGTATGGCGAGGCCTGCGTTGGGCCGGGCCTGATATGTTCTCTTACATGACGCCGGGGAAAGCTGAAGGGGGCGCAGAGGTGGAGATCAGAGGCACCGAAATAGGCCGACAGCTTGAAGAGGGCGTTTAACGATACGTCGGCCTCGAATCTTCATTCCAGGCCAGCTACTCTGTCAATCAAAATCGAGAGTAGATCCTTTGGATGGCAGCTTCCATACTCCGATGCTGCCCTTGAAAGCCTGGATAGGTCGTAAGGGGGCAGCGCTCTGGCCGCAGCATGAATACTGACGAGACGGTCGCCGGTTCGCCCACCCGCGAAGCGAGAGCAGAAGAAAAGAAAGAGGGCGAGGTTGAGAAGGCGGCAGGAAAAGAGGAAATGGGTGAATTGCGCATCACCAGCTTGAAGATGGTCAGCCAGAGTTGCGCCAAGTAACGAATTTCAGCAGCAAATTCTACTAGGGCCAGCACCGCGATGATGCTGGTCTTTTCTTATTTCGCGTTCGTCTTCGTGTGGCTTGTGTAGCAGCGACAACGAAAGTACTGCAGGCGTTCCAAAAACCACTTCCGAGAGGCAGCCGCAATCGACTGATTGCACAAGACCGCTGAGCCCCGCTTTCAGCGTTCCCAATACACAAGATTTTAGCTCAGCTTGAGGTCTAATAATGGGGCGTGAACTGCCCCGTCCGCTTAACTTTAGTTGGATCAGAAAAGCTCAACGCTGCATTGATCGAGTTTACAGCGGCTGTGACGACACACGCACAAAGTCGAGCAGGCATCAAAAGAGCATGGTGAAAGTACCTCGGTTGCTGGCGATACTGGTGGTTGGATGGATTCTCGCAAACGGCGCAAGCGCAAGCGACGACTTGGCTGCTACGCAACCGATTGCTAGTCAAGACCAGTCAACGGGAACTCAAACAACTCAAGTCCAGGCCGGAAGCAGTGACTTGGGGACCGCCGAAAGTTATTCCTGAACATCGTCCTCGATTAGAAAGAGATTTTCACCAGCCCCTCGCATATAAATCGACATAATGCCTTGGAGTGGTTGGTGCCGATGGCTGTCACCGGCGGATTGATTGCTAGCGATACCCACATCGCGAATGCTTTTGAAAACAGCCGTGGGCAGGTTCGATGGGGTGGTCGGGTTTCAAAGATTGGCGCATCGTATACCTTGATTCCCATTGTTGCGGGCTCCTACGTCTATGGAGCTTGGAGGGACAACAAACAAGTTTTTGTTTCGCAGTCAATCCGGTGAATTCAGGGTTAATGAGTGTAATGGCGATGTTTCGTCAAGGTCGGCCTTACGACGAGAACATCTGCGTCAGATGAGTGATGCGCAGCAATTCCAGCACGCCTGGTGTCATGTTGGCGAGTTCAAGGGTGCATAGCCCTTGGTTGATTGCGGACGTCTTGAGGCCAACCAGCGCTCCGAGGCCCGCGCTATCCAGATGTTTTACATCGCCAAGGTCGATAATGATGCGACCGCCAAGAAGGATGAGGGGCCTCACCACTTCTTTTATCTCACCCGCGGTGTTACTGACCAGCTCGCCATGACACTTGATTGTCGTCACTTGATTCCCGTTTTCGTCTTCATCTTTCGACTTTTCAAGTTCACAGTGGAACGAACCATCTCGTGCCATAGCTCCGCCGTCTCTGCGAGAGTCGAGACCTGCCGCCTACCGCGCTGCCTCATCAATCCCCGCGATTTTATACGATGGTTGATGAAAGCAGGCGTTTACACGAACTACAGGGTTGTTGGATCGCGGTAGGGACGGTCATTGCTGACGGCCCCCCCGCACGGACCCGGACGGGCGCTCATTAGCGCATCCGGTTCTTATCTCGGATGAATGGCGGGCAGGCGTACCACTTGTCCGCACACTCGCCCACCCGTGAGACACGCGCAGACCCGCTCTGTGTCGGGTACGTGCAAGATGGATAAGTGTTCTCCTTGATCAGCAGCCTTCCCTCCTCACTCTCCGTCAACGATGTTCCGTCTTTGTTCGAATGATTCATCAGTACTATGCCGCTGTGTGACTCCTCGGGGACGTACACGCGGGCCGTGTGGCCTGAGCCTTCTCCCGCCGTCCTGCGACTGATTTCGTCGCAGGCATCTCCGAGGTCTCCCGGTTCTCGTGCATGAAGTATCTAGGCGTGTCTGGGGTCTTCGACTACGCCGGACTGAGCGGGAACTCGCGCTATCGTCCCCGTTCATGTTGCCTTCCGCGCATTACAAAGACGTCGGCGTCCGGGTTGCATCTTTTCGAAGCTCGATAGCCCACCCCACCTATTCCCCTGTTTACGCTTCGTCGTGCACCTCACGGTACCCAACGCAAAACTCGGGGCCGAGCGGATCGCTACTCCTTACTCGTAAGAATTTTGCATTCTCTGCTTCATGCCGGTTTATCCCGGCGCACTGAAATGGCGATATTACAACAGCTATCCGAGTTCAGTCCGAGAAGCTCCGGGCCGCTAGCATAGTTCCCGGTTTGCCGACTAAGCGTAAGTTGGCAGCCGGATCGGCACCGCGCGAATCCTCGCTCAGACGGTTTGCATTAGCCGATCCAGTGGGTTGTCGACGACTCTCATTTGCTCTTGGCATCCGCACGATTCGGTCGTCGTAGGTTCGCTTCGTACACTACCTCTATCGTCTCGATGAAGGCGGGCGAACTGGCCGATCGTTAACACTTCCTCTCCTCCGAACGTCTATGATTTCGTGGGGATTTTGTGGGTATGGCCTCGAGGCCAGAAGATAGAGTTGAGCTCGCGCCAAGCCTGGGACGCCGGCCTGTGAAGGAGGATTCATCGCCCGGAGTCTCCGAAGACGCGATGTGGGTGAGCGCGGCACGCGACGGGGACCGCGCGGCATTCGGGCGCCTCTACCATCGATACGCTCGCATGGTCCACGGGGTTCTGCTTGCCAAGGTGCCGATAGGCGAAGTGGATGACTTGGTTCAGGATGCCTTCATGATGGCGCTCCGGCGCCTGTCAACGCTGCGGGAAACCGAAAGCTTTGGAGCGTGGCTAGCCGCGATCGCCCGCAATCTGGCGAATGACTACCACAGGCGTTCGGTGCCAGAGGATCAACTGACGGATGACACGTCTGATAACTACATCGCATGCGGAAATACTTGCGGAGATAATGAAGGCCCGGCCACCGAGATTCTCGAAGCGGTCAGGAGCCTGCCTGATGCATACAGGGAGACATTGATTCTGCGCCTTGTGGAGGGAATGACCGGTCCTGAGATTGCGGCACGCACCGGGATGACTCACGGGTCGGTTCGGGTCAATCTGCATCGCGGCATGCAGCAACTCCGCGCGAAACTGAACCCGAACCCAAACAGCAACACGCCCGATCAGGAGACACCGTAATCATGGACACCGGAAACAACCAAACAGAAAACAAACCTCTGGCAAGGAGAGACGACTATTTGTGGGACGGATCTGGCGAACCCGATCCTGAAATCCAGAGGCTGGAAGCGTTACTCGGGAGGTTTCAACATGACCGTCCTGCTCCGGTATTTCCCGACATCGCCCCCGATAGACGATGGGCATTCATTCCGGGGCGGATGCGACTGGTTCCCGTTGTGGCGACGACAGCTGCTGCGGTGTTGGCTATCGCTCTAGTAACGTTTCTGGTGTACGGGAGAAAGACCGTCCCCGTTACCGTGGCAGGTTGGGATGTTTCCCGCGTGGCAGGAACACCTCGAATCGGATCAAATGTCATAAGCGGGAAAGAAACTAGCCGTCTCGGCGTCGGCCAAATACTTGAAACCGACCATCAATCGCGGGCCAGTCTTCGAGCTGAAGATATCGGCCAGATCGAAGTGGAGGCGAGTACACGCCTGCGTCTGCTGGCCATGGGTGCAGGGCTGAAGCGCATTGCCCTTGATCGCGGAACCATTCATACCTATATCTGGGCGGTCCCAGGCCAATTCGTGGTCGACACGCCATCGGCTTTGACCGTGGACCTGGGTTGCGCCTACACCTTGCGGGTGGACGATTCGGGTGCAGGGCTGGTGCGCACATCGCTCGGGTGGGTCGGATTCAAACTGAACGGCCACGAGTCCTTCATTCCCGCTGGTGCAGCTTGCGCGACCAAGCCAAAAGTCGGTCCCGGCACACCGTACTTCGAAGATGCGTCCTCGAAGTTCCGCGCCGCTTTGGCGAGATTCGATTTTGAGGACAGCAGGTCGCAGCAACGCGCCGGGGATCTAGCGATCGTCCTCGGCGAGTCTCGCAAACGCGACGCACTCACTCTGTGGCATCTGCTGACGCGTGTCGATGGGGGGCAGCGAGTCCTTGTCTACGATCGTTTGCGAGAGCTCGCGCCTCCTCCTGCCCGGGTCACTAAAGAAGGTATCTTGCGTCTCGATCAACCCATGCTCGATCTGTGGTGGAACGAACTCGGGTTTGACGACATCTCGGTTTGGCGGCATTGGGAGCGTTCCTGGGCTGGAGCGTCCACGCCTGTTCGCGAAAAGTAAGCTGGAACTGCGTAACCTCGTAATCGTCACTTCCCACCTTCCCTTATCTCCGGATATTTCGCACTCCTTGTTAACAGTCCGACCTCTGCTGGCGTCTCTTTGAAAGTGGAGTGAAACCAGCGAAACAAGGAGACTCAGAATATGAATTCACGTGCATTTCCACACCTGACGATCAGCATCGTGGCAATTCTGATCGGGCTTACAACCTCCGCACAAGCGGGACCGCCGCTTATCTGCCATCCAATCGAAATCGGGCAAGCGAAGTCGCTGCCCTGGGTCGATTTGAACTACAAGAAAGGGAGTGGAAGCTATGACCTCAAGAACCTCACTAACGACACTCTGGCAATCCTCGATTCGAACACTCCCGTGTTGGTACGAATGGAGACCCTTCGACGAGCCACGCTCTACGCTCGCCAGGACCCACACGTGGCCAAAGAGTTGCTGACCCGACTTCACGCGCGTACGGCCAATTCCGATGTAGCCGGCCACTCTGAGGCGCTGGCGTGGTTTGATGTCGGCTATCTTGCCGAGACCTACAAGCAATGGATCTCCAAAGGCGAACCCAATCCAGCGAGTGGGCTTGACGGATATGCCTGGGTCAAGGAGGCCATCAGCTTGCGGGGGCAAGATCCAGAGATGGAATTCGCGGCTGCCCTCATCACTCTCACGGGGCCGGAAAGCGATCACCGAGATCACGTGCAGAAAGCGATGGCGGGCGCGAAGAACGATCCTCTTCTGGCTCAGAATCTGGCCTCCAACTTCAACCGTCAAACGATCTCCGAGCTGCTGACCAACGCTCCTGCAGGAGGGTTCAAGAAATGAACACGCGGATAAAGAAGTTTCTCTCGGGAACAGAAATGAGATTCTGGCTTCCTCGCTTGCTGGTGCTCGGGCTGTTGGCCTTCTGCTTCGCTGGCTGGCTCATCGCGGGCGAGCAGCAAGCTTCCCCCGACCTGACGGCTCACGAATGGGGAACGTTTACCGCGATTGCTGGCAACGATGGCAAGGCGGCCCAATGGACGTCGTTCACCGGGCCCATCGAACTGCCCGGATTTGTGGAGCACCTCGGCGACGCAAATCTCAAACCAGGGCTGCGCGGCACGATTCGCATGGAGACGCCGGTCTTGTATTTTTATTCGCCACGCGATGTGACCGTGTCGGTGAAGGTAGCATTCTCCAAGGGAGTCATCACCGAGTGGTATCCCCGTGCGGCTCGTGTTCAGCCCAGCGGAATTTTGCGGAATACTAGCTTGAGCCAATTGCAGACCGATGGAAGCGTTGCTTGGAATGACGTCACCGTTTCTCCGAATCTAAGGGGCGAGTTCCCGCGCGAGGTTCCTTCGAATCGCTACTACGCTGCCCGCGAGACTTCTTCCGCACCGCTACGCGTCAAGACAACTGCGGGCGATCAGCAAGAAAAGTTCCTTTTCTATAGAGGAGTTTCGGCCGCTCCATTGCCGCTCTCCGCCAAGCAGAACTCAGACGGTGAGCTGGTGGTCAAGAATCTCAACGAAGACGAGATTCCAGCCATTATTCTTTTCGAACGACGGGGGGAACGCGTCGGCTATCGTCTAGCGCGCGCCCTAACAGATCATGCGGTCCTAACCCCTCCGGCGTTGACCGACAACGTAGATTCTCTCTGTGCCGATCTGGAAGGCATTCTCCTCAATCAGGGCCTCTATCCAGACGAAGCACATGCCATGGTGGAGACTTGGCGGGACTCCTGGTTCGAAGAAGGTAGCCGGCTGATCTACGTAGTGCCGCGCGCATTCATAGACAAAGTTTTACCACTTACGATTAATCCCGCACCGGGACAAGTCGTGCGCGTTTTTGTCGGCCGACTTGAAATCGTAACACCCGCGACAGCGAGGGCGGTAGAAACCGCTGTCGCCTCAAATGATGAATTGACCCTTACTAAATACGGACGCTTCCTGGAATCGATTCTGCGGACGGTGAGGGACGAACACCCCGAATCGACTCGAGAAGGCCGAAACGGTCGATGACTTATGCCGAAACCATGGAATTCGTAAAGTCTGGACGCCGGAGAGTACTGGAATCTCACTCTGACGCCGCTGTCGGATTTCCGCCCTGGGATATTCACACCTTCGATACTGCCGCCGGTGTCCCTAACCAACGCGCCACAGAGGCAGCTCTCGCTTCGCTTGTCATTTTCAGCGAATGAAACTGAGACCGAACTCGTTAGAAGACACGCTCACTCGGGCAGGCCCAAGATTTTGGCGAGCGTCCCACCCAGAATTAGCCTCTGCGTGTTCGCCGGAACGTCACAGGCTTCGAAAAGGGCTCGATACTGACCCAATACTCCCTCGATCCCGTCGAGGCCGGTGTCTGACCCGAACACTAACTTGACGAACGCGCCGGGGTCGCCTTCGGGCGCCTTCGATCCCCACCCGCTACTCGACCACCAAAAGATGTTTCGGAACTCGCTGAGACGGGCGTGCATCTTCAGCAGGGTCGAACCACTGAGGTCGAAGAAAACGTTAGGGTTCCAGCGTGCCACTTCTGCCGCCCACTCATATTCTGGATTGCCGCAGTGCGCGCCGAGCACAGTGATTTTGGGGAAGCGCCGCGCAATCTCCTCTAGGTGGAAAGCCCGCATCCGGTAAGATGCCACGTCCTCGGGCTCATCGAACTTCTTACGCAAGACGATTCCTGTGTGGAACAAAACCACCCAGCCATACCGGTTCGCCAGTTCGTAAACAGGCGAGTAGGAGGGGTCGGTGTAAGGTTTCTTTACGAACTCGAGCTCGCCGAGGCCGCGGTAGTTGAGCGTGTGGAGTTCCTCCACCTGCTTGGCGACGTCGGGCGCATCCAGATCGACAAAGCCGAACGGAACGATTCGCGTGGGATATTGCTTCGCCGCATCAGCGATCACTTTACGGTTCGCATATGGAGTGAGCACGCACGCCGTCATATTCAGCCGCTCGGACACTTTCACAAGATCGGCAATGAAATTAGGATTCTTTTCGTCGAAGTGAACGTGCATATCGACAATGCGCTGCGCCCCCTTGTCAGAGGCAGAAGACAAAACGTCGGGGAGAACCACGTTGGCAGGGGGTGTCGCAAGGGCTTCCCGGGAAACGGAGACTGCGGCCGCCGTGCCCGCGGCGATCAAGAAGTCTCGGCGTGAAAAGCGGTGTTGCACGTGAACTCTCAAGTACGTCCACGAACCTGGCAGAGTGCGCGATGGACGTGCCGTCAGCGCTTATAGTGAAGGAACCAGACCCTTGTCAAGGGCGCGCCGTTCGCGCGGGACACGTCTTTGTGATCATGCTGCACCTCTCTTGCTTACGGGTCGTCAGTTAATTCACGGTAGATCGCAGTGGTGTTTTCATCGGGCGTGCGGTTCCGAATATGGATGGCCCGCTCCATCCCCATCTGCCTGTACACCTCGACCGCACGACTGTATTCCTTCTGGACCGCATTGGTTGGCAATTCATGTCCCAACGAGTCCGCGCCACTCACAATTGAGACCTCACGCGGAGCCAGGGTCGCCACCAGATCGGGCAAATCATAGAACTTCAAAGCGCCGGGCACGACACTTTCAAATATCTGTTGGTGGATTTTATTTTCCACAACGGAGTCGTAAGAGGACAACATGTCTTCGAGGACCACTTTGCGGATCCGACGGTCCAGCACTGCGGCATACAGAGCCGGCACCGAGCCTCCCTTCTTTCCGTAGACATAAATCTTGTCCCGGTCAATTTCCTGGCGTGCTGAGAGCAGATTGACGCCCCGCGTGATGTCAAGGGCGCGCATTCCAACCATAGTCTTGCCGACAAGCAGGGCCGTCATCGCATCCTTGAAATCTCCGAAGTAGTGGTTAAATTCCCTCCTGTCGACATCCGTGTTGACTTGGGTTTCGCCGAAGCCTCGGGCGTCGATAGAAAGGACGACCATCCCGGATGTCACCAATTTCTCTGCCTCCGGCGCTGAAGCCTTCTTGCCATCTCCGCTGACCATCAGCACCGCCGCCCTCTTGCCATCTCCTCCATCGGGGACAAAAAGAAGCGATGGAATCGTGATGCCGGGCTCACTCTCGTACGTCAGCTTCTCGATGTGATAACCAGAGCGAGAAATCGCGCCGTAAGCTCCAACCTGTAAGGACGTGCTCGAAGACTCGTAGTGGATCAACTCCTGCACTTTGCGAGGCAATTCCTCCGGCCGCATCTGGCGATTCGGATTCAACCGCTCCAGGCGCTTCTGGTTCAAGGTGAATACGGTCTCTCCGCCAAGAGAAGTGGAGACCTGCCCCGTGCGAGTGCAGCGCAGTTCCTCAGGAGTAGCCATTTCGATCTGCGGCTCCGGATCCTTGTCTTCCACACCTTTTAGCCAACGGCCGAACCATTCGTATGCGGCCAGGCGACGCGGCTGGCTGTATCCGTGACCATCGTCAGCTTCGACCATGGCCAGCTTTTCCTTTGCGCCGATCGCCGAATAGACTCTCGCAGCTTCCGCAAAAGTCTCTCGGGCGCCGGCGATCGGAAAGAAATCGCGAATGGCTGAAAGCAGGAGGTAGGGTTTGGGAGCAAACGCGTACAGGTAATCGGGATAATCAAGTCCATCCTGTAACCAGTAGGGAAATGTTTGCTCTGCGTCCTGCGGACCAATTGTGTGGAGCATCAAACGCCACGAAGTGATATAGCAGGAGGGAGCGGCAACCTGGATGCGATCATCCAGCGCAGCGATGTAGGCGGTGTGGGTGCCACCACCGGAATTCCCCGTCAGCCCGACTCGCGTGGGATCAACTTCCGGTCGCGAGAGCAGGTAATCGAGTGCGCGCATTCCGTCCCAGATGGTATAGCGGGCGAGATGGTCTCCAATCAGCAGGCACTGCGCGCCGACCACCGTGTGCTCAATGGTCGAGTCGCCTACTTTTGATTCCCGCAGGTCCTCGTCATAAATCTGCAGCCGTTCACCTTGACCGATCGGATCCCAGGTCAGTGCGACGAAGCCTTTTGTAGCGAGCGAACCTAGCATCTGTTGCCAGGTCGGATTGGTCTTGCCGCCAGGCTCATGCCCCAAGGGGAACAGGATCGCTGGGTAGGGTGGATGCCCGGTTGTGGGCAGATAAAGGTTCGCGGTTACGTACAAGTGAGGTTGACTCTCGAAGATCACTTTCTCGATTCTGTATCCCGGGCGCTGCAAGACTCCCACCACACGCGCGTTCAACGGCGTTCTTTCGGGAAAGCCACCGAGATCGTTCAGCATCCGTTCCCGGAGATAAGCTCTTCGTCTGCTCACATCTTCGATGGTGCCCAGCCGCTCGATCTGGCGCTGTCGTTGCGTGAGCATCTGCAGGCCGATGTTGTTCAAGTACGACGGCAACATCCTGCGGATATCCTGGAATTGCTCTAGCCCGGAAGCGAAATTCAAGTCGTCGGATTCTTGGCCCGCTGCTGGTACGGCAAAGAGGAAAGCAAGGATACAAGCGATGTACACAGATTGCATTCTTACACTCCTTTTGGATCGCAGCCAATTCGCGAGCGAGTCAAAAGTTGTTCTTGCGGCACGATTAAAGTTTGCCCAGGTCCATGACGCTCGATACGAATCGATTCACGCCAGATAGTGAGTGGTACGTGCTACCTGCAGCGCCATAGTCCCGTACATGAATGGAGGAATCCAGAGGTTCCACCGCCCGCTGCAAATAGCGGCCAAATGTTGACGGAATTGCATCTGTCCAATTGTGTCGCTCCGCATGATAATTGTCGATAACTGAGGATTTCACAACAGACAGGTTGCTGGTGAAAATGGGGAATGTTATGCCAACTCCCGGGAAGCGTTGTCAGCGGTGATTCAAGCCCTGCACAATATCGCTTGTCGCCCGGAGCCTTTTTGATGGTCACGTTCTGGGAATCTGAGGTGGCAACCCGTGCCTTCGCCAGAGATGACATCAGCATGGCGAAATACTACGACTTCGAGAAGCCAGCCGTCCCGAGTCCCGTCATCGCATCCGTTACCGCTGCCTTGGCTTCCTGGCGGCAACGCTTTTCCGAGCTATCTTCGCTTTATTCTGCTTTGGTCTAGGTTTCGGTGTCGATTTGGCGCGGATCGTGTCGGCGTTCGAGGACAGCCTGTCAGACAGTTCGTATGCCTCCCGAAGCCAGTCGGTGATGGGCGCCTCCACCTCGTCCCGGTGCCGGATCTGAATGACGTGAACGACCTTGGACTTCGATGCGCGATCGACGCGTCGCACCTGAGGAGCCTTCAGTGTGCGGCCAAGGAACACGCAGACTTCGAGGAACTTCCTCTTCGGACGCACGAAGAAGTAGCACGATTTGCGCGAGAACATCACCGACTTGTGCGAGGCGTAGATCCGCTGGCCTCCGAAAGAGACGGCAGTCCCGCGCAGCCGCTCCCAGGCGTCCTGGAGATCTCCCGAGAGACCCTGCGTAAGGGCAGTCTCGGTCGTGGTCCAGCAGTCGTGCTCCTCCCCTTCCTCGACCCACTGCTTGCAGTGGTAGCACTCTCGACCTGCCATGTTCCCATTGTAGCGATGGAGCGAGTCCAAACCGCTGTGGTGGGAAACTGAGATCAACTGTTGCAAACAGGTGATAGCGCGTTTTGACCGCCGGTGATTTCACCGTAATCCCGATGTTGCGATAGTTGTCCGCCTGCGCAGATCAGCAGAACGGAAGACCGGCAGGTGAATGTCGCTGTCTGCGCGCAGGTGGAGGTACAATGTGGATTCCTGGCGTCTCGGTTTTCTGCGTAGCGGCATCCCTGCTCGTCGCACAATCACCTTACCCAGATCTCTCCGGTAAACGGCGGATTGATCGGAGCAAAGTGCAAGCGAGCGTGACATGAAACCAGGTTCAGCCGAT
>WNGJ01004848.1_pt1 | contig 14069 bp, 14 predicted proteins | sample 5400611 | NCBI WGS metagenome assembly WNGJ01 (sample SAMN13153375, study PRJNA577476) | soil metagenome | isolation source: 40 cm soil or saprolite under Garry oak tree replicate 1 | place: USA:California | collected 2016-06-15 | reverse complement strand
ATGATCGCTGGGACAGGCGGCAAGGTAAGTCCCGCGAGCAGTTGGAGAAGCAGTGGCTCGACTTTCTCGATCAGCGCAACAGCATCCACCGGTTATAGCTTCACCAGTTGGGCTGGCAGCGGCTCGGGCTCGTATTCTGGAACGGATAATCCGCGTTCCATCACCATGATCGCGCCTATCACCGAGGCGGCTACTTTTACCCATAACTGATCCTCCCTCGCTCTCTTCGGAAATTCGTTAACGCACTCAAACCTCCGGCCGAGCAACGCACCGTCGGAGGTCTTTTTGGAGAGGAACGAGAGTCATAGTGCGGCGTGTCTCGGGTCGGGCGGAGGCGCCACGCCTCGCGGGCGTCAATAACGAAACCGTTCGAAGATCTTGCAAAAGTGAGACCTGCCATTACAGAAAAACCGTTGCTGTGACGCATAACGCGAGCTAATTGCACCGTCTGTCTCGCGGGCAAACAGATGAACATTCACGAGTATCAAGCGAAGGAATTGCTGCAAAAATTCGATGTCGCGACGACACGCGGTAAGGTGGCCTCAACAGTCGATGAGGTAGAACAAATCGCGAACGAGCTGGGACATGTCGATCTTGTCGTAAAAGCGCAGATTCACGCGGGCGGGCGAGGGAAGGGGACGTTCAAGAACGGATTCAACGGCGGGGTTCACCTCTCCAAGTCACCGGCCCACGCTCGCGAGATCGCGTCGAAAATGTTCGGACAAACTCTCGTCACCCATCAGACTGGGCCCGGCGGTCGCGTCGTGAATAAGGTGCTCGTAGCGGAGTCGGCGGAAATTGCGCGCGAAATTTATTTTGCGATTCTGCTCGATCGAACCACGGCTGCGCCGGTGGTTGTCACGAGCATGGAGGGCGGCGTTGAAATTGAAACCGTCGCTGCGAAATCTCCGGAGAAAATTATCCGCGAACCAATCGATCCGCTTGCTGGTCTGCAACCGTTTCAGACACGGAAACTGGCGAAGCAACTCCGCTTCGAATCGGCACAGTTGAAGAGCGCGCCGAAATTATTCGAAGGGCTCTATCGGACATTTATTGCCTACGATTGCTCGATGGTCGAAGTCAATCCGCTAATCGTTACAACCAAAGGCGAAGTGCTTGCTCTCGATGCGAAATTTAATTTTGACGATAACGCCCTTTTTCGTCATCCGGAGATTGCAGCGATGCGCGACATTGCGGAGGAAGATCCGCGCGAAGTTGAAGCATCGAAGCATGGGCTCAACTACATCGGACTCGATGGAAACATTGCCTGCTTAGTGAACGGCGCTGGGCTCGCCATGGCGACAATGGACATCATCAAGTTTTATGGCGGCGAGCCGGCCAACTTTCTCGATGTTGGTGGCGGTGCGACGGAGGAGCAGGTCACCGAAGCGTTTAAAATTCTGATTTCCGACAAGAAGGTAAAGGCAATCCTGGTCAACATATTCGGCGGCATCATGAGATGCGATATCATCGCGCAAGGCATCATCAATGCCGCGAAGACCGTGAAGCTGTCGGTGCCGCTGGTGGTGAGACTGGAAGGAACCAATGTCGAAAAAGGGAAACAGTTGCTCAAAGAAAGCGGTCTCACGTTGATCGCGGCCGACGATCTCGGCGATGCGGCGGAGAAGGTGGTCAAGGCGGCGAAAGACAAATTTCCCGTCGCCGCCGGAAGCTCCAAATCACAAGTGCCAAATCCCAAATAAAGGATCAAATCTCAAATCCCAATGGAAGATGGCGCTAAGCTACGTGATCTTGAGAACCGAACGTTTCTATTTGCGGAATCCGTCCGCGCTTTTGTGAAGCAATTGCCGCGAACGATAAGCAACACTGAAGACGTTAGGCAGTCGGTGCGCGCCTCTGGCTCTGTCGCCGCGAACTGGATCGAGGCGGATGAAGCTTTGAGTAAAAAGGACTTTCTAATGCGAGCAAAGATTTGCCGGAAAGAAGCCAAAGAGAGTCGCTTGTTTTTGCGATTAGTCGATACTGGTCTGACGAAAAATAACGTCGCTAGTCGCGATGCGCTCGCGACCGAAGCGCGAGAATTAACCTTGATCTTTGCATCGATCATCTCAAAGAGCAGGTGATGTCGCTCTTTTTTGGATTTTGACGATTGAATTTTGCCTGGGATTTGGGATTTGGAACTTCTCGAAGAGTAACATGAAAGTTAGATCGACAGTCGCCTTTACGCTGATGCTCGCGGCAACAGTTGCGGCTGACGAGCTGCCGCGAAAAACAAAAACGCCGCGCGAATCGTATCCGAATGTCGATGTGATTTACGATTTCGTTACGGCACCACGCGGCGAGCGGTTGCGGACGATCATCACAAAGCCACACGACGCCAAAGGAAAACTGCCCGTGATTTTTGTGGCCGGTTGGCTCAGCTGCGATTCGGTCGAAGCGCCGGCCGAAACAAAAGACGCGACTGGAGTTGTGTTTCAAGGCCTCGCGCAGATGCCGGGCTTCTGTCTGTTCCGGGTCGATAAGCAAGGCGTCGGCGACAGCGAAGGTAGTTGTGCCGAGAACGATTTCGAATCGGAGCTAGCAGGTTATCGTGCCGCATTTCACGCGTTAAAGAATTACGACTTCATCGACTCCGATCGGATTTATATTTTCGGAATCAGCAACGGCGGCGGATTCGGGCCACTGGTGCCCGAAACTGAATCGGAGCAAGCGCGGGTGCGTGGCTACGTCGCAGTCGGCGCCTGGGTGAAAACGTGGTTTGAGCACATGCTCGAGATTGAGCGGCGCCGCTTCGCCCTGATGGGCAAATCTCCCGCCGAAGTAAACGCTCGTATGAAAGGCGCGGCGACGCTTTATCACCAGTGGCTGATCAGGGACAGGGCCGTTGACGAAATTGTCAAAGAGCAACCGCCACTGGCGGAGCTTTGGCCGGAAGGAGCCGATCACAATCATCTCTATGGCCGACCGCTTGCGTTTTACCAGCAGCTTCAAAATCTCAACCTCGCCGCCGCGTGGTCGCAGGTGAAGGTGCCAACTTTAGTTTTGCATGGCCAATACGATTGGATCATGAGCCGCGAAGATCACGAATTGATCGCGCAGTACGTGAACGGGAATCGGCCGGAATCCGCGCGCTTCGTCGAAGTGCCCGATATGGGTCACACATTTCAACATTACTTGAGTTTCCCGGACGCATTTAAAGGAAAGAGCGGTCCATTCGATCCGAAAGTGCTTCGACTGCTGACTGATTGGTTTGAGCAACAGCAAGCAAAAACGTGAACATGAAAATCAAGGCGATTGGATTTGTCGCAATTCCGGTCACGGACATCAATCGGGCGCGTTCGTTTTATGAAGAGGTGCTCGGATTAAAAGCTTCGGACGAAATGATGCAGGGCCGGTGGATCGAATATGACGTCGGAGATGATACGCTGGCGATTACGAACGTGAGCGACACTTGGACGCCATCCGACCAAGGGACTGCAGCGGCGCTTGAAGTGGAAAATTTTGATGACGCGATTAAGCGATTGAACGATCGACGTGTTCGCTTCGCGGCGGAACCGTTCGAAACGCCGTGCTGTCACATGGCCGTTATTCAAGATCCTGACGACAACAAGTTGATGATCCACAAATTGAAACCAGAAAACGAGAAAGGAACCTGCAAATGATTACAAACGAAGTCGCATTCGTCGCTATCGCCGTTTCCGACAAGGAACGCGCTCGCCAGTTTTATCAGGAGACCCTCGAATTGAAGCCAAGCCACACGGCGATGGAAGGCGCATGGGTTGAATACGATCTTGGCACGGTGACAATCGGTGTTGGTTGTCATCCGGCTTGGAAACCGTCGCGCGACGGGACAACAGTCGCCTTTGAAGTCGAGGACATCGACGCAACGATCGCAAAGCTGAAGGAACGCGGCGTCTCTTTTGACATGGAAAAGACCGAGACGCCAGTTTGCTGGATGGCACAGTTTCGCGATCCGGACGGCAACAAACTCGTAGTGCATAAGCGCAAAGAAAAATGAATCAGGAAAGCAAGAAATCAGGAAGTGTTAGCTGATATAATTTCTTTTTGCTGTGTTCCTGCTTTCCTAATTTTTCATGTCTGTTCTTGTCGATAAGAACACGCGCCTCGTGGTGCAGGGAATTACCGGCAGCGCCGGCGCGTTTCACACGCGCCAGTGCATCGAATACGGCACGAATGTTGTCGCGGGCGTGACGCCGGGTAAAGGCGGTCAAATGTTCGATGGCAAGGTGCCGGTATTCGATACGGTCTGGGAAGCGCGTGAGAAAACTGGATGCAACGCTTCGATGGTTTTCGTGCCCGCCCCAGCGGCTGCCGATTCAATTCTCGAAGCCGTCGATGCCGGCATTGAGCTCGTTGTTTGTATTACGGAAGGAATACCGGTCATGGACATGATGCGTGTCAAGGCGCTCATGCGTGGCAAAAAATCGAAACTCATCGGGCCGAATTGCCCAGGGATTATCACCCCCGGTGCTTGCAAGATTGGGATCATGCCCGGCTACATTCACAAGCCGGGTAACGTTGGTGTGATCTCGCGTTCCGGAACGCTTACTTATGAGGCCGTGTGGCAGTTGACTTCGCGCGGTTACGGCCAATCAACTTGTATCGGCATCGGCGGCGATCCGATCCACGGCCTGTCGCATCTCGATGCGGTGAAACTTTTCAACGAAGACCCCGGCACAGCAGGGCTGATTTTGATCGGCGAGATTGGCGGTTCGGCCGAGGAAACAGCGGCCGAATGGATCAAGACGAATTGCAAGAAACCGGTCGCAGCATTCATCGCTGGAATGACGGCACCGCCTGGAAGGCGAATGGGTCACGCCGGCGCGATTGTCTCCGGCGGGAAAGGCACGGCGGCTGGAAAAATCGAAGCGCTGAAAGCTGCCGGGATCGCTGTCGCTGAGACACCGGCGACTATTGCGGACACATTGATCGCTCGAATGAAAGCGCGATCGTAAGCGGCCGCTTTTTTGATCAGTGGTATCTCGATCTTTCGAAGCGGCATATAGATGAAGCGAATTCTTCTCATCGGCCTCGGGCGCTGGGGTGCGAACCATCTGCGGATACTCAAATCGATGCCGATCGAGCTTTTCGTCGCCGAACATGATGAGAAGCGGCTAAGCTCAGCGGAGATTCCAAAAGATCATCGAAGTAAGCATGCGCGAGCGCTTTTTCCGAAAATCGATGCCGCGGTCGTCGTCACGCCGGCTCAAACACATTTTGAAATCTGCCGCGACTTGTTGAAAATGGGGAAAGACGTCTTTGTTGAAAAGCCGATCAGCCTCGTTTCGAACGAGGCGAAGGAATTAACGAAGCTGGCGGACAAGTCCAGACTGATTCTGCAGGTTGGGCATATTTTTAGGTTCGATCCGGCCTCGGTATGGATGCGGGACGCGATCGTCCGTGGCCAGTTTGGACGACTCAAGATGTTGCGCGCGAGATTCTGCGGATTCAAACGCCCTCGGCCCGATACGGGCGTTACCTTTGCCGATGGCATCCATTTCATTGATCTATTCAATTTCCTCCTCGGGACATCACCGCGTCGCGTCCACGCTGTGCTCCGCGATTTTTTTCGACGCGGAATGGACGACGAGTCTCTGATTACGCTCGAATACGATAACGCGGATGGCCTTTCGGTCCTTGCGACGGTTGAAGCGGGATATCACGCGCCCGGCAAAGTTCGGGAGGTCACAATCGCTGGCACGGATGCTTCAGCGATTTGCGATTATAACGTAGCGCAGTACAAAATTAAAACGTTCGAGAATCGGCATATCACGGGCGATGCAAAAATAGGGGCGGTCGAAGGCGCGGTCCGTCAGCTTGAGTTTCCGCCGGAAGAACCGTTGCGAGCCGAACTCGTCTCTTTCATCGATTCAATTGAGAATCGAACGCCACCACTCGTTGATGGGTGGGCTGGATTTCAAGCTGTCCGGGTCGTAGAAGCTGCACTGGAATCTGCGCGGACTGGGACCTGGATCGACATCTCGCAAAAGTCGGCGAAAAGGAAATGAAAAAGATTCCGCTCTCGCGCGTTTTTCTAAATGACGAAGTCCGTGAAGCCGCTCTGCGCGCTCTTAACTCGGGATCGTACATTTTAGCGAAAGAATGCGAGGCTTTCGAAGCGGAGTTAGCTGATTACATCGGCACCAAACATGCCGTGCTCTGTTCCTCGTGGACGGCAGGCGCATTTCTGCTTCATCGCGCAATGGGCCTGAAACCTGGCGAAGAGATTCTTGTGCCATCGCATACTGCATTTCCATCAATCGAGCCAATGATTCATTGCGGCGCGAAGCCGATCTTCATCGATATCGATGACACCTACTGCCTCGATGTCGATCTAATCGAGGCATCGATCACTCCGCGCACCGTTGGAATTCTTCCGGTCCATCTTTACGGGCACCCGGCAAATCTCGATCGCATTTTCGAAATCGCACAGAAGCATCGCCTATGGGTAGTGGAGGATTGCGCTCAGGCGCACGGAGCGCGCTTTAATGATAAACGGGTCGGGTCAATGGGCGTGGCCGGCGCCTTTTCATTTTTTCCTTCGAAAAACCTTACGGTCATGGGCGACGGCGGCTGCATTACGACGAACGACAGCGCACTGGCGGATGATCTTCGGATGCTCCGAAATCACGGACGGAAATCGAAATACATCCACGAGTTGGTCGGTTATAATCTTCGGTTCAATGAAATCCAGGCAGCAATCGGCCGCGTCGAGTTGCGTAACATCGAGAAGTTGAATGGGCACCGACACCGAGTCGCCGCCCGTTACAATGAGCGTCTCGCCGGAGTTGTGCGCACGCCTCCGGAAAAAGAATGGGCGTATGCCGTTTACCACATGTATGTGATTGGGACTGAGCGGCGCGATGCGCTGGCGGCCTATTTGCAAAGCAAAGGGATCGGCATCGGCATTCATTATCCGGTAGCCAACCATCAGCAGCCGGCGATTACCAAAATGTATTCGGATTTGCCGAAGCTCCCGAAGACCGAAGCTGTCGTGAAAGAGATTCTCTCCCTTCCGATTTACGGAGAATTGCCGCTCGACGACGTCGATTACGTTTGCGATTCGATTTTGGAATTTTTCGGCAAGTGATGAATGTACCGGAGATCAGCCTGGTCGTTCCTTGTCATAACGAAGAGCAGAATTTGCATCCGCTACTCGCGGCAATTCATGCAACAATGGACCCGCTTGGCCGGGATTTTGAATTGATTATCACTGATGACGCCAGCACTGATAATTCATGGAATGTTTTGAAGGAGCTTGCTGCGAATGATCCGCGTCTGCGCATTCAGCGTTTCAAATTCAACTGTGGCGAATCGGCGGCGAGCTGGGCTGGAATGCAAATCGCCCGTGGCCGCTACATCGCCACACTGGATGCCGATTTGCAAAATGACCCGGGGGATCTGCCTGCAATGCTCGAAGCACTGAAGCATGCGGATTGTGTCTGCGGGACGCGCGCCGGGACGCGCGGAAAAGGAGACAACTGGATTCGCATTGCATCCTCGCGGATCGCCAACTGGATTCGTAACAAACTCTCCGGAGAAACGATCAGCGATGCCGGTTGCACTTATCGTGTCTTCAGGCGCGAATGCATTGCCAACGTGAAATTCTTCAAGGGTGCCCACCGGTTTCTTCCCACCTTGATCAAGATGGAAGGGTTCTGCGTGATAGAAGTTCCTATCTCGGCGAATCCGCGCCACTCGGGGGCCAGTCATTACGGTGTTTGGAACCGCTTGTTTAAATCTTTCCGCGATCTGCTTGCAGTCCGCTGGATGAAATCACGCGCGATCCATTACGAGATCGCCGAATCGGTTAATCGCTTATGAACATAATCACAATTATTGCTATTACCTGGATCGGGAAGGAATACCGGTTTCTCGGTCTGGATTGGAGTTACCTAATGGTCCTCGGCTTCATCGGGAACGCTCTTTTTTCGATGCGTTTCCTTGTTCAATGGCTCGCGTCGGAGCGTCAGGGCGAAAGTGTGATCCCGGTCTCGTTCTGGTATTGGAGCATCGCCGGAAGCGCCCTTATGTGTCTCTATTTTATTTTCCGACGAGATCCGGTTGGCATTCTCGCTTACCTCCCGAATTCGATGATCTACATTCGCAATTTAATCCTCATCCGTAAGCGCAGGTTTGCCTATACCGCTGCGGCGCCGTCGCAAAAGCCGCGCGAAACGGGCTAACGAGATGGAGCTGAGCCACCGCTGGCGGGAGCGAGCTTTGTTTTACTCTCAACTATCATCTCTCAACCCTCAACTTTCTTAGTACAACAGCCAGCGGTTGGCTGCATGGTCTGGTTAGGCGTTTTCATCTCTGCTCCGGCGAAAAGCACGTCGACTCGGATCGAGCTTTACCCACGGGAGTTTGTCTTCTGTCCATATCGCGACCTCCGGGTGAAAGGTCTTAGGATCATCGAGCGACGCTACTGTCACGTCAATCCATTCAGAACTGACTTCGTCCTGGATAAACAGAGGCGTGCCACAACAAGAGGCGAACGAGCGTAATCGGTCTGCATATGAGACTCTACGCAGTTCACCGCTCAGAACCTCTATCGCCTTGCTGGGAACGCTACACCAAGTCACATACGGAGCAGCACTAGCCCGCCGGCAATCTTCGCAATGGCAGTCACTCCCCTGCTTTGGCCTAACGTGTAGACGATAGCGGACGCCTCCGCATAAACACCCGCCCTCGATTGCGCTTGCCATACGCCTAACGAGACCAAGATAAGCCACGGCAGGGTGTTGTGGCAAGCTCACTGAAGTTGTACCGCAATGGGGCCGTTGGCTTCATCGATTGGTTAGGTATTTGCCGGCTGCACGCTCCGATCGCGGAAAATCTGAATCGCACCTCGGGAGTAAAAGTAGATGAACACAATCCGCAAAATTGAAAAGCGCTCTCCCGCCAGTGCCATGTAGATCTCGTTCCCGACGCCGTAGACGAGCAGAAGGACCGCGCAAACACGGCTGCGCTTCCAGACGCCGTACGCGAGAGCCGCCAAAATGGCAGCATCAATGAGTATCCATGCATCGAGACCCGGCGCGGCTAGAACACCTGCGGCCACGAGCGCACCGAAGATAAGGGAAAGACCAGCTGAAATGCTCGCCGTCATCCAGGCGCGAGTGACATTCTTCCCTTGCAAATCCAGCGACAGGAATCTCGGCTCAGATGGCGCGCTCACAGTACCTAACGAGAACAAGCTGAGCCACCGCGAGCGGGAGCGCGCATCGCAGGAATCAAAGTGTGAAAGATCGACATAAAGCTACGCATCGGAACGGCTCGCGGTTGGCTCCAGCGCTTGGTTAGATGCGGATGAGCCATTCACAACCCGCGAATCAAAATATTCTTTCCGTCATTTTCTAGGTCATATCGACGAGTTCGCCAGTTAACCTCGGACGCCACGACCTTGCTCCAAATTGAAATCTTCTCTCCGACAGAAGGCGACGTGAGCCGCCACATAATCAAACGCGATCCGGTATCTTTGTACAGGAGAGGCAAATTGAAGAAGTATCGAACGAAGCCCGGCGCAGCATCTGCCCCGTCGGGTTCTTTCGTGGCACTTACAATGTGTCGACGATCAATACTGATCTCGGCCTGAATGTTGTGAACCTCGGCGGCTGGTGAGGTCTTGTTGACTACTTCCATCATGATGACTATCAAGCCATCCGGCATCAGATCGCTTGAACCATTCTGCATTAGCGATGGCTCTAGTGTTAGTTGGTATACTGTCAACTGTGGTCTGCCTACAGTGACTAAATAAGCGGTATAGAGCACAATTGGTAGACCAACAACGAGCGCCACCTTCTCGTACCAGGCATACCGAGGGAAGACTTGTACTACCTCCCACACGCGAGCAAAGTCAGCCATGGGATCAAATTACACGGAAGAGATACACGACGGTATAAGCATCTAACTATGATTAGGCGAATGTTCGTAAAAGGTCACGAACATGTTTTCGTCTAATTCTGGTCGTAATCTCCGGCGAACGACAGCACGCCAGATGCCTACGATCCCCAGATCACACGTCGTAATACATCGCGAACTCATAGGGATGGGGGCGAAGACGCAAGGCGTCATATTCCTTTTGTTTCATGTCGATCCAGTTGGCGATGAAATCTTCGTTGAAGACGTCGCCGCGTAGGAGGAAGGAATGATCGGCTTGGAGCGCTTCGATTGCGCCGCGGAGTGAATCGGGCACGCTCGCAACTTGCGCCAGCTCTTCCGGCGGCAGCTCGTAAAGATTTTTGTCGAGCGGATCGCCCGGATCAATGCGGTTCTGGATTCCATCAAGACCGGCAAGCAGCATTGCGGAGAACGCGATGTACGGATTCGCGGAAGCGTCGGGCGTACGAAATTCAATTCGTTTCGCTTTCGGACTGGCGGAATAAGTCGGGATGCGAATGGCGGCGGAGCGATTGCGGGCGGAATAGGCGAGATTGACCGGTGCTTCGAATCCCGGCACGAGGCGTTTGAAACTGTTCGTGGTCGGATTCGTGATGCAGGTGAGCGCGGAGGCGTGCTTCAAAATCCCGCCAATAAAGAAGAGCGCCGCCTCACTTAAACCGGCGTAACCGTTCCCGGCAAAGAGCGGTTTACCATTTTTCCAGAGCGATATGTGGGTGTGCATGCCCGAGCCGTTATCGGCAAAAAGCGGCTTTGGCATGAACGTGACCGTCTTATTATGTTTCCTGGCGACGTTGCGAATGATGTATTTGTAATACTGCATCGAGTCGCCCATCACTTTGAGCGGGGCGAAACGCACATCGATCTCGGCTTGCCCGGCCGTAGCGACTTCATGATGCTGTTTATCGATCGGGACGCCGGCTTTCTCCAGTTCCAGCGCCATCTCATTGCGGATGTCTTGCAACGTGTCCATCGGCGGAACAGGGAAATAACCTTCTTTCGCGCGAATTTTGTAACCAAGATTCGGAAATTCCTCGCGTGCGCTGTTCCAATGGCCCTCGGCGCTATCGATCTGATGAAATGACGAATTCGTCGCGTAGCCGAAGCGAACATCGTCGAAGATGAAAAACTCCGCTTCCGGGCCAAAGAACGCAGTGTCAGCGATGCCGGTGCTTTGTAAGTAAGCTTCCGCCTTTTCGGCAACGCCGCGCGGATCGCGATCGTACGGCTCGCGCGTGATCGGATCAACAATCGTGCAAATCAAACTGAGCGTTGGTTCGGCATTGAAGATGTCGATCCACGCCGTCGTCGGGTCGGGAATCACGAGCATGTCCGATGCGTTGATCACTTTCCATCCACGAATGCTTGAGCCGTCAAAGCCGAGCCCTTCCGTAAAAATATCGTCGTTATATTCGGTGAGCGTCGTCGTAAAATGCTGCCAGGTCCCGGGGAGATCGGTGAATTTGAAATCCACGAGCTTTACGTCGTGGTCTTTGATCATTTTGCTGACGTCGGATGGAGTTTTTTTGTTGGCCATAATTCAGGAGTTGTTAGTTGATGGTTGAGAGTTGAGAGAAATAAAAAATCGCATTTTCAAAAATTCGCGCGCTGCCACGTCTTGCAAATGATAGTTGCGTGCGAGGCTGACAGTTCTCTCAACCATCAGCTCTCAACTATCAACTTCTGCATCACACCGCTTTCTCGCCGATCTCTTCGGTGCGGATGCGCACCGCGTGTTCCACTGGGAGAACGAAAACTTTTCCGTCGCCGATTTTGCCGGTCTTGGCGGCACGCACCACTTCGCTCACCGCTTTTTCCACCAGATCGTCTGCCAGGACGACTTCCACTTTCACTTTTGGAAGAAAATCCACGGTGTATTCGCTGCCGCGATAAATCTCGGTGTGCCCTTTTTGCCGCCCGAACCCTTTCACTTCTGTGACGGTCATACCTTCGATGCCAAGCTCGGCGAGCGCTTCTTTGACCTCTTCGAGCTTGAACGGTTTGATAATCGCTTCCAGTTTTTTCATTTCGATGCAAACTCTGCGAACGCGCTCTCATAACAACATCGGGCGAACGATGCAAGCATTGTTTGAGGCCGTTAAATTGTTAAATCGCTACATCGTTACAACGGTCAGCGATTGCCCAATTTACGATGTAACTTTTTTAACTATTTAACTCTTTCAACGCTCCACGGCACTCCCCACACAGGTAAATTTGCGAAATATTTTTGACGCCTATACTGAACTCGATGCCCCGCGACTCTTTCGTTCATCTTCATCTTCATACTGAGTATTCGCTGCTTGACGGTGCGATTCGAATGAAAGAGCTGATGAAAAAGGCGGCCGAATTCGAGATGCCTGCGGTGGCGATGACCGATCACGGCAATCTCTATGGCGCGATCGAATTTTATCAGGAAGCGAAGCGCTCGGGCATCAAACCGATCATCGGCTGCGAAGCGTACATAGCGCCCCGTTCGCATAAAGATCGGCCAAGTTCGATGCGCGAATCGGCCTATCACTTCACATTGCTCGCGCGCGACGAAACCGGTTATCACAATCTGGTCAAACTGATCTCGACCGCGCATCTCGATGGGTTTCATTACCGGCCGCGGATCGACAAGGAACTTCTCGCCCAGCATTCCGCCGGGTTGATCGGACTCAGCGGTTGTCTCGCCAGCGAAGTGAACTCCGCGATTCAAGCGAACAAGACCGACATCGCCAAACAGAGCGCCGCTGAATATCGCGACATTCTCGGCGCAGACAATTTTTTTATGGAAATGCACGACCACGGGATGGAAGAGCAACGCCAGTGCAATTCCATTTTGCCTAAGATCGCCAGGGACCTCGGCGTCGGACTCGTCGCCGCAAACGATGTCCATTTCTTGCGACGCAGCGATCACGACGCACACGACGTGATGCTTTGTATCGGCACCGGGAAAATGGTGCAGGACGAAAATCGTATGCGTTACAAGCCGGAGCTCTATTTCAAATCCCCAGAGGAAATGCGCGAAATCTTTCGCGATTTTCCTGAAGCGATCGCAAATACGTTGAAAATTGCCGAGCGGTGCAATTTGGAAATCGAACTCGGGAAATCGAAATATCCCGAGTATCCCGTTCCGGAAGGAACGTCGCGCATCGCTTTTCTGCGCGATCTTTGCGCAAAAGGTTTGCAGCAGCGTTACGGCGACCGAGCGAAAACGGATGATCAACTACAACAGCGGCTCGACTACGAACTTGGCGTGCTCGAGAAAACCGGATTCGTCAGTTACATCCTGATTGTTTGGGATTTTATTCACTTCGCCAAGCAGCGCGGTATTCCAGTGGGGCCAGGTCGTGGATCGGCAGCGGGTTCGCTCGTTGCGTACGTTCTTGGTATTACCGATATCGATCCGCTGCAGTACGGATTGATTTTCGAGCGGTTTCTGAATCCGGATCGGATCTCTCCGCCAGATATTGATGTCGATTTCTGCGAAGCGCGTCGCGGCGAGGTCTTGGAGTACGTCCGGCAGAAATATGGCGAACGTCGCGTCGCGCAGATCATTACCTTCGGCAAATTGAAAGCAAAGAGCGTGGTCCGCGACGTTGGCCGCGTAATGGGACTGAGCTACCGCGATGCCGATCGTATCGCCAGGATGATTCCTAACGAATTGAACATTACGCTCGATTCGGCTGCGGAGAAAAACTTGGAACTGAAGCGGGCCATCGCCACCGAGCCGCAAACAAAACAGTTGTTTGAGTACGGCAAAATTCTTGAAGGCTTATCGCGCAATGCCGGTGTGCACGCGGCCGGTGTCGTGATTGCGGATCGCGATCTCACTGACTACATCCCACTCTGCCGCGACGTGAAGGGCAACGACGTGATCAGCCAGTATCCGATGGGGCCGCTCAACGATCTCGGCTTGCTGAAAATGGATTTCCTCGGGTTAAAAACTTTGACCGTAATCGAAGACACGCTGGCATTGATCCGCAAACGCGAGCCGGAATTTTCGCTGAAGAATATTCGATTAAACGACGCGGATTCATTTGCGCTCTACAACCGCGGTGAAACGATCGGCCTTTTCCAAATGGAATCCGGCGGTATGACCAGCACGGCAAAACAGTTCGATGTGCGCAAGATCGACGACATCATTGCGCTGATCGCGCTTTATCGACCAGGGCCGATGGATCTGATCGGCGATTACATCA
>WNGJ01004842.1_pt1 | contig 14075 bp, 10 predicted proteins | sample 5400611 | NCBI WGS metagenome assembly WNGJ01 (sample SAMN13153375, study PRJNA577476) | soil metagenome | isolation source: 40 cm soil or saprolite under Garry oak tree replicate 1 | place: USA:California | collected 2016-06-15 | reverse complement strand
CCTTCTCTTATTATATGCCTCATATTACACCGTTTATGGAAGCTCTTGCAAATATTATAAGACAATCATGTTTTCACACTAACAGGTGCTCGAACCTGACGGCCCATTTCTCTTGTTTGGATAAGGAGTAGAAGCTCAGTCGATGAATGTCAAGAAGAACAAGAGGACAAAAGCCCGAAGAATCCATTCTTTATCCACCTATTCATTTGAACTGGATTTTGGCAAGATTTAGGGGGTACGGCTTCAAGGGGCTATTCTTGCATAGTTATCTTAATTTCTTTGCCTGGGTAGGACTGTACTTCACGACGCCGTTCATTGTTTTGCTGCTCTGGCTGCGCAATCGATCCACGGACCCTGGCCCTACATCCCATGATCGCCGCGTGCCACGCCTTGTGCGTCTGGTGATTGGCATAGTAGGCGGCCTGACACTACTCACCAGCATCATTTCGCTTCCTGCTTCAGGTTTCCTGGCGTTAACATGCTCAGTCAGACTCGAGAACCTTTTACGTGCTTATTGTCACACATATTTGGCAGCTTTTTTTGTGGTTTGTCAGATAATTTTTCGCGTTTGCCATAATTACTGTCGCTGCTTTTGAGCTTGTAGAGAGAACGACAACGAACATTTCTGACGCAAAACCTGTCGTGACATCGTTCTTCGTCATTTTCGCGTTTATGGAGCCGTTCAAACGTGTTTTTTCTCCGTTTGACGACATTTTTTCTGGCAGAAACGTCAGGAATTGGGTCAGAGCCACGCCACCAAGCGCGATGGATCAGATGAGAAGCCAGGTGATGTTTTTGATCACAGAAACGGGACGAGAATTATGACAAAGAATACAAAATGCGGCGAGGCAAATCTTTCATGGTAATCGTGGCGGCCACGAGAGCCAGCATCATGAGGCTGTTTCTCAATGATCCATATTAGATTCTCCCTGTAAACTCCACATTCCTATCTAAACTGCGGAATGTGGAGTATACTTACATGGGGTAAGAAATGCTTGCCCTGAAACATCATACAAGTAAAGGAGATCAAGAAGATGGCATCACTTGCTATTGCTTTCCCTATACTGCCGGGGAAGACTGAGCAATGGAAACACTTTAGCCAGGAGATGGCAGGGCCTCGCCGCAGCGAGTACGAAGCATCCCGCAAGCGCCTGGGGGAGACCAGGGAGGTCGCGTATCTCCAACATACACCACAGGGGGATATGGCCGTTGTTTACAGCGAGGCGCAAGATATTCAACGAGTCTTTGAGGGATTTGGGAAGTCACAGGAGCTGTTTGATGTCTGGTTCCGCGAACAGGTGAAGGAAATCCATGGCGTTGACTTATCGCAGCCCCTGCCAGGTCCACTTCCCGAAGCCATCGTCGATTGGCGAGCAAGTTAATGCACCTCTCCTAAACCTCGGTTCTGGTTCAAGAGAAGAGAGCTAGTATCCACTCTAGCCCTCTTCAAAGAGTAAGCCTGGTTCAGGCCACCACACCACACGCAAAAATCTGACGGCCAATCCTTTGATCATCGTAGAGCTGCACAAAACTCACCTTCAATCTTCACATTTGCAAACAAGCAGTATTCACCAAAAGCGACACATTATCTGGCGAAATCTATCATGAATGTGGCTATCAGTACAATGGTGGATGAGCAAAATACTCAGAAATGAGACACGACAAGATACGTGGCAGCGGCGTCTCTGCGTTCATTCCGATATCAAGCGATTTGAGCGACCTTTTGCGACACTAATCCTGGCAGAAAAACGACAAGTTATCTGACAAACCACATTTTTCACAAATATCTGGCAGGCAAAACCAAATTGATATAAATGAAATGAAATGAATGGAGGCTGGCGTGGCTACCTTGATTGTGAACGGCTACGCCAGCCTCATTCTCTATTGATTCATCCGACCAGGTCAGGCTCAGGGATAGATGAAACGTTCTCACCTACAGGGTTCCTGATCGGGCGCTGTTTGCGAGACTGTATCAGGGCCACGGCCAAAAGGATGATCAAACCTGCAACACAGAACTGGGCGAACAGGTCTCCGACGAGAGCGTATAGGGTCTGTATCCCTTGTATCGGCACCGATGCGATCAAGACCTGGTCACCGGTTGCAAAGTAGTCAGAGGATGCCAGTACACGCCCCTCGTAGTCCACCGCTATCGCCAGCCCGTTGCTGGTCTGACGCACGAGGGAGAAGCCGCTCTCGATGGCACGGAACGTGATGTCCTGCGTGTGCCAGGGATCAATCTGCCGCCAGTCGTTGGAAGGGATCAGCATCAAACTTGCTTGCGCCTGGCCTGCCTGGCGGGATAGGTAGGGGAAATCCCCATCAAAGCAGATCACATTGGAGATGCGGCCATAGGGTGTAGTGACTGTGGGTACCTTGCCATCACCTGGGACCAAGGGATCGAGTCCAGGCACCGGGCGCGCTTTGTCATAGCTCCAGATCAACTCCCCCTGCGGACCAATCAGGATGGCTTGATCCTTCATATGCGGGGCCTGGCCGGTTAAAACGCAGAGTCCCATATCCAGGTAGATGTGAGCTTTGCGCGCCAGGGCAGTTGCCTGCGCAAGCAGAGCTGGCTCATCCTCTTGCAGGGTTGCCGCCCCGCACTCAGGCCAGACGATGATCCTGGCGCCCGCGCCCGCTTCCTGCTGACTCTGTGCCAGTAAATCGGTATTCAGCATAGTCGTTGCGCTACGAAACGTCTCCAGGTCGGCCTGCGTTGCCCTGCCAGACTGAAACGCCGCCAGGGGGTGATTGATGAGTTGCATTGCCTGCGTGTAGATCGCGCGTGAAGCGCTGATCCCGGCAACACGCACTGTCTGGGATTGTGGCGGGAAGAGAGCGAGCCGCGCGCCACCTCCCAGGAGTACCAGCCCCAGCAAGCCAGCGTAGAGCAGGACTCCCGTGTGTATCCTGGGCCAGGCAAAGTGGTGTTCCCAGGCCCAGTTGACAACGGAGGCAAACCAGGTGATCAGGAACACAACCCCGGAGATGCCTGTGATAGAAACGAGTTGGAGCAGCGGCAAGTTGCCATACTGCGTGTAGGCGAGCGAGCCTAGGCTGCTAAACGGATAGAACAGCGTTTTGAGGTAATCGACAGTCACGAAGCTCAAGGGAAAGATCAGGGTGCTGACTATTCCGCTAAAGCGGGGACTGACGAGGCGATCAACCAGGTAAGGCAGGCTCATGAAGATCGCCACGACGACCATGGCAGCCAGGATGAGAATTTGCATGCCAAAGCCGGCCTGAAATGCCAGGACGCACGAGGCGGCGGCGTTGACGAGACTGGCAGCCAGAAAGCCTCTAATAGGACGGCGGGTACGCGTGAAACGCAGCAAAAACAACGGATAGAGCCAGGCTGCCAGAGGAAAATCCCAGCTACCATTCATGGCAAACAGGGAGAGCACAAAGGCAAGAACGAGCCAGAGGTACGAAAGACTATCACTATTTCCTGTTACTTTGCGAACGTGTGACTTCATAGCGAATACTCCTTTGAGAAATGTTTTGGGCTATCAACGAGTCCACTGCAAGCATAGCCTGATAAGGCGTGTTGAGTGGAGTGAAGGAAGAGCTATTCTGGTCATCGAACGGCCTATTTTGCGTAGGCTTTGCCGCCGGAGGTGGGTAGTCGATCTTCCTATGCCTATCGACTGTCATGTGCCGACGAACGGCATATTGTTCGGCGAGAGACTTTCGTGTATGCTTCTTACAAACGGAGAGAGATCATCAGGAAGTGAGGACAGCGTCATGCAAGAAAAGGTACAGCCAGTGGTCGCAAGTCAATCCCGTCACCGCTTCTGGTGGTTCATGCCCAAGCCATTCGACTGGCTCTCGTCCTCCTTGTATATAGGGATATTCATCGTTGGCGTTGTGTCGGCTCCGGCGAGAATCGCCTTGTGGCAGATTCCCTTGCTCACCGGCGTCCTGCTCGCCTTGCTCCTCATTGATCGCCTGGAATACTGGCGCTATGGGGAACAGGTTCCGCTGCGCGCGGCGGTGCTGCTCTTCATATTGCGTATCGTGCTCATTCTATGCACTATTCCGCTCGAGGGCTTTAACTTCACCCCTTTCCTCTTTCTCATCCCGCCTTACCTCGCGGTGGTGTACTTTGGGAACAGAGTTGGCTATGCGATGGCTGCGCTTGCTATTGCAGCCTATCTTGGGGCCGTGTGGTGGCACCAGCATGAGTGGTATCTGAACACCTTAACCGTCTTTCTGGCCATCATCTATTCTTTTGCTGTTGTCTTTGTGGTGCTGATGGCGCGAGTCGTCTGCCTGGAAAAGGCCGGGCGCGTCCGAGAGCAGGCCAGTCGGGTTCGGGCGGAGGAGTTGCTGGCGGAAGTGGAACGATCTCACCGGCAGCTCCAGGCCTATGCCGAACGGGTTGCCGAGCTTGCGACTATAGAAGAGCGTAACCGCATCGCGCGCGAGATTCATGACGGACTTGGTCATGCGCTCACCGCCATTACCCTCCAATTGGAGAAAGCGCTCGTGTACCAGGAGAAACAACCAGAGGTAGCAGTTCAGGCGGTCAGCGATGCCAAGCGGGTGGCGAAAGATGCCTTGCAGGATGTGCGCCGTTCGGTCCGTGTACTGCGCACCGAACGGGAACCAATTTCCTTAATACAGCAGATAACGCTTCTTGTCGAACAACTGCGAGAAAATGCTCTGGCCGTGGATTTTGAAGTGGTCGGCAGCGAGGAAAGATTCTCTGGCGACTCGCTCATGACACTCTACCGCGTTGCTCAGGAAGGGTTTACCAACATACAGAAGCACGCGCAGGCCAGCGCTGTTCGGGTGCGCCTGCACTTTGCCGAGGATGAAGCGCATCTGAGTATCAGCGATAACGGACGCGGCTTTGATACTGAACACAGGCAGCAGCAACCGGAAAGACTTGATGGGGGCTATGGCCTGCAGGGAATACGAGAACGCCTGGCGCTGGTCGGCGGCAGCTTCCAGGTGGTGAGCCAGGAGGGACGCGGTACTCAACTCCTTGCCACAGTGACGAGAACAGGCATTCCTGCGCCTGTTCACCAGCTTTTTTTAGAGCATATTGAGAATGCATAACAGGGAGACCTGACGCTTCGAGAAGGGGTAAGCGATGACTAATCAGGATGAAGAACGTGATGCTCTGGTTCGTGTGCTGGTAGTAGACGATCAACAACTGGTCCGCGACGGGATTGCTTCATTACTGCGTGTGCAGGAAGGAATTGCTGTTGTGGGAACAGCTACGAACGGCCAGGAAGCGCTGGAACAGGCGATTGCGCTACGCCCCGATGTGATCTTGATGGATGTGCGCATGCCGGTTATGGACGGCGTGGAGGCAACGACGCAGATCCTCGGACAGCTTCCTTCCAGCTCTATTCTGATGTTGACGACCTTCGATGACGATGAGTACGTCAAGGATGCCTTGCAAGCAGGAGCGCGCGGCTATTTACTCAAAGACCTTCCGCCGCAGGACCTTGCGCGTGCCGTCCATGCTGTCTCGCAGGGGGTCTACCAGCTCGATGCGTCGGTAATAGAAAGGATGATAGGTGCGTCAGGCAGACCGAATGCTTCCTCCCAACCTAAAACGGAAACAAGAGTCGCTCCAGATGCGCTGGAGGCAGCCGGCCTAACGAACCGGGAAGTCGAGGTTCTGCGTTTGATTGCGACAGGAGCGACCAATCGCGAAGTAGCCGATTACCTGGTGATCAGCGAGGGAACCGTTAAAAATCACCTCTCTAATATTTTTAGTCGTTTAGGGCTGCGTGATAGGACACAGGCCGTGATGTACGCCAGGGAGCACGATCTACTTTGATAAAACTGGATAAGGAGCTTTATAAACCATGCTAAAGGAGTTTATAGCATTCATGTCCAGAATGACCAAGTGACGCACCACGCGATCAAAGGCAGCTAAGTAGCATCAATTGCAGATTTTGGTAATGTAGGTAGTGTTTCGCCAAATATTTGTGACGATAAGCAAGGTTTCGCCAAATATTCGTGAAAAAAGCTGCCAGAAATTTGTGATAATAAACGTCACCTCACGCTCAATATTGCTGAGCTTCTGCCAAATATGTGTGACAATCACCATTACGGTTGCCAGACCGGACTATCGCCAAAGCCGTAGGCATCCATCAGCTTCGTTTGGGCCGACCCACCAGCATTCATGATCCAAATTTCTCCTCCATTGGGAAGGCTGTGCAAGTAGAGCAGCTTAGTGCCATCCGGCGACCAATCTGGACCATTGAATGAGGTATTTTTCGGACTCGTCGTGAGCCTGGTTTGCTGCGAACCATCGGCATTCATGAGATAGACTTCCGCCTGACCGGTCCGGTCAGAGGTAAAGGCAATCTTCTTGTCATCAGGTGACCAGCGCGGTCCGCCATCTTCCCCCGGGCCATTGGTTAACTGCTTCAACCCGGAGCAATCAGCATTCATCACATAGATGACCCATTGGCTTTGTCCCACGTTGGACATAAAGGCAATTTTCGTGCCATCATGCGACCAGCCGGGGTACTCCTCCCACAGATTCGAGTTAGGGCACAGGCGCCTCAGCCCAGAGCCATCCGGGTTCATCAGGTACAAATGCGGGATCCCTCCCTCACGAGTGGAGTTAAAGAGGATGTGCTTCCCATCAGGCGCCCAGGTGGCTCCCCAATTGCTTTGCTTGTCTTTCGTCAGATTAGTCTGCTGCGAGCCGTCCGCATGCATGATCCAGATATCGCTGGCTTCAAAAATGCGAGCATCAGCGGCTCGAAAGACGAGGCGCTTGCCGTCAGGTGACCAGGCGGGGGAGATGTTCGGCCCTGGCCCGCTCGTCAGCCGCCGGAGTCCGGAGCCATCGAGTTTGCTCACACAAACATCCGCCTTGTTCTGAGTAGGATCAGGGGCGCATGCCAGCGCGATTAGACCGGTGCCCCCACCATTTCCGGGTGCCAGGGTGCTCACCGGGTGCGCTGTTGGTGTGGGCCTAAGTTGTGTGTCGTTTGAAGTGCAAGCGACCAGCAGGACCAGCAGGGAAAACACGAGCAAGATCAGTCCAATGGAATATGGCCTGTTGTAAACCATATATAATTTCTCCTGGTGAACTACAATGGACAGCGCGAGAGCAGATTTAAGAACAAGGAGACACTGCAAGTAAGACGCAACGGTTCATCCCAAGCTTAGCTCATTTCCCTGAAATGTTCCTGAAAATCACCTGGAAAAATTGTAACATATGGGAAGAAAATAGCTCTGACACTTACTACAAACAACTACAGACATAGCAGTTTTTATTGCGGCTTCACCACTGTTTGATAGTAGTCGCACAGATCGGTTATCGGACATTTCTCACAGCGCGGGCGGTCATAGACACAGATGCGCTGACCATGCCGCAACAAAGCTTTGTGAAAATTGTAGATTGTCCTTGCATCCTGGGGAAGTAAAGCCTGTAGAAGATCGTGGGCAGCATCAGCGGTCACTTTCTTGCCAATCAGGCCAAGGCGGATGTTCACACGCCAGACGTGAGTATCTACCCATGATCGCATTTAGTAACTTTCAGACTCGCTTGCGGGAGGCTATTCTTGCTCTCCATACGTTCAAAGCGTCGTGATCTATCTATCTGAGGGCACGACAGCGAGTCCGCGTAACCACCACTGTTAGTGTGGTTTCACAACTGTCTGATAGTAATCGCACAGATCAGTGAGGACGCACTTATGGCAGCGTGGTTTATCGTACACACAAATTCGTTGTCCAAGCCGCAGCAAGCCTTTATGGAAGTTGTACATAACGCGAGCATCGTGTGGAAGCAGGGCTTGCAGGAGATCGTGAGCGGCATCAGGTGTCACTTTTTTCCCAATAAGCCCGATACGCATTGATGTCCTGTGAACGTGGACATCAACTGGTAATATTGCCAACCGACAGCTAAACAGAAGCACACAGGCCGTCGTTTTCGGGCCAACTCCGTCGAAGCGATTGAGCCAAGACATCGCTTCCTCTAGGGGAAGTTCGCATAAGAAATGAAGGTCAAGGTTTCCCCGCTCCTGTGTGATTTCGCGCATAATTTTTTGCAGACGCGGCGCTTTGATCTCTGGCCAGTTCACGTTGGCAATTGCATCCTGTACTTCCTGAGTTGGTGCATCGCGCACTGCCTCCCAGGAACCAAAGCGTTTCAACAGGTTTTCCCAGGCGGCAGCAGTCTGCTCGTCTCTTGTTCGGTGCGAGAGGATAATATCTACCAGTTGGCTCATGGGGTCTTTATCTGAGAAAGGAAGTTCGCTAAACTGCTGTGTCAAACGGTTTGTTACCTCTAGCGCTTCCGCTGAGAGAGCTGCTATATCAGACGAGGGATACCCATAATCGGCAGGATTGCGTACAGGCATGAGACTCTTTTACCCCTATCTCTCACTTGTTTTAGTAAAGTATATGATATGTATTCGAACATAGATAGGGAACAGATCCAGAAAGATTCCTCTTCATTTATCCTGACAGATGGTATCACAATAACTGTGGAACCAGAAAGACACGTTGACATATCACAAGCAGTATTGATGTCTTATTGACCCTTGTGCTATACTCATCTACAAGTATTGCATGTCAATGCGTCGAACCCTGTATCTTATAGTATGCTTAAGGCGATATATTAAGAAGTGCCACGAAGAACTAAGCATTATGGCAACTGTCCATATTGCGGGAAGCATAACAAGCTGACTAAGGACCATATAATTCCGCAATGTCTTTTCCCCGATGATGAACCGCTTCCCATAGACTTCCCCAATATCTATGTCTGTTCATCCTGCAATAACGTGTGGAAATCTGAGTATGATACCTATCTCCGCGATATTCTTGTGAACGATAGAGCCTGTGCCAAGAATCCTCTCGCTCAGAAGATTCGTGCAAAATATTACCGCGCCGCCTCAAATAATCGCTCTATCATGGCACGGGATCTTGCTGAACGTTGGGAATTAGTAGGGTTAGAGGAGCCTTCAGGACTGATTAGTAGCTTTGCCAAAACCTTGCCGGATGCTATGAAACGATGCAATATCATCATGCCCCTCATTGTGCGTGGTCTGTATCAGTTTTATCTTCACGCCACACTCCCCAAAGATACCCCATTCCGAGTTGCTCGTGTGATAAATCGACAAGAGATGGAAGCACTCACGCGGGAGATGAATGAAAAGGGCGGTGCATATCACAATATAGGGGACGGTAATGTGTTCCAATTTGCTTTTTGGCCCAGGCAAGAGGATTTTTATTCGGAGGTTTGGATTCTAAACTTCTATAGATCTATCCGGTATGTCGTATTTGTTGCAGCCCAAGTCCCGGAGAAAAATAGTCTCATCACTTCCATCTTGCAAAGCCAAGTGCCGTTTTTTGTTTCTGATTAGTGTGACGTATACGCAGTCAAATGGCAAATAGTAAGAAAAGAGAGGGCATCTGTCCTTATTGCGGCAAGCAGGTACTCTTAACCCTCGATTATGTCATTCGCCAATGCCTCTATACCAATGGTGTTCCTGGCAATTCGCCGAAAGTTTTTGCTTGCTCACAATGTAACAACATCCAACCGAGTAGAGCATTTTTGTGTGTTTGAAGTGTTATATGACAAAGCGTGCTATAATCATATCAAAGCCTGTCAAATTGCTCAGCACCAAAGGATGTGGAGCATGGCACCACAGCAGGAACAACAGCGTGGTAAACCCCAAGTGCAGATAAAGAGAAACAAGTGGCTTTCGCAAAGAAAGCTGATCATTGTCACTACTCTTACTATCGCTCTCGCAATCGCCACTACCTGGATATTAAGCAGCCTAAATATCATTCCGAATTCTTGGGCCGCAATATCTTCAATCATCGTAGCTATATTTGGTGCGGTATTCACCTTTTTACAATCTTTACATTTGTTCCTCCCACCTGATACCCATGCACCAGTAGTTCCTGAGCAAGTACTTCAACCTCACTCGACACAAATACCTCCAATCGCTGTACAGCTTCCCACCACTTACCTTCTTCCATTACAGTCAACTTCTATAGACATAGTACCTCATCGTGGCATTTTAAGTTTACCCCCCGCAACTGATCCAAGAACTATTCAGCAACGTGAACAGGTTGTCAGGGAAGTCTATACAAAACTCATCCAGCCTAATATTTCTGCTTTCGCCTTGACTGGTATTGGCGGTATTGGCAAATCTACACTTGCTGCCTTGATCTATCGCTATGTTGAGGAGCAACGGCAGACCCACACCAACCCATTTCTGGCAGAAACGCTCTGGCTACGTATTGACCCATCTGTCACAATGATTGACATCATCAGCAACCTCTGCAAGGCACTTTGCATACAACAACCGGACGTAAGCACACTCTCGCCGCAAAACCAGGCTTTCGCTTTGTTCAACATTCTCAATAGCGTGGACAAACCGCGCCTAGTTGTGCTCGATCAATTTGAAAACGTTTTGGATGATAACGGGCACGCGAAGGCAGATCGCCCGGGCATCGGTGAGTGGCTCGACGCACTCAATAGCCATCCCTGCACTTGCCGCATGTTGCTCACTAGCCGCCCCAATCCGCAAGGAACGCACGAATTTCCTTCGACCTGTCTGCAAACCCACCTTGTTGAAGGTTTAAGCGAGGCTGAGGGCATAGAACTGCTGCGTAAATGGAATGTGAACGCGACAGAAGTTGACATGCGTGCTGCGCTGCATCGCTGCAAAGGCCACGCCCTTTCCTTGGCGCTGCTGGCCTCGCTACTGCAAAAGCGAAACCTATCGCTTGCCACGCTACTCAATGAACCACAACATGCTCAACTCTGGAAAGGCAACTTAGCGGAAAAACTCCTGGATGATATTCATAAGGAACTGGATGATGTTCAGCGCAAGTTGCTAGCAGGATTCTCGGTATATCGTGAACCGATGCCGATAGAAGCAGCGACTGCCATTTTCGATGATAATGTCAGTATAGAGAGCTCTCGACTGGACTTAGCAATTGATGTGCTGCTGGTGCAACATTTGCTGCAAGCAATGCGAGAAGGACAATACCAGTTACATGCCATCGTTGCTGATTATGCGAGAGATCATATGATCGAAGGAGATGAGCAGGCAAATCCGAAGGCGGTGCTCGTAGCGCACACCAGAGCTGCACAGTATTACTTGGAACGAACAAAAGCGAGTTCTCATCCACGGGAACAGCGGCGACAGGTGGGCGATGTACATGATTTAATTGAGGCTATTTGTCAGTATTGTCAAGCTGAGAAACAGCAAGTGGCTTATGATCTGATGGCAAAAGAGGGAATCTATGCTGATCTGAGACGTTGGGGAGGCAACGCAATCCTACTGGAACTCTATGAACTATTGCTACCCTTAGATAGGTGGTGTTCAAATCGCCTCTATGAAGTAGAAATCTATAGTAATTTAGGAGAGGTTTATCGGATATTGGGACAGATGGGTCCAGCAAGGAAATACCTTGAGAGAGGATTATCGATATGCAAGGGGATAGCCAATCAAGCAAAGGAAGCCTGGATACTGACCAACTTGGGTAGAGTCTATTATGAACTGGGGCGCAAGAAAGAAGCAGAAGAGTTTCTAAAACAAGCGTTGGAGATACATGGAGAGGAGGGAGATAAAGAAGGAAAAGCCAAAACACTTAGATATCTCGGTCAAGTTTATGATCGTTTGGAGCAGATTGAGTTAGCACAAGAATCTTATCAAGAATCATTACGGATATATAGAGAGATAGGAGATAAAAGGGGGGAAGGCTGGGTACTATACACTCTAGGCAATCTCTATAATGCACGGATGCCGAGTATTCAACAAAAGAAGCAAGCGCGGAAAGATTGCGAGAAGGCTCTACAAATCTTAAAAGAAGTAGGAGACCGTGAAAAGATTGCATGGGCTTTCACCTATCTTGGACGGTCCTACAATGCTCTGGGGAAACATAAAGATGCCATAGATTTCTACGAAGAGGCGATCCCGATTCACAGAGAGGTAGGAAATAGAAGAGGGGAAGGTTGGACTTTCTACAATCTAGGCAAGGCCTTTGCTGACCTAAGAGGGGATGAAGAAGCACTTAAGTACTATGAACAAGCTCTCAATATCCAGCGGGAAGTTGGAGATCGCTGGAACGAAGGTATTACGCTCAACCAACTGGGGTGGCTTTACTTAGACCTTAAAAATATAGAGTTGGCAACTAAGTACTATGAGCAAGCATTAAGCATACGCATCGAGGTGGACGATCAGTTAGGAATGGGCCGAACATTGAAGAATCTTGTTGGTGTTTATGTAACTTTATGGGCAGCCAAAAAAGATAACGACTATCTGAAACAAGCAATGGACTATTTGAAACAAGCAATAAGGATAAACAAAGAAGTTGGAGATAGCGAGGGAGAAGCAAGATCATTCTATACTCTTGGATTGCTCTCTTTACATAAACATCGTCCCGAATTAGCTCTCACCTGTTTTTTACATGCTAAAAGTATTTTCGAGAAAGGACAGAGTACCTTACTTATTGAGACACGAAGCTACATCAATAAATTACATCAAGAAGTCGGCGACGAACAGTATAACGCATTACAAGCACTAGACGAGCCTCAAATACAAAGTATTGTGGAACAAATGCTAAATGAGAGCTGGGAATAAGTTGTATCCTTTCTTGGTCTAATAACCTGTTGAGTCTCGTAAATTCGAACTCATCCGTTTATCTGGAAGTCTCACAAAGTCATACCGATCAAGTTGTGTGTGTATTCCAGTTGTCACCATGCCTCCAGTGAAAATGAGAGGGCTAATTGATAGATTGGCAAGGTTGGATGTACGGCAAGCTCACCCATCAACTCTCCTTTCGTGATGCCTTGGGTTGACAACTGCATGGTCTCTTGGCTTCCTTCGGGTTGACAGATAAAGGCCATGCCATTTAGTATTGACGCATTAACACAAGAATGCTATATTCCTATAGGCAGTACGAAAAGGCCAAAGAAGCCACTATGCATTGTTGAGTTTTTATTGACTTATGAAGCCAATTCACAGATCAATTTGAACGGAAACATCTGCTCTTGTTGTCGAATGAGCCTGACAGGTCGAAGTAACTCATCAATGTATTCGGCCTCAGAAGACTTTTCGTACAGCCTCTCACTAACTCATCTCACAAATCAACGTCTTATTTTCTGACGCCAGTACCGTTTAGTGAGTTGTCATATCGTGATTTCACCACTGTTTGATAGTAGTCGCACAGACCGGTGATCGGACACTTCTCACAGCGTGGTCGGTCATAGACGCAGATGCGCTGCCCGTGTCGCAACAGAGCTTTGTGAAAATTGTAGATGATTCTGGCATCCTGGGGGAGTAAAGCCTGTAGCAAATCATGAGCCGCATCGGCGGTTACTTTCTTCCCGATGAGACCCAGGCGGATCGAGATTCTCCAGACATGGGTATCGACAGGCAAGATTGGCTTCTGACAGCTAAAAAGTAGGACACATGCCGTCGTTTTAGGTCCAACTCCCCCTAATCGTCTTAACCACGTTGCGCCCTCCTCAACAGGCAAATCGCGGAGAAAATCCAGGTTGAGTTCACCTCGCTCCTCTGTGATGTGGCGCATCAACGCTTGCAGGCGCGGGGCTTTCGTCTCCGGCCAGTTGACATTGTCAATTTCTGCCTGTACCTCTTCTGTTGGTGCATCACGCACAGCTTCCCAGGCACCAAAGTGTTTCAGCAGATTATCATATGCTGCCGCTGTCTGCTCGTCCCGTGTGCGGTGTGAGAGGATAATATCGACAAGCATACTCATGGGATCTTTACTTGAGAAAGGAACTTCGCCGTAGAATTCTGTTAAACGGCGTGTGACTTCCAGGGCTTTTGCTGAAAGCGCGGCTATATCGGTTGAGGGATATCCATAATCGGCGGCATTGCGTTCACGTCTGTCTGTTTGCTTCACGCGCTTTTCTCATCTTTCTCTACATCATTCTTCGTTTCAAATGCATAGCGCAGGAACAGGTGGCTCCCGCCGCGCTTGACGCTCACGAGGGTTCCCCAGCGGGGATCCTCAGGGGCAAACCGCTTGCCCATGACGAGACCGGGCCGCTCAACTTCCCCGTCGCGACCAGCAATCTGTGGGGCGAGCGTCAGAAACAATTCGTCCAG
>WNGJ01004841.1_pt1 | contig 14075 bp, 13 predicted proteins | sample 5400611 | NCBI WGS metagenome assembly WNGJ01 (sample SAMN13153375, study PRJNA577476) | soil metagenome | isolation source: 40 cm soil or saprolite under Garry oak tree replicate 1 | place: USA:California | collected 2016-06-15 | reverse complement strand
AGATCGACCTGCACGACGTGCGGCACAGCTACGCCACTGCGGGCCGCGATGCCAAGATCGACTGGAAGGCGCTGAGCCATCGCATCGGACATTCGGATGTCGCGTTCACCATGAAGCAGTACGTCCAGACCGACCTGGAGGCCGACCGCAAGGTCGCCAACACGCTCGCGGAGCTGATCATCGGCGGTTCGCTAGCCTCCACCGCCCTCGGCGACGACGACGGTCGCCACCTGGGCGAGACGGCGTGAGGACAGGCTTCGTTAGCAAATCCGTTAGCAAACCACATGCTAAAGGCCCTTTCTCTGTTCGAGAAAGGGCCTCTGGCCTTGGTAGCGGGGGAGGGATTTGAACCCTCGACCTCTGGGTTATGAGCCCAGCGAGCTACCGAACTGCTCCACCCCGCGTCGGTGTTCTTTTACTTTATGAACTCCCGGCGTCCAATGCAAATCACGGCCGGGCCACGGACCGCTCCCGGCGGGGTTGCGTCACCGGGGTTGCGTCACGGGGCCCGGCAGGGCGTAACCTTCCCGCATGACCGAGGTCGTGATCTACACAGACGGCGCGTGCAGCGGCAACCCCGGGCCGGGCGGCTGGGGCGTGGTGCTCCGCTGCCAGGACAAGGAACGGGAGATGTACGGCGGCGAGCCGCTGACCACGAACAACCGGATGGAGCTGATGGCGGCCATCCAGGCGCTCGAGGCGCTGCAGCGCCCGACGACGGTGAGCCTGTACACCGACAGCAAGTACCTGCTCGACGGGATCACCAAGTGGATCAAGGGCTGGCAGCGCAACGGCTGGCTGACCTCGGCCAAGAAGCCGGTCAAGAACGACGACCTGTGGCGCAGGCTGGTCGAGGCGATGAGCCGGCACGAGGTCACCTGGCTGTGGGTGAAGGGACACGCGGGCGATCCCGGCAACGAGCGCGCCGACGCGCTGGCACGACGCGGCATCGAGGAGGCCGCCACCGTGGTCCGTTCGGGATCATAACCCCCGCGATCCGTAACGCGGCGCGAAGACGACGACCGCCTCCGTCAGCTGTGCACGATTTCGGTGTGGTGGCAGAAATGCACCCGTTCGGGTTGCAGGGAGCGGATCCGCCGGATGGAGTCGCGCCAGGCCGGGAGGTCGCCGGCCTGGCCGACCTGGCCGGTCGGGAGCTTGTCGCTGGCGGGGTTGGCGTACTGCCGGGGGGTGTAGGCGGCATCGCCGATCAGCAGGTCGAACGCGCCGGGGGCGCCGCGCACGACCACGCACTGGTGGCCCTCGGTGTGCCCGGGCGTGGCGATCACCTCCAGGCCGGGCAGCACCTCAGCGTCGCCGTCGAGCAGTTCGAACTGCGCGTCCATGAAGCCGAACCAGTCGTAGAGCTCCGCCGACTCGCGCCGCATCCGGCTCAGTTCGGCGCGCTGCACGTAAAAGGGCGCGTGCTTGAACACCGAGTTCTGGCCGCAGTGGTCGAAGTGCAGGTGGGTGTTGATCACCAGTCCGATATCGGCCGGGCTCATGTCCAGCTCGGCCAGCGCGTCGGCGACCGAACGGTTGACCAGGCGCCAGTCGTCCAGCATGTGCTGCGGCCCGCCCACCCCGGTGTCGACGAGCACCGCGCCGCCGGGATGGGTGACGACGAACCCGTGCACCGGCCAGCGGCCGCCGTCCACGCCCTGCAGGCTGGCCAGGTGCAGCCGCTTGATCTCCAGTGTGACCTCCAGTGTCATCGGCATCAGTACCTTTGCATTGTTCGCCCGCCCATGGTCGGCGGTCAACGACCGGCGCGGCGGACGGACAGCCTTCAGGCGTCGGCGTAACTTTCGGTGCCCGGCCGCTGGCCCAGCCACTCCGTATAGGACTTGGATTCATCCGGGCCGGGTTCCATGCTGCCGGGCATGGCCTGGTCGAACACGTGCGCCGCGGTGGCCTGGAGCGCGCCGCGGAGCAGATCGGCGGGGCCGGTCGCCTCGAATCCCAGGGTCCACCAGTCCTGGCCAGTCATGCGGACCTTGGTGAGGTCCACCGCGCACCGCGGCTCCTGGCCCAGTCCTGGCGCTTGGGTCGCGACCAGCCCGCTGGCCAGTGAGAACCGGCTGATTCGGCGTCTCTTGCGTACCGGTCTCCAGCCGCTCAGGTCACCGTGGTCCTGGCGGAGCGGGCTAACGGGAAAGGACCACTTGCGCCAGGACTCCATGCGTCCGCGGGCGCGTCCCGCCAGATCGAGGATCCCCGGGCTGCCGCGGTACACCTTCACCTGCAGTGCTGCCGCCCCGCGGACCTTTACCGACAGTCCACGCAACTGCGGATCCACGAGATAGGTGTCCTCGCGTGACTGCGTCTCGGCCGGGAAGCGCGCGAACCATTCGGCCACCGCGGTCTTCAGCTGGCCCGGGAAGATCCAGCGCACCTCGAGGCTGCCGACTCCCGCGATGACCGGGCCCTCAGACATGTCCCGATCCTCAGGACTTGTCGGACTCATAGACCTCGGTGAACAGGTCACCTTGGGCAGCCCCGGCGGCGGACTTATCGCCGCCCCGGCCGCGCAGGACGAAGGCGATGCCGACGGCGAGCACGGCGCCAGCGATCGGCCCCGCGATGTAGACCCAGTAGCCGGTGAAGGTGGTGCTGACCAGGTCGGGTCCGAAGGTGCGGGCCGGGTTCATCGAGGCGCCCGAGATGGGGCTGCCCCACAGGCCGGCCAGGGCGATGTAGCCGCCGACCCCGAAGGCGCCGATGATGCCGACGTTCTGGGCGCCCGAGGCCGTGCCGAGGATCACGCTGACCAGGCCCGTGGTCAAGATGAGCTCCATCCAGAAGGCGGCCGCGGCGGAGTAACCGCTGGCGGGGTAGTTGGACCCGTAGGTGGCGGAGACGTTGATGACGGCGTGCAGGAACAGGGCGGCCAGGGTGGCGCCGATCAGCTGCACCACGATGTAGCCGGGGACCCGGTTCCACGGGAATTCCCGGCGCAGGGCGAAGGCGATGCTGACGGCCGGGTTCAGGTGGGCGCCGGAGATCTTGCCCATGAACAAGATGATGCCCATGACCGTCAGCGCGGGCGCGGTGACGGCGGCGGTGTGGCTGATCACGCCGGGGAAGGCGTGGCCCATCATGCCCCCGCCGGCGGCCGCCAGCACCAGGAAGAAGGTGCCGAGCAGTTCGGAGAACAGGCGCCGCCACTCCTGGTGCGGGTCGTTGAAGTCGGCGATGCGGTCGATGAGGTCCCGCTCGTAACGAACGAGCGGGCTGGGAGGGGCCGGGGTGGGTGCTGGCTGCGCCGAGGTCATGGCATAAGTCAAACCCACGAGGAGATGACCTGGCCTCACCCGAACTGGGTGGCTGTCAGTGCGCCGGCGGACTCCGGCGCACCACCAGCACCACGGCCCCGACGATGAGCACCCCGCCGCCGATCATCGCCGGGGTCAGCCGCTCGCTGAGGATGAGCGCGCCGAGCAGGACCGCGATCACCGGGTTCACGTACGCGTAGGTCGCCACCGTCGCGGTGGGCAGCGTCCGGACCGCGATGCCGTAGGCGGAGAACGCCACGATCGAGCCGACGACGATCAGGTAGCCGAGGGCGAGCCAGGACCGCGCCGACACCTCGCCGAGCCGGAGCGAGCCGAACTCCCCGGCCGCAGCGGCCAGGACCAGCAGCGCCGCGCCCCCGGCGAGCAGTTCCATCCCGCTGGCCAGGGCCGGACTGGACGGGATGGTGACCCGGCGGGCCATGATCGTGCCGAGCGCCCACGCCGCCGCCGCGCCCAGGATGGTGATCACTCCGGCCACGGAGGTCCCGTGCGAGTTGCCGCCGAGGCCGGACAGCAGCGCCACGCCGGCCAGCCCGAGCACCAGCCCGGCCAGCGGCGCCAGGCCCAGCCGGGCGTGGTTCAGCCCCGCGTCGATGCCAAGCAGCCACAGCGGCACGGTGGCGACGAGCAGCGCGGCCAGCCCGGACGGCACGGTCTTCTCGCCCACGCCGACCACGCCGTTGGCCACAAGCAGCAGGATGCCGACGATCGCGCAGCCCAGCCACTCCGCACGGGACGGCCAGCGCCGCGCCGGTGCGTCTGGCCGGCCGGCCCGCACCACGGCCCGCCGGTTCCGCAGCGCGAGCGGGAACATGATCAGGCCGGCCACCAGGTTCCGCGCCGCCGCCATAAGCAGCGGCGGCATCGACTCGACCCCGACCCTGATGGCCAGGTAGGTGCTCCCCCACACGACCCAGACGATGAGCAGGCAGACCCAGGGGACCACGGATTTGGGTCTGGCCGACCGCACCGGACCTGCATTTTCATGATCCCGAACGCCCTTGGTTGCCTGCGCTGGCACCAGGGACGTGTCCTGCTTGCTCACGATATTCAAGCCTGCCCCGCGGCCGCCCGGCTGACGAGTGGCAGCATCGCCACGTTTGGGCGAAATCCTGCCAGCTTACCGAGGGGTAACTTTGAGGGCTGCGATGGCGCGCCCGCGTGGATACGCTAGCGGCGTGCCCGATAGCCGCCTGAGCCGCCTGCGCCCAACCCGGCTGGCCCCAACCCGGCTGGCCCCAACCCGGCTGGCCCCAACCCAGCTAGCACAGAGCGCGTGGCTGCGCGCCGCGCTGCTGGCGGTCGCGGTCGGGCTCGCCGTGTACGGCCTGGCCTCGCAGTGGACGCAGGTGCACGCCGCGCTGGCCAAGCTGGCCGGCTACGACGTGGCGGGCGCCGCGGTCAGCGTGCTCGCCGGGCTGGGCGCCATGCTGATGGCGTGGCGGGCGCTGCTGGCCGACCTCGGCTCGCCGCTGCCGCTCCCCGCCGCGATCCGGGTGATGTTCGTCGGGCAGCTGGGCAAGTACGTGCCGGGCGCGGTGTGGGCGCTGGCCGCCCAGGTCGAGCTGGCCCACGACTACGACGTCCCGCGCCGACGCAGCGCCACCGCGAGCCTGGTCGGCATGGCGATCACCCTGGTGGTAGGGCTGATCGCCGCCGGCGTGATGCTGCCGCTCACGTCGGCCCACGCGGCCAGGCACTACTGGTGGGTGCTGGCCATCGCGCCGCTCGCCGCGGCCTGCCTGTACCCGAAGATCATCAAGTTCGGCCTGGACCTGGCGCTGCGGGTGCTGCGCAGGCCACCGCTTGAGGCGTCGGTCAGCGTGCACGGCATGGCCCGCGCGCTGGCCTGGACGACGCTGGGCTGGCTCTGCTACGGCGCGCACGCCTGGTTCCTGATCAGCAACTTCGCGGGGACGGGCGGGAACGCCTTCGCGCTGTCGCTCGGCGGCTATGCGCTGGCCTGGTCGGTCGGCTTCCTGATCGTCTTCTTCCCCGGCGGTATCGGGCCGCGGGAGATCGCCCTCATCGCCGTGCTCGCCCCGGTCATGTCGTCCGCGTCCGCGCTGGTCGTGGCGCTCGCCTCGCGGGTGGTTATGACGATCGGCGACCTGGTATGGGCCGGGATCGGCCTGGCTATCGGCCGGGCGCGGGGTCCGCGAGGTGCTAGCCTGCCAGCAGCGTCCGCAGATATGCAGCCCAGCACGGCTCAGGATCGACGGCTGTGATCCCGGCCCGCAACCGCTGGGCCGTCTGCGGGACGCTGATTTCCTTCAGGGCGCGGAGCAGGTCCTCGACGTCGTCCGGCGCGCAGGTCAGCCCGTCCACGCCGTCGCGCACCGCCTCGGCCAGCGCCCCGGCCGTGGTGGTGATCACCGGCACGCCGTGCGCGAACGCCAGCAGGGCGTTCTGCGAGGCGGTCGCCTCCCGGTACGGCAGGACGAGCGCGTCCGCCGCCGCGAACAGCGCCGGGATCGCGGCGGCGGGCACGTAGCCGGGGCGCAGCGTCACCCGGTCGCGTAGGCCGAGCGCGGCGATGAGCTGCTCGGCCGGTCCGGTACCGCCCCAGAACTCCCCCGCGACGGTCAGCGTGACGTGCGCCGGCGCTTGGGCCAGGGCGCGCAGCAGCACGTCCAGGCCCTTGTAGGGGCGGACGATGCCGAAGAAGAGCAGGCGGGTCTGAGCGGGGGCGGGCACCGTTGGCCGTTCGGTCTCATGGTTGTGCGGGCCGGCGACGGGGAGGTGGGGAGGCATGGTTACGGTCCGCACCGTCGCGCCCGGGGCCAGCTCGCGGGCCTGTGCGGCCTGCGCGACGGAATGCGTGAGCACCATGTCCACGTGCGACAGCAGGGCTCTGGTCAGCGCTACGTCGCCGGGGCGGCGCTCGTGCGGGAGCACGTTGTGGGCGATGACCGCGGTGCGCGGGCGCCCGGGTTTCCGGCTGGCACCGAGGCCGGCCATGACCACCAGGTAGGCAGGCACCTGGAGCGGGGTCAGCAGGGTGAAGACGACCAGGTCGGCGGCCGCGAGCCTGCGGCCCGCGGCGAGCCAGCCGTCCGGGCGGTACCAGGCCAGCCTGCGGTGGGTACGCGGGTACGGCTCACCCTCGGGGACGTCGACGGTCTGCCGTCCGGGGTAGAGCCGCCGGGGGTACTGGGCGCGCCACGACTCGATGATCACGTCGTGGCCGGCCGCGGCCAGCCGGTGCGCGAGCTCGGTGGTGTGCCGGGCCCCGCCGCCCTTGTAGGGGTGGGCCGGGCCGATCAGTGCGATCCTCACCGGGCGATCCTCACCGGGCGATCCTCACGTGGCGCCGTTCACGTGTCGCCGCGGGAGCGGACGATCAGGTCGGCCAGCAGCGCCAGCGAGGCCAGGATCATGCCGGTCACGAAGATCAGCAGGGTGTCGTTGGCGAAGTGCAGCGGGTGCACGACCAGGTCGTAGATGCCCTTGGCCGCGCCGAGGCCGAGCAGGAACAAGGCCGGCGGCATCAGCACCTTGAGCGGGTTGAAGTACATCACCATCCGGAGCACCTGGAGCACGTACCGGTAGGCGTCGGAGAAGAAGTGGAACTTGGACCGGCCGGCCCGCTTGGCGTAGTCGATCGGGACGTAGCGCACCTCGTGCCCGTTGGACAGGAACGCCAGGGTGATGGTGGTGACGCAGGAGAACCCGGGTGGCAGCAGCTTCAGGTAGGGCAGCGCGACCGCGCGCCGGAACGCGCGCAGGCCCGAGTTCAGGTCGGGGATGTCGGCGTTGGTCAGCCGTTCGGCGAGCTTGCGGACGAACCACTTGGCCGGCACCCGGGCGATCTTCAGCGTGCCTTCCTCGCTGGTCCGCGCGCCCACCACCTGGTCGACCGCCGGGTCTTCCGCCAGCATCGCGACGAATTCGGGTATCCGCTCGTTCGGGTAGGTCAGGTCGGCGTCGGTCCAGACCACGATCTCGCCCCGGGCCTGCTGGGTGCCGATCCGGCGCACGGTGCCCGCGCCGCCGTTACGCGGGAAGTGGATCACCCGGAGGTTCGGGAAGTCGGGCTCCGCGCGGCGCAGCCGGGCCAGCGTCTGGTCGGTGGAGCCGTCGTCGATGGCGAGCAGTTCGTAGCCGATGCCGCTCTTGTCCATGGCGGCGCAGATCCGCTCGACCTCGCGCAGCACGTGCTCTTCCTCGTTGAAGCAGGGCAGCACGATGGAGGCGTGCGGGATCTCCTCGCCGTCGGCGCCGGTGAATGTGCTCACGACCAGCGAGGGTACTAGGTCCCGGCGCCAGCCGGGGCCGACATCCATACCGTGTAGTGGATCAGCCACGTGCGGGTCGGCGGCGCGGTCAGGTTGTGCGCCTCCTGGGTGGTCAGGAGGTTGAGCACTTCCCTGGATGACCCGGTGAGTTCGGCCTGCTCCTTGGCGAGCAGCACCGGGCGCCGGCCGACGCCCTCGATGCCGGATACCACCGCATTGACCGTGGTCGGGTTTTGCTGGTCGAGCACCGCCGTGGGAGTGCCGCAGATCCCCCTGATGACCTGGGCAAACCGGTCGGCGGTGAGCGAGTCGAGGATGACCACCGACGCGTTCGGGCCGATCGCCCGGCACAGCCCGCTGACCGCGCTGAGCTCGCCCACGCCGATCTTCCGGAACGCCATCCCGTGCGCGGTCAGGCCCCTGCCTTTCGTGACGCTGCCCTTCGTGACGCCGAGGCCGAGGGTGGCCAGCGCGGTCGGGATGAGCATCGAGGCCACGCAGCAGGAGGCGACCACGGCCGAGGTGATGCGGGTCCGGCCGAGCTGGGCCGCCTGGTCCTTCAGCCAGGTCGCGGCCCAGATGCCGCCCAGGATCAGCGCGGGCAGCACGAACGGCACCAGCCGCCGGCTCGCCCACGGCTGGTCCGGGGCGACCGCGGGGCGCAACAGCACGGTCACGATAACCCAGATGGCGATCATCAGCGGCAGCGCCCAGACCCGGGCCGCCGCGCCGGGGTCCTTCCAGGTCAGCACCGCCCGGGCGCAGCGCCGGGCCAGCACCGCGAGGCCGAACGCGCCCAGCAGCACGGCGGGCACGCCGAGGTACCAGATCACCCAGTACAGGCTGTCCTCGTAGTACTGCCGCCGCCCGTTGACGGCCAGGCCCGCGAGCTTCTGGAGTTCGGCCACGTAGGCGATCGAGGTCGGGTCGGTCTCCCCGGCCACCGTCTGCACCAGCGGCCTGACGGCGAAGCCGACGAAGATCAGCACGATCACGATCGCGGCCGCCGCGGGCAGCCAGCGCACTGCCCGCGTGGTTCGCAGCCTTCCGGCGGTGCGCCGCGCGGCCCCGCTGCGCGTCACCACGATCCCGGCCAGGGTGGCGGCAGCGGCGGCGGCGGCGATCAGGGCGAGCGGGCGCAGCGAGGGCGCTTCCAGGTCCAGGTAGGGGCGCGACTTCAGGTAGCCGTCGGCCAGGCCGTAGCCCACCCCGATGACCAGCGCGACGCCGAACGGGACGGCCTGCCGCCGGCGCGCGGCCAGCAGCACGCCGAGGAACGGCACGGCCGGGAGGATGTCGCTCAGCCCGTCGACGCGGACCAAGATGGTCAGCCCCAGGGCGAGCCCGGCCAGCGCGGCCAGCACCTTGTCCTGGCCGGGCCAGCCGGTCTTGCCTTGCGTGCGCCTGGCCAGCAGGGAGTCGGCCAGCAGGCACAGGCCGCCGAACAGCAGCACCTGGGCCAGCGGCTCGCTGAACGTACCGCGGCTGGTGTACTGCTCGGGCAGGCTCAGCGCCAGGACGGCGGCCGCGGCCGGCGCCCACCCGGGGCCGGCCAGCCGCCCGGCCAGGCCGCCGAAGGAGAGCACCGCGCACCCGCCGATCAGCGGCGTGACCACCAGCGCGGCCGGCACCCCGCCCAGCCAGATCCCGGCCGCCAGGACGAGCGGCGTCCCGGTCATGAACTGCGGCACGATCCCGGAGCCGCGCGGGTAGTAGTTGGAGCTGGCGAAGCCCAGGCCCGGGTGCGGGCCGCCGAACGCGGTCACCGAGTCCGGGATGGGCAGCGAGCCGTGGTGCGCGATCCAGTAGCCCACCTGGAGGTACGTGGCGGGGTCGCGCAGGTAGATGATCTGCTCGGTGCGCTCCGCGACCTGCCAGGCCGCGAACGCGACCGCCACCGCCACCGTGCCCGCCAGCGCCCACCAGGGTACGGGTTTCTTGTCCTGTTTGTTCGCGCGGCGGAAGCTGGGCCAGCTGGCGGGCAGCTGCCGCACGGCGAAGTAGCAGAGCCCGGCGGCCAGCGGGGCGAACATGAACACCATCGGCCGCGCCGCGAGCCGCCCGGCGAGCAGCAGCGGGAAGGCCGGCAACAGCCACGCCGCAGCCAGCAGCGCGGGCACGACGGTGACGGCGCCGAACACCCGCCCGGCCCGCCCCGGGTTCTCTTCCGCCGCGGGAGACCCCACCGTGGCATCGTCTGCCTCAGTGACCTTAGTGACCCCAGTGGCACGTGGCCCAAGACGCACGAACCCACAATAGGCCCCCAGCCCCCGACCGGGGCGCCGGGCCTAAGCCCGGGACCACTGCCTCCGGGTCGCGCTGGGCGGCGGCGGACTTGCGGCCGGCCTGGGAGGCCACCAGCCACAGCACCATCGCGGCCGGGTAGATGAAGTAGCCGAACCGGGTCGAGGGCGCCAGCACGAACATGGCCGAGAGCCCGAGGACCAGGCGGGTAGTCGCGGCGGGCACGTCCCGGGGCGGCCGGAACACCAGCGACACCGCGATCGCGAGCCCGGACCCGATGAGCAGGATGACGACGATCGTGTGGCCGACCACCCCGGTCTGCGCGAGCACGTGGCCGAGCAGCGGGCTGGCCGCCTGCGACTTGACGCTGGCCAGGCCGAGCGGGAACAAGACGGTGTTCTTCACCAGGGCGCCCGGCTTGAGCACCGCGAACGGGCCGACGATGACGGCGACGACGGCCAGCGCCACCGCGGTGAACCGCCAGGCCGCCCGCAGCCCGTCGCGCACGTACAGGAGCGCGAACGCCACCACGAGGGCGGGCCAGGCGGTCGCCTTCATCGAGGACGCGACGCCCAGGGCCAGCCCGGCGGTGACCGGGCTATTCCGCTGCGCCCGCCAGAGCAACGCGAAGCCGAGGCACATGAACGCCACCATGGGCACGTCGGTGCCGCCCACGCACAGCTCGAACGCGATGATCGGCGAGGCCGTCATCAGCAGCGCCCACCGGACGCTGTCCCTGGCCCCGGCGATCCGCAGCGCCACGGCGAACACCGCCAGGAACACCGCGCCGAACCAGACCCGGGGATCGGTGAGCAGGCCGGTGCCGAGCAGTGCCTGCGGCACGCCGAACGCCGCCATCAGCGGCAGGTACGGGTTGTACTGGTTCGGGTTGGTGGTGCTGGCCAGCACCTGCGTGCTCCGGTAGGGGGTTCCGTCCTTGATGAGCGTCTTGGCGGCCGTGTCCACCACGCCGACCTCGGGTTCCCCATGGCCGTGAGCGACCATCCAGAGCAGCGGAAACAAGATGGCGCCGCAGAGGATCACGCCGAGCGCGACGTCGACGCCGCGGGTTTCCCGCGACCGCCAGGCCAGCACCGCGAGGGCGGCCAGCGCATACGCGCAGGCGGCGGACAGCCCCCACAGCCGGTGCAGCGAATCGTGGCTGAACAGGCTGACCCCGCCGGCGAACAGGGCGCTGGCCACCAGCCCGGCGCTCAGCCAGGCCCAGGGCATGGTGGTGACGGAGTGCCAGCTTCTGGACATGGTCATCTCCGCGCAGCCCCTGACCCCCGTCGTGGGCGCGAGTACGCGAGTATCGCGTCTCTCCACACGACATATCGTACGCGCCGGCCTCTGAACGGTCGTCATCCGCGCGGGCGATATGCCGTCACCCGCGCGGACGACGTACCTGGTAGCCCACCGGGAGCAGCGACCAGCCGAACCGGTCGCTGGCCAGCCCCCACAGCCCGCGCGAGGCGACCAGGGTGGCGATTACCGCCAGGCCGCCGACGATAACCAGGTACCAGGCTCCGTAGGAGGACAGCGCCTCCTGCAGCCCGAACAGCACGAGCGCGCCGAGCACCGGGCCCTCGATGGTGCCCATCCCGCCGATGAGCACCATGAACAGCATGTACACGCTGTACTGGATGTTGAAGACCGAGGTCGGCTCGACGTACAGGGTCTGCAGCGCGATCAGCGCTCCCACCGCGCCCGCGCCGCCCGCCGCCACCAGGTACGCCAGCCGCCTGATCCGCCCCACCCGGACGCCGGCGCTGGCCGCGGCGACCGGATCGCTGCCGACCGCCCGGGCGTCCAGCCCGAACGTCCGCCGCACCAGCAGGTAGACGCCCGCCACGGTGACCACGGCGACGGCCAGCGTCGCCCAGTAGATCAGCGCCTCGCGCAGCACCGGGTCGTAACCGGCCAGGCCGGGGACGCTCACCCCGGTGGTGCCGCCGACCGAGGGTGACAGCGTGGCCGCGATCTGGAACACGGCCGCGATCACCAGGGTGGCGACCGCGAAGTAGCCACCGGACAGCCGCAGCACGAGCGCGGACACCGGCAGCGAGATCACCGCGGCGACGATGGCGGCCGCCACGATGGCGGCGAACGGGTTCACCCCGCGGGAGGCGACCAGGTAGAGCGCGTAGGCGCCGAGCCCGATGTAGGCGTGCTGCCCGAACGAGGTGAGCCCGCTGAAGCCGGCCAACAGGTTCCACAGGCTGGCCATGGCGACGAAGGTCAGCAGGGTGATCAGCGGCTGTTCGGCCGGGCCGCCGGCGAAGTAGGGCACGGCCGCGAGGACCACCACCGCGACCACCGCCACGCCGGTGAAGCCGGATGCCGTCCGGCTCCACCGGCTGACGGTGACCAGTTGCTCGGTACTGGTCACAGGAGCCGCGGTCCGTTTCATCCCTGTCACCCCAGGGCTCCGGCTTCGCGGGCGGCCTGGTGGCTGGCGAACAGGCCGTTCGGCCTGACCGCGAGCACGGCCAGGAAGAGCAGGTGCACGGCGAGCACGGCGTAGGCCTGGTTGACCTGCCCGACCACGACCTGGGTGACGCCCAGCGCCATGCCGCCGGCCAGCGTGCCCCACAGCGACCCGATGCCGCCGATCACCACCGCCTCGAACGCGAAGATCAGCGAGTTCGTGCCCTGGTACGGATCGAAGGTGCCGATCGTGCCGATGAACACCCCGGCCAGGGCGGCCGTGGCCACCGCGATGCCCATCACGGTGGCGAAGACCGGCCGCACCCTGATGCCGACCAGCCGGGCGGTGTCCACGTCGTCCGCGGTCGCCCGCACCTTGCGCCCCCAGGACGTGCGGGACAGCAGCAGCTGCAGGCCGGACAGGACCGCGCAGGCGGTCAGGAACGCCGTCATGAACAGCCAGGACACGGTGATCTGGCTGCCGATGCGGAAGCTGGCCAGGGCCAGCCCGCCGCCGGCCAGGCCGCGCGGGTCGGACGTGGCCGCCACCTGGAGCAAGTTCTCGATCATCACCGACAGGCCGAACGTGACCAGGACCGGCGCCAGCACGCCGCCCCGCAGCGCCCGGCCGAACAGCAGCGCCTGCAGCGCCACGCCGGCCGCGAACGCGGCGGGCAGCAGCAGCGGCAGCGTGACCCAGACCGGCACGCCGAGCGCGGAGGACAGCACCAGGCCGAGGTAGGCGCCGCACACGGCCAGGTCCCCGTGGGCCAGGTTGACGATCCGCATCACGCCGAACGCCAGCGAAAGACCGCACGCGATCAGCGCGTACTGGCCGCCGAGCAGCAGCCCCTGGATGACCGCGTTGACCCAGGTCACGTCGCGGCCTCCCCGAAGTATGCGGCAACGACTTGTTCTCTGGTGACCGCGGGGACCGGGGTGGCCAGCGCCACCCGGCCCTCCAGCAGGCACACCAGGTCGTCGCACTCCGCCATGGCCCGCCGCAGGTCCTGCTCCACGATCAGCAGCGTGGCGCCTTCTGATCGCAGCGCGGTCAGCGTCTGGTAAAGCTCCCCGACCACCCGCGGCGCCAGGCCGAGGGAGATCTCGTCGAGCAGCAGCAAGGTGGGCGCCGCGGCCAGGGCGCGGGCGATCGCCACCGCCTGCTGCTCGCCGCCGGACAGGGTGGACGCGCGCTGGCCGCGCCGCCGGGCGAGCATCGGGAAGACGCCGTAGATCCGGTCGAGCGGCCAGTCGGCCGAGGCGGCCGCGGTGGCGCCCACCTGGATGTTCTCCTCGACGGTGAGGCTGGGGAACAGCTTGCGCCCCTCCGGCACCAGGGCGATGCCCCGGGAGATCCGGCGGTGCGGCGGCGCTGCGGTGAGGTCCTGCTCGCGGTACCTGATGGCCCCGGAATCGGCCGCCTGCGCCCCGGCGATCGTGCGCAGCAGCGTCGTCTTGCCCGCGCCGTTGGCCCCGACCAGGGCCATGGCCCGGCCGCCGGCCACCGCCAGGGACACGCCGAACAGCGCCTGGAAGTCGCCGTAGAACACGTCGAGCCCGGTCACCTCGAGGAGGGGGCCGGTCATAGGACCCCACCGCCAAGGAAGGCGGCCCGCACCTCGTCGCTGGCCAGCACCTGCGCGGGCACCCCGTCGGCGATCACCTGCCCGTCGGCCAGGCACACCAGCCGGGTGGAGACCGCGGTGAGCACCCGGATGACGTGCTCCACCCACACGATCGTGGTGCCGCGCGCGTTCACCGCGCGGATGGTCTCGATCAGGATCTCCGTCTCCGGGTCGCTCAGCCCGCCGGCGATCTCGTCGAGCAGCAGCACCCGCGGCTGCATGGCCAGCGCCCGGGCCAG
>WNGJ01004839.1_pt1 | contig 14077 bp, 10 predicted proteins | sample 5400611 | NCBI WGS metagenome assembly WNGJ01 (sample SAMN13153375, study PRJNA577476) | soil metagenome | isolation source: 40 cm soil or saprolite under Garry oak tree replicate 1 | place: USA:California | collected 2016-06-15 | reverse complement strand
ACAACGCTATGCCTAAAGAGTGGCTCAAGTCTGGAGCGCTAGTCATTGTTGACGACCAAGGATGGGAAACGAATGACGGAAATCTGCGCGGCTGCACCCAGACTGTGACGGTCGGCTTCGACGCGAAACACAAGGCGTCTGTACTGCACGTGGCGCACAAGAAACCGAAAGAGTATTGAGATGCACCACGCATTCTCGATGATTGAGCCGGGGTGATTCGAGTTTTCTAATCGGCTTCGCTTGCCTGCTATTCGGCTTCTCATACCTCGCGTGGTTCGCAAATCCGCTTTTTCTCGCGAGTATTATCCTTCTATCGCTCAATCGCTCGCGCATGGCATTAGCCACATCGACAGCTTCCGTGATTCTCGCCGCCACAACATTTCTAATTCAAAAGGCCCCTTTCAACGAAGCTGGACACATGGCGAATGTCGTCGGATATGGTCCTGGCTTTTACCTGTGGATTGCAAGTATCTCCGTAATCTTTGTGACCTCGGTTTTGTCCACGACGCTCTGGAAGGCAAAGCGCAGCATAGGTCCTACCCCACTTGATCGTAACGTCTAACCGAGCGCGCCGCAGCCAACCGCTGGGCGTCGTGATAACTTGTTTTCCTTAATGAAACACTTCGCAGTGTTGGCTGCTTGCGATTTCGATGGCGACGGGAAGCTGGAGATCGTCGTCGGCTCGAGTTATTACGAAGGAGAAGCGATCACGATTTATCGCTGCGACCCAAAAAAGGTTGAGGCTCTCCTTTCTGTCGCGTGCGGCGCGTGACAGACAATTTTGTCAATCGCACGTTTTTGCACGGTTTCGGAACGGCGCATAAGGAAACAATTCTGTGCAAAGGAGTGCGGCGCAGGTAAAACCCTCAATCGCAGTGTCATGTTGAGCGAAGTGTTGCAACGAAATGCGAAGCATGAGGCCAGGCTTTCAAACATCTCGATCTGTTTCCATGCGCATTGGTTTAGAAATCATCAGAGATTCTTCTCCCGCAACTGCGGGATCAGAATGACAGTTTGAGATCGCTTGTGAAACGAACGCTATGGATCTGATCGCGACGCTCAAAAAGAGTTTCGGCTATGACCAGTTTCGGCCGTTGCAGCAGGAGATCATCAGCGATGCGCTAGAGGGACGTGATGTGTTTGTGCTCATGCCCACCGGCGGTGGAAAGTCGCTCTGTTTTCAGCTGCCGGCGTTGTTGCGCAATGGGCTGACCATCGTGGTGTCGCCGCTCATTTCGTTGATGAAAGATCAGGTGGATGCGCTGCAGACCAGCGGGATTCCTGCGACATACTTGAATTCAACGCTGGATCGAGATGAATCAAAAGCGCGCTGGCGCGGACTGCATCGCGGCGAATACCGGATGCTTTACGTCGCCCCAGAGCGGTTGATGCTGGAGACATTTTTGGAACGCGCCCTCAACTGGAGGATCGCACAATTCGCCATCGACGAAGCGCATTGCATCAGCGAATGGGGCCACGATTTCCGGCCGGAATATCGCGACCTGAAAAAATTGCGAGAGCACTTTCCCGACGCGCCAGTCATGGCGCTCACTGCGACTGCGACCGAACGGGTGCGAGCCGACATCGTCAAGCAGTTGAAACTGCGCGAACCGCGCTGTTACGTGGCCAGTTTTGACCGGCCGAATCTCACGTACCGGGTCATTCCAAAATCGGCGCCGTACGAACAACTGCTGGCCCTTATCCGCAGCCGGCCGAACGATGGCGGTATCGTTTACTGCGCCAGCCGAAAGAGCACTGAATCGGTGGCGCGAAATCTCAACGAAGACGGCATCAGCGCCAAGCCTTATCACGCAGGGCTCACGCCCTCCGAACGGACGAAACACCAGGAATCATTTTTGCGCGACGACGTCCGAGTGATCACGGCCACGATCGCCTTCGGAATGGGCATCAACAAACCGAACGTTCGCTTTGTCGTTCACTACGACCTGCCGAAAAATCTGGAGAGCTATTATCAGGAGACCGGACGCGCGGGGCGCGACGGATTGCCCAGCGAATGCATCCTGTTGTTCAGTGCCAGCGACGTTGCCAAGCAAATCCATTTCATCGATGAAAAGAGTGAGAGCGAAGCTCGCATCGCCCGGGCGCAGCTTCAGCAAATGGTGCATTACGCGGAGACACGCGAATGCCGGCGCGCAACGCTCCTGCGATACTTTGGCGAGCAATACCCGGAGCCATCATGTGAAGGGTGCGATAATTGCCTCACGCCGCGCGAGACGTTCGATGGCACAATTCCGGCGCAGAAATTTCTCTCCTGCGTACATCGCATCCACGCGAAAAGCGGATTCGGATTTGGATTGAATCACGTTGTCGATGTTCTGCGCGGCGCGGACACGGAAACGATCCGGCAACGAGGTCACAATGAGTTGTCCACGTACGGCATTGGCCGCGATCTGAAACGCGAATCCTGGCAGGCGATTGGACGCGAACTGCTGCGACTCGGTCTCGTTGAATGCGCACCGGGCCGATTTGCCACGTTGTCGCTTACGCCTGCTGGCCTGGAAACACTGCGCACACGCACCGCAGTTACGTTGACCAAGCAGGTCGATATCGCCGAGAAAGCAGCGCGTAGCGAAGCTGGCGCAATCCAGTGCGATGAATCACTGTTTGAGCGTTTGCGTGCGTTGCGCCGTCAGCTTGCCGATGAACGCGGCGTGCCAGCGTACATCATCTTCTCCGACGTATCGCTCCGCGAAATGGCGAGAAATTACCCGACAAACACAGGCGAGTTCCGCCGCATCGCCGGCGTCGGCGAGCAGAAACTGAAAGATTTCGCCGAGCCGTTCCTCAGCGAAATCCGAGCGTATCTTACGACAAATGAATGCCGGACATTTAGCGACAATGACAGTCGTTTGCGACCGCAACGACGTGTGAGATTGAACGATAGCCAGCTTGAGACGCTGCGGCGCTTCCAACGCGGCGAAGCCGTGGATGAGATCGCGCGCGGCCGCGGCTTTGTGCGCAGCACGATCTACAACCATCTTTTGGCGGCGATCGAATGTGGCAAGTTCCCGCAGCTGCGCGAACGGTTCTTCACGCCCGCGCAAGAAAAGGAAATTGCGGCGGCGTTCCGCCAGGTCGGCGATGGTACGCTCGTAGATGTCAGCGCCTTGCTCGGCGGAAAGTACGACATCGGCTTGCTGCGCATTTTCCGGGAAATTCACCCCGGCCGATCTCGTCCTAGTTCGCAGCGACAGGCTCAACCAGCGGCGGCGCCGGGATTTTGAAATGCAGTTGATCGCTCAAGTAGCTTTGGAGGTAACGCAGCGGATGCGCTCGATCGTTCGTGGCGGCGCCGACGTATGCGGCGAGATACGGGATGCAAACCGGATGGGCTCGAATGGCGTCGAGCACTTGCGGCCGGTGTTCGACATTGGCAAGCTCGGCAAAAATATTTGCCAGCCGCGTCTCAGCATCGGCTAATAAATCGCCTTTTGTCGGGTCCGCAATTTGCGCGAGCGTAAGATCGAGCGCTTTGCCCCACTGGCCAATCCGCCAAAAGGTCGCAGCGCGCATGTCGCGCACGTCGGCGGCGTATCGTCCGTTTGGAAATTCGCGGTCGTAATCGTCCAGCGCTTGCATCACCCGCTTGGGATTGAACGGCTCCACCCGATAAATTTTCTGGACGACATCGACCACGCCATCCGGTTCGCTCCCGAGCACCTGATCGCCGATGCAAAGAATGTACGGACTGGAGAGCGAGTAAATCGCACGCGCCAGAAGGAACATGGCCGCTTCGCGTTTGCGACTGCGTGGATATTTCGCCAAAAAATCCCGCGTCATTTTTTCAATGTTGGCAAAATCACGCGAGTAATAGGTGGCGCCGTCCGGTTCTTTGCTGCCGGGGATGTTCGTTTTCACCTCGATGCGTTTGCCCGCGACCAGGCCGATGCGGCAAAAATCGAGATAATTGTGAAATGATTGCAGCGCCGGATTTTTCTCGGCAGCGTCGATTTCTGCTTCGACCGCATCATCGTTGTCTTGCACGGAGATTCCCGGATCGACGGGCGAGTCGGGCCAGTGCGTGCGATGCAAGAGGTCGAGGCGAAGATTGACGTACGCGAGGCGCGCAGTCTCGTCGGGAAGATTAGGCTCGGCGAGAAATTGCGCCAGGTCGTCCAGGCAGTTCGCCGTGGTAACGTCTTCAGGCTTCGTAATGTTCTTACGAACCGACTGCGCGAGATCTTTGACTTCGCCAGCGTCGGAAGTTCCACGCAACGCCAACACCCGTTTCTCGATATCAGGCCAAACGCGATAGCGCTCCTGCTCCTCTTCGAGACTTCCGCTGGGATTTTTGCGGGTTAACGCGTCAAAGGCATTTTTGGCAGAGATTGGATACCCCAAAGGCGCGGCGCTGTCATCGCACGTGACAAGCGGCGTATCGCCAGACTCCGTTGGAGTAATTGTTTTCCCAGATTCTGTTTCGTCCGACCGCTTTTCCTGTGGCGGCAAACTCCAGTAAGCGGCGAAGCGTTGTGCTTCCGGCGAATTGGGCGACTCGGCGCGCAGCTTCTCATAAATCTCGCGCGATACGTTCTCGAGCTTGATCTCGCGTGCGCGTTGCTCGGTATAGAGCGAGACGCGCGCAATTTGAGGCAGCGCCTCCAATGCTTTCAAGCGCGCTTTTGCCGAGAGCGGCGTTCCAGGAAGAGCGCGCGCAGCGCGCATCCACCAACGCGATGCGTGGTGCAGTTCGTCGCGGTCGTCGAGTTGATCTTCAACATTGGGTAGGCCCAATGTATGACCGTTCTCGCGCCGCAGCAGGCCGGAAACTGGCGCCTCTTCGTGCAGATCCGTATCGAGTGGAGCGCGCAAAAGCAAACCGCGTGCCTCCGCCCAAGTGTCTCCGAGTTTCAGCATTCGCTCAGCTTTTTGTTGCGGCGTGCCACTCTTGTCATTGGTCAGTTGCTCCAGCTGGTTGACGATCTGCTGCTTGTGTGGATCGACAACGTACTTCTTTGCTTCAGCAAAATTTTCAGCTGCGAGATAACGCTCGACCAGGATGGCGCGTACCTTGCGCTTGCCAGCATCGTCCAGATTTTTGTCTTCCGGCGTTGTTAGCAATTCCGGCAACGGCGCGAAATTCAGCAGCGTGTCAATGAATTGGTAAATCTGTTCTTCATCGGCGCCCGAGATGTTGTCGTAAACGGCGCTGTCGGCGGCGTTCCAGTGCACTTCACCAGCGGGGTATCCTTGGCTGTCTGACATGTACAGACGGTTCGCCAACGGGTAGCTTCCTACGGGTCCGAATCCTGTCGCACCGCTTTCAGACTCGGAACTGTTCTCATCGCTGCTTTGTTTTTCTTTGTCTGCCTGAGAATTATCCGCGTCGTCGCTTTCTTCGTCATCAGTTGATCCAGAATTATCTTTATCCTCGCTTTGGTCTTCGGCACTGGAAGGTTCCCCCTGATTCGGAGAAGCCTTTGCGAGCAAGTCGCGCAACGTGGCGATGGCACCACCTGCCTGGTGATTATCTGCCAACGCAAGAGCGAGCCTTATCTTCACCCCCGGCGTCATTCGCGATTTCGGAAAGGTGTCCAGAAACATTTGGAGAGTATCGATCGCTTCGCTGGTTTTGTTGGCGCGTTGCAATGCGATTGCGCGGGCGAACAGCAAATCATCGCTTCGTTTCAATTGATCGGGAGAAATTTGCGAGAGCTGCAGCGCCTGGGAGTGGTTCCCGCTGGCGCTCGCCGCGTGCACGAGCATGGCCAGATAACGCGGCTGCCAATCGTTCGATTTGTAAGCGTCCTTTTGCTTGGCGACCCCAGCGGCGATGCGCGGCAAAATAGTCCGCCGCCATTTGCGCACGTCCGCGGGGTTGTCCCATTTGCCGTTGTAATTGTCGGCCTCGGGCGAGGCGAGGACCAAATAGGCAAATGCCATCGCGATGCGCGGATGGCGCGCGATCAGCGCGAAAGCGGCATCGCCTCCGGGCTTTGGCGCCAGATGTCCCAGCGCTTTTTCGCAGTTGTAAATGGCGCTCATCAGCGTCTCCGGATGACCCGGTGTTTCCGCCTGCGCGATGTAGTAATCCAGCGCCTTGAGGTAATCGTTCGAGTCGTACGCCAGCGCGCCCAGCCAGCCGAGTGCGTCGGCATCGAATCGGCCGTGTGGATGGCGCTTGCGAAGAGTCTCGAATTTCCCCATCGCGATTTTGCGCGCGTTAGCCAGCGTTTCTTCGTTCTCCGCCGCCTCCTGCAATTTGCGCGTGGCTGAGAACGCGCAACGCGCGTTCATGAACATCGCCATCTCAGCGCGCGGACTTTTTGGAAATTCTTTCACCACGCGGTTGAACCAATCTGGACATTCGTCGCGGTCGCCTCCAGCGAATCGACGTGCGCCGCACAAATATAACCAGTTGGCTTTAATTGCGCCCCTGGCAGATTCCGCGCGTTGATCGAGCTCGCCGCCGGAAAGATTCCCATCGAGCCGCTCTAAAATATATTCGCGTGCTGCGCTGGGATTTTCACCAGAGACGGCGACGGCGTCGCGAACATCGTGCGCGAGATTGCACGAGTCGCTTCCGGGTGTGTACGATGCTCGCGCCTGTGCGATCAAATCGTCCGCGGTTTTCAGCAGTTGTGGCAGCGGCTCTTTGCCGATGCGATCTGCCAGTTCACGCAACTTCGCAGAATCCCACGATTCCGTCGGCGGCTTGATTGCCGATGTTTCAATAAAAATTTCGCCTAGTGATTTGCCTGGTAAAATGGCGAGCGTGTCCGACAACTTGGCCGGATATTCGTACGAATCACCGCCGGTTGCGTAACAGCGGGTCGCCGCGAGAAAACAAGCCGCGGCAAATACCGCAGTTTTCATTCCAGAGATCTCCACGGGGGCGCTCCTTCGATGTTCACAATGCGGTAGCGAGTCTGCCTGAAATCCGCTCCTGGCGCGAGCTGAATCAGCCCAGTACGCAAATTTTCTTTCGCCCGAAGCTGAGCGAACTGGAATCGCAGCCGCGTCGCAAACGGCACTTTCGCTGATTTCTCGCCAGCAAAAGCATTCACGCTCGCGAAATCGCCGGGTTGCGCTTCGCGGAAAATCGGCGTTGGAGCCTCGATTTCCAGTCCGTAACCACCCGCGTCCACACCGCTACTCGCAAAGCGCGGTTCGAGATCCCCCTGGCCCGCATTCGATAGCTCAAGCGTTTCCGAGTCATCCGGTTTTCGCAAAATCAATCGCGGCGCCGCTTCCAAATATCCGAGTTGATGCAAGGACCAGCCGCTGGACGCCGTCGAATCCGGCAAACGGAAAAAGACAATGCCCTGCGCGCCGGCGCGCAAGGCAGAGCTGATGGCACCTCGCAGCGCGGTGCGATCAACCTCACGCACGATCACTTCATCACCTGAATGGATCGCAGTGTTTGCGATTGAGGTCGATCTTGTCGCGCGCAAAATTGACGTGCCAAATTTTCCGCCATTCGACATTTCAAAGCTCGGCTTGAAACAGAGCTCGTCCCAATTCCAGTTGCGGATTTGTCCGCGCAGCTTTTGGTTCTCATCGTAAACGCTTAAACGTGCGAAAACTGGAAGGCCCGCGCGCCAGGGTTTGCGACAGGGGCGCCAGCTCTCAATCAGCTTCGATATTTTTTCCGGCGATATCAGCGGCAGAGGCGATTGATTTTTGAGAACCGGTTCCGCTTCGAAATCGTAGAGCATCGGCAGCAGCTCATCGACATTCGATTCCAAAAGTTTCAGATAGTCCGCGCGACTCCAATGCGGTAAAGCCGCGATAGTCAAACGGGAGACAAGGCCATGAATGCGCTTGAGCGCGCCCGCATAATCGGCGAGCAACCGATCAGGCGCGTCATAATCGAGTTGCAACTCATCATGGTTCGCGCTCACCGAAGACAAACTGGCCAGCAGCGCCGTGATCGATCCATCGGAAAACGGTTGTTGCTCGCGTGAAACCAGCCGCACCACAGGCACGAAGCGGATGTGAGCGGTGTTGGACGATGGGAAATTGAATCGCGCTTTCCAATGCCAGGTCTCTCTGGTGTTCTCCAATTCGCCGGCCTGCCAGTAAATCGTATCGATTTTCTGCGCCTCTAACTCCGCCAACTCCTGTTCGTCGAGCGGATCATCGCGTTGCCAAACCCAATAGCGGACATCGTACGCCGATGAAGCCAGCGGGATCGCGCTGGCGATCACGGCGATCGTTAGAATGAGAACGCGTTGCAAACTGTGACGCATTCCACGTCGCTTGTTACTTCTTGTTCAGCTTGCGTAGTGCTTCCTTCGCTTCCTGCGCGTATTCGCCGTTTGGATCCAGCTTCAATGCTTCCTCGAAGTACTTTCGTGCGCTCGTGAAGTCTTTCATCTTAACGCTGACGTTGCCGAGATTAATCAACGCCCCAACTGATTTCGGATCGATCTGCCGCGCCTTCTCCAAAGATTCGCGCGCCTTCTGCCATTCGCCAAGGTCCGCGTAATAACCGGCAGCGTCATTGAAGCCTTCTGCATGATTTGGATATTGCTGTGTCGCCAGGGTCGAAATCTGGAACCAGCGCTTATCGTCCTCAGCGTTCTCCTTATTCTGGTAATACAAACCGTACTCGTGCAGCTTCTCCGGAACGAATTTGTCGGCAGGCTCGCTTAGTGGCTCGCCTTTCAACCACTTGAGCTGCGTCGAGTGCTCGCGGGTATACGCGACCATCTTCTTCAACGTCGACAATTCACTGTCGAAATCGCCGGACTCTTGATACATGAACGCGAGCCCACACCAGATATCGAGGTGATCGGGAAATTTCGTGGTCGCTTCCTCAAGAAGATCGGCCGCCCGCTTCATATTCCCTTTGTCTTGCTCGAACGAAATGCTCCCCGCTAGCTTTCCCTTCTTATCAGTCAACGTAATGTCGCCTGGGCCGGGTTTCTTCGTCGAGATGTTCGTCTGGCGTTGGTTAAAATAATAATTCGCGCTGGTGATCCACGCGTCGGGATCGTCAGGCGCCTTCTCGCGCCATTCGGTCAGCAGTGGCTCGATCTGCGCCTCCGCATGCTGATCTATTAGCTGGTCGTAACGAGCAGCGTAAGCCTGGCCACTTGCCACCTCGGACTTCGGCTGGAGATAAACCAGGGTTTTCAGGACTTTCTCGAGTTTATCGGAATCTTTTTGGTAGCTCGCCTTATCGCGCGAGGTGAGAACGATGAAGGCGACCCCACGCGGAAGTTGGACGTAGCCCACGCGTTCCCACTGGGAGTACGTTTTCGTCGCGGGATATTCGTTAATAAAATAATCGTGACCGTCCTTGGTTTTGCCGGACGCGATCTTCTCCTTCGGTCGTCCATGGATCTTCTCCATTTCTTTGATCGCCATTGCCACAAACACGTTTACGCCTTCAAATTCCGTGCCCGCAATGTTGGCATACATCACCGTCTTCGCGTCCGACCACGATGAACCTTTCGGATAAAGAACGCACGGCATTCCCTGACTTTTGCCCGACTCATTGTCGAGGACCCAGCCTTCGGGGGCAGTGATGTTAAACCCGGCTTTCGGGCCATGAACGATTCCTTCGCGATAGTTTTCTTGTCCGAAACTTCCTGCGCAAATAAACAAGAGAAGAATAGAAACGATAAAAGGCGGTTTCATCAGATGAACCCGGGCTTGCAGGTTGAATATTCCTTTTTCACGTCAGATGGAAGTTTCTTCTTTGAAATAACTCGGCACTTGCCGGTTTTTTCATCAAAGGGGCCGTTAACCGATAGGTACCCTCTCCCGCGTCGGTCCCGCGAAAGGCCACCCGATTACAAGAAAAATAAAGAACGATCTCATAGCTCCTCTTGTAGCTCCTTTTGGAGCTCCTTTTTCGACAGCCGATGCGTTTTGACGATTTTCCAGTTGCCTTCCGCATCGAACTTCATCGTGAAAAGAACAGCCCCCTGCCCCTCATCCGTTTGCGAATACGCATACAGGATTGCAGTATTGGCGTCCGCCCACTTACGCACTTTTAAGGTATCGTCCTCTGGCGAGGAATCCAAAAAGCGGCGGTGGTAACTGTTTTTCGGCAAATACTTTTCGGCCAGTTGCGCCAACTGGGCGCGCTCTGATGCTTTGTCCACGGGTGAATGCAAGGCTACCCATTTGTCACCACGCAGCTGATACAACGCGACCGTTTCTAAGGTCGTATCGTGGGGGTGGGCCAGAATGTAATTAAAAGCAAAGCGCTTTGAGTCTGGCGTCCAGAGTAAGTCTGCAACCCTCCTATCGGGACCATTTACGTTCAGCTCTTGATCAAGATCTAACACAACTTGTGTGGTGCCGGCTTTTACAATTCTCGGGTATTCAATGCATTCGTATTCCCATTGTTTGTCGGGTGATACCCAGTCCGAGACGAAGGTGGTTCGAGTTCCACTCGGATCGAATTTCAAGATTGCATAGCTATTCCAGACAAAGAGATTAGCGGACCGATCAAAAGCCAGATCGCCAGCAAAAAAACTGCCGAGCAGTGAAGTAAACGTGCTTTTCGTCCCATCGGGACTAAATTTAAGGATCGCATGGCTGCTGGCGTCGGGTGCCGTCACTACCGTGACATAGACGTTGCCGGCAGCGTCAACAGCCAGGCCGGTCGGATGGTCAAGTCCCGTGGCGAACATGCTCTCTGTGCCATCAGGCGCGAATTTGGAGATGGAATGTTCGTCGGTTACAAAGAGATTACCGGCTGCATCAAAGGCTAGGTTGGTAAAATAAAAAGAGGGCTTGGAAATGACGAACGTGCTCTTTACCCCTTTGGGCGTGAATTTGAAAATCGAATCACCCTGAGAAACAAAGAGATTACCCGAACGATCAAAGGCTATTCCGTCAGGGCTGATCCCCTTGGCGAACGTACCTCTCTTTCCGTCGGGCGTGAATTTCAGAATCGAGCTCTCGTCCACGACGAAAAGATTCCCTTTACCATCAAAGCTCAAACTAAGTGGGTTCAGCCCCGCGGCGAAGGTGCTCTTTGTGCCATCGGGCGCGTATTTGGAGATGGAATGTCGGTCCGACAGAAAGAGATTTCCGGCTGCATCAAAAGCCAGCAAACCCGCTTGGGCGCTAATGGAAACCAAAATTGTTCCCAAGCCGGCAACTGTTAGAGCGACGAATTTTTTATTCATAAACGTTATCGATTGTCGGCGCCAGTTCCTTCTTCAAAGTGTTCCGAGTCCATGATGTGGCCTTAGTCGGTGAGCCTGGTCTTTAGTTGTTTGATCCGCTGTTGCGTAAGTTCCGTCATAGTTTCATAGCGGATCGTAGGAGCCATTGACCCGCCACGCGCCTCATCAGCTGCGAAGGCTGCCTCAGCATCTCGAAACGCGAGCCATGCTCGCTGGCTTTGCTTCAGCATTTCCTTGCTCTCGGCATCTGGAAGCTTTATTAAAAGCGCTTCATAAGTCTTGTTGAGTTCTGCGTCGGCTCGCTCGAACTCCGCACGTGCCTGCGTGTTCATACCGGCCTGCGTTTGCGCGTGAACCTGCGCGGACGAGATGAGAAGCCAAACAAGCAGACCCGTAACGACACGAATTGTCACGAACTGCGTGATTCTGGAGCCATGTTGTTGGATCATTAGTGTGAATTCGTGAATGGAGCTGAGGGATCAGCGACATAGAAGGTAAAGCCGCGACGGGTAGCGGCGAGCGAGCGAGGTAGCAAGTGAGTTTCAAACTCGTGTCTGTCATTCATTAATATTGTCGAGGCCGGCAAATTTCCAACCGCTCTTGCTCAATTCAAAAACGAAGCGTATCGGAGCGTTTTCCCGGTCGTCCGGAGTTTCTTTGAACGGGCGTCATGGGCGACGAGAATTATGCCCGTTACCTTAAGAGCCCGTCGGCAAAGACCCGGGAACGATAAAAGGATACTTTCAGCACTCTCGGAATTGACGGATTCGATCCAATTTGGGACCCGAAGCCGTATATCAAACAGAATTTCCCGAAGACTTACCGAATCCTATTCAACGGGGAGCGATAATCTTAGCTAACCCTGGATGGAAGCATGCTTAAACTGTAGTCCTCATTGCGAATAACGCTCGATAGCGGGAATTCGTGCCTGGGTACTGTCCAACATATATTGCCAGTAGCGACCCTCCGCTGTCGACTTGTCCCCTGATTCTTTGTAGACCTTCGCGCCAGCGTCGCGCGTCTTGATCCACCGCCGTTGATCCGCGCGTAGACTGGTTTGCTGCTCCTTGTCGAGCTTAGCCAGAATCGCGTTGTACGTTCTGTTGAGCTTACTATCCGCTTCTTGATGCTGCTTCTTAAGTTCCGTTACCGGCGGGAATTCAGCCATCGGTTCTGCGCAAGCTGCTTCAGGAAAAATCGGAGCGCCCTCTTCTCCAAAATTTTTCCAGCGCCTCCATGCATCCTTGTTGAGACGTCGCAGATAGTCAGTGAGTTCCAAACTTTGTGTCTTCGTATTGAAATAAAGGTACCACTCGTAAATCCCGCGGCTGCGGTCACCGCCAAAGTCGCCGGCGCGAAGATCGACAAGGAGGCGCCCAGAATCAGGACTCCACGCTACAAAATCAATGATTCCCTCTTCAGTAAGATGGCCTTCAAATAACTGAAGATAGGGCACATCGTCTGGCTTGAGTCGTTCCTGTTTTGCAAAAAAACGCCAGGCCATCTCGCCAAATCTTTGCGACGGATTGATCGCTTGAAATTTCAATCCGTCGCCGCGCTTGAACAATTGTCCGTCGGTCATTTTGTGGCCATTGTAAATTTGCTCATAAATCCATTTTTCATCCGGCGAGATATAGTACTGAACGCTGGTCGTGTCCGCGTGATCGTCGAGCGGTTCACGCCCTTTTGGATCACCTGTTGAAACGACGAAGTCGACGACGTCGGTGCCTTCAAGGGGAGGCGCCGAGGGTTTAGTTTCTGATTCAATTTTGAATGTTCCCTTAGGGCTGGTGTAAGCGGTCTCAGGTTTCTCTTCGGCTGCCTCGGTCGTCGAGTAGCCAATTACGAGCGATGCAGTCAACATGACGGCGGCGAACGAATTTCGGTTCATTGTGGTGGATCTCCGTGCTTAAAATCTGGTCACATAGGCAAGAAAAAAGTGCGCGGCATGGCGCTGCCTCAAGCATGGTGCCAAGATGACCAACTCGCAGCTCATTCGTTGATGTTGTCGAGGCCGACAAATCTCCAACCGCTTTTGGTCAATTCAAACATGAAGCGAAGCGGTTTTTCCCGGTCGTCTGGAGCTTCCTTAAAAGGGCAGTAGATGTCATACCTCTTGGCGGATTCCTTTTGCGGTTCGGCGCTTTTAAAACATTGCGCGGCATTGGCCTCGCCTTTGAAAATTTCGTTATACCGACGCAACAACTCCTCCTTGTTCTTTACGGCTTTAACCTCATAGGGCATCGACAGTGGGAATTTTGTCATCTCCGCCACGGCCGCCTTATCACCGGCAATGACCGCAGACCTGAATTTTTTCCAGAACGCCGAAAAATCGGTCTGCGCAAAAGCGCTTGGAAATAACAGCAGAGTTAAGATTCCGGCTAACCAAGTCTGCCCGCGAATCACCCGCCACGGCCGGCAAGCGCGAATAGACGCGAATGAATTTAACTCCGACGTTCTCACTGTTCCTTTAATCACGGTGTTCTCCTTTCGTTAGGATTTCCTGCGCATTTGAAAAACCACGGCTAATGGCGCGCGCCACGATTGTTAGACATAGGTTTAGCGCTGCGCCTTGGCTTCCGATGACAGTCGCTTCGTTTCTTCAGCATCCAGCGTTCGAGGAACAAGTTTGAACGAGCTGACCAATTCTTTTACCAACCGATCTATATCCTTTTTGGCTGGTGAAACTGAAAGGACAAAAACCCCATCTTTCGCAGCAAGCCCGATCAAATAAGATGACATCTGTGCGCCTTTGTCGTTGTACACTCGTATCTCAGTCACCTTAACGTCCTTTCGTGTTCCTGTTAAATCTGCTCGGATATTGCTTTCAACTCTGCTGGCATGTTGATGCCAGTAATTTGTTTCCCATTGAGCGTGAGCGCTCAACAGATCCTTGTCGTTTTGAAGTTCCTTTTTATCGACAAAGGAAACCATCATTCCAACACCCTTTTGTAGCAGGACAT